>Ga0307378_10011518_pt1 | contig 11383 bp, 10 predicted proteins | sample UN1MG_FD_202238 | JGI IMG/M metagenome (GOLD analysis project Ga0307378, IMG submission 202238) | Soil microbial communities from Risofladan, Vaasa, Finland - UN-1 | ecosystem: Environmental > Terrestrial > Soil > Coastal area > Acid sulfate soil | place: Finland: Risofladan, Vaasa | collected...
TGCCTGGGCGGCGGCGCTTGGCAGGCCAAAAAGGCCAAGCTGAAGCAACGGGTCCGCGACATGGCGAACAAGTTGATCCTGGTGGCCGCCGAGCGGGCGTTGAGGAAAGCCGAGGTGCTGGTGCCCGACACCGGATCTTACGCCAAATTCGCCGCGCGGTTCCCCTATCAGGAAACCGACGACCAGCTGCGGGCGATCGAGGATGTGGTCGCCGATCTTGCCTCGGGCAAGCCGATGGACCGGCTGGTTTGCGGCGATGTCGGATTCGGCAAGACCGAGGTGGCGCTACGGGCTGCCTTTGTCGCCGCCTCGGCCGGGATGCAGGTGGCGTTGATCGCGCCGACAACGCTGCTGGCGCGCCAGCATACCAAGGAGTTCCGCGACCGGTTCCAAGGCACCGGGCTGAAGGTGCGCCAGCTATCGCGCTTTGTCTCGGCGGCCGAGGCGGCCGAGACCAAAAAGGGCATCGTGGATGGCTCGGTTCCTATCGTCATCGGCACCCATGCACTGCTCGGCAAAGCGATCAAGTTTTGCCACCTCGGGCTGATGATCATCGACGAGGAGCAGCATTTCGGCGTGGTCCACAAGGAACGGCTAAAGCAGCTGCGCAGCGACGTACATGTCCTGACGATGACGGCCACACCGATCCCGCGCACGCTGCAGTTGGCTATGTCCGGCGTGCGCGAGCTTTCCATCATTGCCACCCCGCCGATCGACCGGCTGGCGGTGCGCACCTATGTCAGCCCGTTCGACCGGGTGACCCTGCGCGAGGCGCTGTTGCGCGAGCATTACCGGGGCGGGCAGAGCTTTTATGTAGTGCCGCGGATATCGGACATGCCCGAGGCCGAGGGGTTCCTGAAGGACGAGGTGCCCGAGGTCTCCTACGTTGTTGGCCATGGCCAGATGGCGGCGGGGCAGCTCGATGACCGGATGAACGCCTTCTACGACGGCAAATACGATGTGCTGGTATCGACTACGATTATCGAATCCGGCTTGGATATCCCCACCGCGAACACGCTGATCGTGCATCGGGCGGATATGTTTGGACTGGCGCAATTGTATCAGATCCGAGGCCGGGTCGGGCGCTCGAAGCTGCGCGCCTATGCCTATCTGACGACCGAACCGAGAAAGCCGCTGACACCGCAGGCGGAGCGGCGCCTCAAGGTGCTCGGCTCGCTGGATATGCTGGGGGCTGGGTTCACGCTGGCCTCGCATGATCTCGACATCCGGGGCGCCGGGAACCTGCTGGGCGAGGAGCAGTCCGGCCATATCCGCGAGGTCGGGTATGAGCTTTACCAGGACATGCTGGAGGAGGCGATCGCCAAAATCCGGGCTGGCGAGATCGGGGTCGCCATCGAGGCCGACGAGACCTGGGCGCCGCAGATCAATCTCGGCGTGCCGGTGCTGATCCCGGAGCATTACGTGCCCGACCTCGACGTGCGGCTGGGCCTCTACCGTCGGCTCAGCCATCTCGACAGCCGGGCCGAGCTGGAAGGCTTCGCCGCCGAACTGCACGACCGGTTCGGCAAACTACCGGGCGAGGTCGAGACGTTGCTGCGGGTGGTGCGGGTCAAGACCCTGTGCCGCCGAGCCGGCATCGCCCGGCTGGACACCGGCCCGAAAGGCGCGACGATCCAGTTCCGCAACGACAAGTTCATTGACCCGGCCGGGCTGGTGGAGTTCATCCACGACCAGCGCGGGCTGGCCAAGATCCGCGACAACAAGCTCGTGATCCGGCGGAGCTGGCCTGACGACGAGGACCGGCTGAAGGGCGGCTTCGCCATCGTCCGCGACTTGGCGAAGATCGTGAAGGATGCGAAGAAGGCGGCGTGATTTCGCGTCCAACCCGCCACGAATTCGGTTCGGCCGAAATGGCGGGGTGAACCCCGACTTACTCGGCTATTTCGGCGTGGTTTGCGTGCGGGATGGAGCGTATCAGATCGCCGGAGATTCGTGCGAGGGCGAGCCCGGCCAATAAAAATCTTTCCTTGATATAGGACAAAGACCGTCTTCGACCGATGTGCTCCTGTGTTACGATTCCGATCATGGCGATGGAGAACAGAATGAGCGGTTTGTTCAGTACGGATTACCAGAACTGCGAAACAATCGGGCGCTCGGTTTGCGTCCGGCGAACCGAGGGCCAATGCCGCAGCGAGAATCACTGCGAGCAATCCGAATGCCCGCTGACGCGCGAATTCTCCGATGCGCCGGCGCTGGCGGACTCGCGGGCGTCTGCCTCCTCGATCGGCCTCGGCTGGCTTGCTGGACGTATCAACGGGTAGACATCAGCGCAAAAAATCACGCGCGATGCGGTGGAATTCCCCGTCAGGCTGGCGTAAAGCGGCGGCGGGAATCAACTGGTTGGGCAAATGCCCGGCACCGCAACGCAGCGAGACGAGATTGAACAGCCGCACCGAGGGTTACCTTTATCTGCTTGGCTTTGGCCTGTGCATTCCGCTCGCCAATTGGATGATTGGCAATGTCGGCACGTTTTGCGTGCCGGAAGGTCCGTGTCTGATCCCGGTTGCGCCGGGGATCATGGCACCCAGCGGGGTGTTGATGATCGGGCTGGCGCTGGTGCTGCGCGATCTGGTGCAGCGGCGGTTGGGGCTACGCTGGGTGACCGGGGCGATTGTTGTCGGCGCCGGGCTTTCGGCGCTGGTGGCGCCACCAGCGTTGGTGGTTGCCTCGGCCGCAGCCTTCCTGTTGTCGGAATTTGCCGACTTGAGCGTCTATACCCCGTTGCAGAAGCGCCGGCTGGTGTTGGCGGTGCTGGCCAGCAGCATGGTTGGGCTGGTGGTCGACAGCGTGGTGTTCTTGTATCTGGCGTTCGACAGCCTCGATTTCCTTGCCGGTCAGGTGTTGGGCAAGGGATGGATGGTGCTGGCGGCGCTGCCGTTCATCGCCTGGCTGCGCCGCCGCGACGAACGGCTGGGTTTGCACCCGGCCTAACCTCCTCGTGCCACCGCTGGCAGGCTCCGTGGCCGCATATAAGGCAGGTTGGCCCGGCGTTTCAGCACCCACAGGGAAGCAGATTCGAGGCATTGATGCTTGAGCGTGTCTGGGTCGGCGAGGTGGTCATCGTCTGAGACCCCAACTTCAAGGGTGCCAATTCGCAAGACGCCATGCTTCAGGATACCCTTCTTCATTTTGTGGATCTGATCGCCACTGGCATAAAACATTCTGCCCTCCATCGCCTTTTGGCGGAGCCGGGGTGTGCCGAGCCGATTGGCCTTGGCGATTCCCCCGGAATGGTTAACAACTTGAGAGAACATGATTAATAAAAAGAAAATACACGCGGAAGTTGTTTCCGTCCGCGTAAATCAGTCGATCCGCGGCCAGGTGTCGGACAACCGGTAGCCGCCGGGCCAGGGGTCGGTTGGATCGAGCATATGCTGGTGGGTGCCGGTGATCCAGGCGCGGCCCGCCAGGGTTGGGATGATGGCCGCCCGGCCGTACACGGTAGCCTCGGCGGCGATGGTGCAGTGGAATTCCGACCCGATCAGCGAGATGCCGGTGAAACGGTCGCCGACCTTCAGCCGCCCGCGCGCATGCAGCACCGCCAGCCGGGCCGAGCAGCCGGTGCCGGTGGGCGAGCGGTCGATCTTGCCGGGTCGGACGGTTACCGCGTTGCGACCGGTGGCGACGCCGTCCCGCATCTCGATTGGGGCGGCAATCTGGCAGAACGAGATATGGTTCCAGTCAGCAATCGAAGGGTGGGTAAAACCGAGTTGTTCGTTGGCGGCGGCAGTGATCCGCATGCCGGTCTCGGCGATCTCGCGGGCCTCATCCGGGGTCAGCCCGAAGCCGAGTGCCACGCTATCGGCGATGACAAAGCTGTCGCCGCCATATGCTGTATCGACGGTCAGGGTGCCAAGGCCGGGAACTTCCAGCGCTGCATCCAGCCGGTCGGCGAAGGAGGCGACGTTGCGGATGGTCACCAGCTCGGCACGGCCATCGCGGACGGCGACACGGGCCTCGACCAGGCCGCCGGGTGCTTCCAGCATCAGCACGGTTTCAGGCTCGGTTACGGCGACGATACCGGTCTCGACCAGCACGGTGGCGACACAGATCGAGTTCGAGCCGGACATCGGCGGGGTATCTTCCGGCTCCATAATGATCCATGCGGCGTCAGCCTGCGGGTGCTTCGGCGGCACCAGCAGATTGACATGACGGAAGACGCCGCCGCGCGGCTCGTTCAGCAGGAAATTGCGCAGGGTCTGGTCGCTGGCGATCCAGCGCGATTGCTCCCACACGGTATCGCCCGGCGGCGGGGCGACACCGCCAACGATAACGTCGCCGACCTCACCCTCGGCATGGCAACTGACGACATGGATAGTTTTGGCGCTGCGCATTGGCTGTTCCAGCTGTTTCTAGCCGGTGTAGTCTTCGCGGTGTGTTGTGCACTCGGCAAGGGTATTTTCCGCAGTATGGGGGATGCGGTCGGGCGATCCAGGACTATGTTGGTTAGCAAGAGCGACAGCGAGGGAGATCGGCATGGGCCATTTGGTCGATGGGGTATGGCATGTGGACCGGCCAAAGGGCGCGGCGTCGGATGGGCGTTTCGCGCGCCAGCCGGCGGTTTTCCGCAATTGGGTCACCGCCGACGGTCGCCCGGGGCCAAGTGGGGTGGGTGGGTTTGCAGCCGAGAGCGGGCGCTATCACCTCTATGTCTCGCATGCCTGCCCATGGGCGCACCGGACGATGATCTTCCGGATGTTGAAAGGGCTGGAGAGTCATATCGATGTCAGCGTCGTTCATCCACTGATGAAGACCGACGGCTGGCCCTTCGCCACCGATTTCAACGGCGCCACCGGCGATCTGGCCCTCGGCAAGCGGTTCATCCGTGAGGTCTATCTGGCGGCCGAGCCGCGAGCGACGTGTCGGGCTTCGGTGCCGGTGTTGTGGGACAAGGTGCAGGCCACCATTGTCTCGAACGAATCCTCCGAGATCATCCGGATGTTCAACAGCGCCTTCGACGCCATGACCGGCTGCGCCGATGACTTCTATCCGGAGCCGCTGCGGGCCGAGATCGACGCGGTCAATCTGCGAGTCTACCGAAGCGTCAATAACGGGGTCTACAAAGCCGGGTTCGCCGGATCGCAGGCGGCGTATGAGGAGGCGGTGACCGCATTGTTCGGGACCCTCGACTGGCTGGAAGTGCGGCTTGCGCACCAGCGCTACCTGGCGGGCGATCGGGTCACCGAGGCGGACTGGCGGCTGTTCACCACGCTGGTTCGGTTCGACCCGGTCTATGTCGGGCATTTCAAATGCAATATCAGACGGATCGTCGACTACCCGGCGCTGTCGGGGTATCTGCGCGAGCTGTATCAATGGCCGGGTGTCGCGGCAACGACCCGGCTGGATCACATAAAATACCACTACTACGCCAGCCACGAGAGCCTTAACCCGCGCGGGCTGGTGCCACTAGGGCCGGAGCTGGATCTGCTGGCGCCGCATGGGCGGGGCGATGGTGATGAGGAAAACGATAGTCCGGATTGCAGAGGGTGAGGCTGGCCTGGCGCAGTTCGTGGTCCAACAGGTTCAAGGCTGCTGGTCAGCCTGGACTTTCTCCTTGGCCAGCGCCTCGCCGATCTCGGCGATGATCTTTTTCCAGGTGGCAACGTCCTGGGCGCCGTTCACGACATAGCGTCCGCCGATGACAAAACACGGCACGCCGCTGACCCCCATGTTGCGGGCGGCATCCTCCTCTGCGCCCAGAACATCGCGGTCGGTGTCGCCCGCCAGCAGTTTGGCGACGACTGGGCGCTCCATACCGGCGGCAACGGCGGCATCGAGCAGCGTCTCGTGGTCCGAAATATCCTCGCCGTTCTCGAAATAACGCTGGAACAGCTGCTCCACCACCGCTGTCTGGTTGCCGGTGGCCTTGGCCCAGCGGATCAGCCGGTGGGCGTCGAAGGTGTTCGGGGTACGCTTGATCTTGTCGAAGTCGAGCTCCAGCCCGGACTCCGCCGCCGTCTGGCGCACCCGCGAGTAAACCCGCTCGGCCCCCTCCGGCCCGCCAAATTTGGCCTCAAGGTATTCGCGCCGGTCCATGCCCTCGGACGGCATGGTCGGGTTGAGTTGGAATATCCGCCACGATACATCGAACGGATCGATGCCGGTCTCGGCGATGGCCTGATCCAGCCGGGCCTTGCCAATATAGCACCACGGGCAGATCGGGTCGGAGATGATATCGAGTGTGATCATAGGCTGAATGTAGTCCGGCTTTGCGATTTGGAAAACCCTATTTGGCATCACATTCTCCGGCGGGGCGGACAGCAGACGCCCTCACTCGCGGCCGATGCGATCCAGCTGGGCTTTCAGGGATTCGCCGGTCAGGGTCTCGAAGGGCAACGCCAGGAAGGCGTTGATGCGGGTCGAGAGGCGGTGATAGGCGATCTGGAAGGCGGCGCCGATCAGGTCGGGCGGCGCGTTGGCGGGGTCGTCCACCCCCCAGTGGCAGGTTAGGGGTGCGCCCGGCCAGATCGGACAAATCTCGCCCGCGGCCGAGGCGCAGACAGTGATCACCAAATCCATCTCCGGCGCGCCGGGCGCCGCGAACTCGAGCCAGCTTTTCGAGCGGTAGCCCAGCGTCGGCAGCCCCTTGGTCGCCAACAGCCGCGATGCGGCGGGGTTGACCACTCCGGTCGGGTTCGAGCCCGCCGAGTAGGCTTTCACCCAGTCCACCCCGTCGCGATTGAAGATTGCCTCGGCCAGGATCGAACGGGCCGAGTTGCCGGTGCAGAGAATCAGGACGTTGAACATGCTGCCCCTTGTCGGTTGCTCAAGCCGCAACGAGCAACGTAATGACGACGACGACGGGCATCAGTCAAGAATTGCACGAAGGTCGATACTGCCCTCGATGCCGATATTGTCCCAGTGCTGGCGCAAGAAACTCTCGGCGGCGATGCGTCCGGCGTCTTTCAACCGGTCAAGCAGTTCCGGTTTTGGGCTGATCTTCGTCGAGGCGCTGAGTTCGAGCATGGTCGGGTCGTCGCTGATAGAATGGATCAGCACGTCCTTCATTTCCCCGGATGCCAGCTTTCCTTCGGCGATCAGGCGGCGGACGAAGGCGACCGCGCGAAGCTCGCTCAACAGAGATGAGTTGAAAGATATTTCGTTGGTCCGATTCTGGATGTCGCGGGCGGTGCGCGGAATCTCGGCACGCTCGATCGGGTTGACGTGGACGATTACGATGTCGCGGGCATCCGAGCGGTAGAACAACGGGAACAGGGCGGGGTTGCCCATGAAGCCGCCGTCCCAATAGGGCTGGCCATCGATTTCGATCGTCTGGAACAGGTCCGGAAGGCAGGCGGAGGCGAGAATGGCGTCGATCGAGAGCTCGTCACCCGAGAACACCTTGATCTTGCCGGTTCGCACATTGGTCGCGCTGACGAAAAGATGCGGGTAACAGGCGCGGCAGACCAAATCGAAGTTGATGAGGCTTTCGAGCAAGTCCTTAATCGGGTTGATGTTCAACGGGTTCCAATCATAGGGCGACAATGACCGGCTGAACGAATCGCGGAGCAAGGCGGAACGCTCAACCGTGATCTTCTCGACCGCCTGCGCGGCGTTGTTTGAGAACAGTGCCAGCCAGTCCGTCAGCGGATTAACATTCCCACGGGCACTGCGGCGCACGCTGCCCCAAAACTGGTCGAGTTGCGAACGGGCGCCTTCGCGCCCATTGTCGAGAAAGCCGGTCTTCAGCATTGCCCCGTTCATGGCACCAGCCGAGGTGCCGCTGATTGCCTCGATGACCAGCCGGTCCTCCTCCAGAAGGCGGTCGAGTACGCCCCAGGTGAAGGCGCCATGGCTGCCACCGCCTTGCAGCGCGAGGTTGATCGTCTTGGACTGGTGGATCGCGGTCACAGCACCGTCCAACCCCCGTCGACCGAGATCGTCGTGCCGGTGATCTGCGCCGCGTCATCGGAGCAGAGGAAGGCGACAGTACCGCCGATCTGGCCGGTGGTGGCAAATTCGCGGCTGGGCTGGCGTTCCAGCATCACCTCGCGGATCACGGTTTCGCGGTCCATGTTGTGGGTTTTCATCTGGCCGGGGATCTGAGCCTCGACCAACGGGGTCAGCACATAGCCGGGGCAGATAGCGTTGCAGGTGATCGGCTCCTCCGCCGTCTCCAGCGCGGTGACCTTGCTAAACCCAACAACGCCGTGCTTGGCCGCGACATAGGCCGATTTGAACGGTGAGGCGGTCAGACCGTGCGCCGAAGCGATATTGACGATCCGACCCCAGCCGGCCTTGCGCATTAAGGGCAGAGCGGCGGCGGTGGTGTGGAAGGCAGATGAAAGGTTGATGGCGATGATCGCGTCCCAGCGGGCAGTGGGGAAGTCCTCGATCTTCGAGACGAACTGGATGCCGGCGTTGTTGACCAGGATATCGACGCTGCCAAATAGCGCCGCTGCCTTGGTGACCAGCGCGCGGCAGGCATCGCCATTCGACATGTCCGCCTGAATGTAGCGCACATCCGTGCCGGTCTCGCCGGCGATCCGTGCTGCCAACGCATGATCCTCCGGCGCATCAGTGAACGAATTCAGAACCACGCTCGCGCCGCGCGCGGCCAGCGCCTCAGCGATGCCAAGTCCGATGCCGGAGTTCGAACCAGTGACGACCGCGACCTTGCCTTTGAACTGCATTTCTCACCCTCTTTCATTCGGGAATGATTTGGGCGAGTTTGCCCACCATTGATAGAGTCGTTGCTGTTAGAATAGTTTTGCAACGCACAATGGCGAGAGGCGAACCGTCGCAATGGCGAAAGCAGCAAAAAAAAAGGCGCCTCCCGAAGGAGGCGCTGAAGTTGTTGAGGCAGGTTTCATACAGGCAAGAAACCTATCGAGCAGTGAGGGAATTATACGGAAATGCCATCGAGGCGGCAAGTCCCTTTTAACTCACTGGTCGAAAAGATGGACTCGACGCAATTTGGGGTTGCAAAACGCAATCGTCATTCTGGTGGCTTTTGGCGGGCTCGCGGGCGGCTTTGACAGTCCAGGGGTGGCCGCCGAGCCGGCCCACGGAATTGCCATGCATGGGGCGCCGGCACTGCCGCCGGGGTTCACCAATTTGCCCTATGCTGACCCAGCTGCACCGAAGGGCGGGCGCGTGGTTTTTGGCGAGACCGGAGGCTTCGACAGCCTGAATCCATACCTACTAAAAGGCCGCGCGCCGTGGGGCGTAAAAGTGCATACCATCGAGTCGCTTATGGTGCGTAACTGGGACGAACCCTTCGCGCTTTACGGGCTGTTGGCGGAGACGGTCGAGGTGCCTGAAGACCGGTCCTGGGTTGAGTTTACGCTGCGGCCGAAAGCGCGGTTTTCCGATGATAGTCCGGTGACTGTCGAGGACGTGATCTGGTCGCTCGAGACCGTCGCGACCGAGGGTCATCCGGCCTATCGTAACGCCTGGAAGGCGGTCAGCGGGGTCGAGAAAACCGGCCCACGAAGTCTGCGGATAAACTTCTCCGAGCCGAACCGGGAACTGGCCCTGATCATGGGGTTGCGGCCGGTTTTGAAGAAATTGGAATGGGTGGATCGCCCATTTTCACAATCGACTCGAGCACCGATTACCGGGTCCGGGCCGTACATCGTCGATCGGGTAGAACCTAACCGTTTCATCAGCTTCCGGCGCAATTCGAATTATTGGGCGCGCGATTTGGCGGTCAATCAAGGGCTTAACAATTTTGACGAGATAAAATACGAATTTTACCGTAATTCCGAAGCCTTATGGTCGGCAGTTAAGACGGGAGAGGTTTCAATTTTCGTCGATTACGATGCAACTCGCTGGGTCGAGGGTTATGATTTTCCGGCGGCGTTGGACGGTCAATTGATGCGCGGCGAAATTGCTCATGGCCGGCCGACCGGGATGTATGGGTTCGTGTTCAACACCCGTCGCGTAATCTTTTCCGATCTCCGGGTGCGCGAGGCGCTGGCGCTGAGCTTCGATTGGGAATGGGTGAACGAGAGGCTATTTCGTGGGGAATACAAACGGATTGAGAGTTACTTCTTCAACTCGGTTCTGGGCTTCTCCGGCCCCGCGATTGGGCGGGAGGCCGAGTTGCTGGCGCCCTTCGCCGCATCGCTGCCGGAAGGCACTTTGGAGACCGGCTGGCAACCGCCGCTGAGTGATGGATCGGGGCGTGACCGGGGCAATCTGCGCACTGCTGGGCACCTGCTGGAGGAGGCCGGTTGGCGGGTCGACGGACGGCTGCGTCAGAACGCTGAAGGCGAGGTTCTGAGTTTCGAAGTACTGGTCGCGAGCACCGAGGATCAGACCCTGGCCGAGCTGTGGAGTGAAGCGCTTTTGCGCCTGGGTGTTGAGGTCCGGGTACGCCGGGTCGACAATGCGCAATACGCCGCCCGGCGGCGGGATTATGACTACGATATGACTGTCAACCGATGGTTCCTTTCGCTGAGTCCAGGGGTCGAACAGCGACTGTATTTTGGATCTGATGGAAGGGTTGATCCGGGTACGCGGAACTACATGGGGGTCGACGATCCAGCGGTTGATGCGATGATTTCGGCGCTGCTGGCGGCCGAGAACCAGTCTTCTTTCGAAACTGCGGTTCGGGCTTTGGACCGAATTTTGAGCGCCGGGATCTATGTGATTCCCTTTGGTTTTTTGCCGACCGACCGAATCGCCTGGCAAAATGGTTATGCCAAACCGGCAACTGATTCGCTGTATGGCTGGCGGCCCGAGGTGTGGTGGAAGGTGCCGGACTAGGGATCGCGACAGCGGAATGGCGACCTGTTGCGCTGCGCGGTCAGCCTTGACGCCTCATTGGATGCAACCCGACCGGGCCGCAAGCGCGTAGTTGACCAGCTCCGGTCGCGACGCCCGGTTCTGGGTCAGGTAGGCGTTGATCAAAGCTTCTGCCCGGGCCGGGGCATGGCTCCCCCAGTGGCCGAGACCGTGCAGCGCACCCTCCTGGCAGGCGGGGTGCGGGATGGCCAATGTCCGACCCATCGCCTCGATTAGTGCCGCGGAAAATTCCTGGGCGAGGCGCGGATCACCAGTGTCGCCAAAGTAGATAGCGTCCCACCACATGTAACACAGCATATTCAGCGGCTGGTCCGGCACCTCGGACAGATGGCCGAGGGCAGGGGTGCAACGGGCACCAAAAATCTGGGAATATACCCGGTCGATCCTAGCCGCGAGTTCCAGCCGGTCGGACTGCGGAACGGCAGGGTCCGAGATCAGGCGGAGATCGCTGCCGCAACCGGTATCGATCAGGTATTTGAGGCCGGAGGCGATCTGCTGGTCGCTGTAACGAAACAGCAGCAGTGCTGGGGCATCAAACAGCCGCAGGGCGTGCGTGGTGAGCGTTTTTGGCGCGATCTCGATGTATTCGTAATCAGCGGAAAAGTACCAC
>Ga0307378_10011521_pt1 | contig 11381 bp, 11 predicted proteins | sample UN1MG_FD_202238 | JGI IMG/M metagenome (GOLD analysis project Ga0307378, IMG submission 202238) | Soil microbial communities from Risofladan, Vaasa, Finland - UN-1 | ecosystem: Environmental > Terrestrial > Soil > Coastal area > Acid sulfate soil | place: Finland: Risofladan, Vaasa | collected...
TCTGAAGAACATTTTTACCTAATTCATAAGCAGTATTAGCTATTTTGGTTAATAATGTTGATTTTCCTGTTCCTGTTGGGGCAAGTATTATACCAATTTCACCTTTACCAAGACCACCACCAGTTAATGCATCAATAACTTCAACACCCGTAGGAATTGTTTCACGAAATTCTTTTCTTAATACATTTTCAATATCATCAATTACCTCTGTCCCATAATCTTCTTCATCTCCAATATTTGAAATTTTTTGAATTTTTTCTTCTAACGTAAATAACGTATTTTTATTTCTAATTTCCCCCGATTTCGTTTTTTCAATAATGAATTCTGCAAGTTTTCTATATTCTTGTTGTTTAATGAATTCAATTGTTGATTTTTGTACAATATCCCCATCATATAACAATTCTTTATTAATAACCCTTTCATTCCATAATTCAATTCTTTTAATTACACCAAATAATGATTCTTCTTCAATGATATTATTTGGTGTTTTATACTTATTAATTGCTTGGTGAATTGTTTTATTTTGAAGATTAGGTACTTTTTCGAATTCTTTCATGAATTCTAACATAATAACATATAATCTTTTTACGTTAAAATCATCAAAATATTCTATTGCTAGTTGTGGAATTGTTTTTTCAGCAAATTCTGGTTCTACTAATAATTGCCATATTAAACGTTGTTGGAACTCATGACCTAAATAGGAAGTAAATGTGTTTTCTTGTGTTTCACTCATATTTGATTAAATATAATATTGATTAAATATTGATATTGTTAATAATTAAATATTAACAATATCAAAAGATTAATATTATCAATAGGAATACCTATTATAATCGATAAGAAAATGGTATTATTAGTTACGAATGGTTCTTAACATTTCTTCCCGTTTCATTGGTGAGAAGTCTCTAATTTGATTTATTGAAAATCTTTTTTCATTAATTAAAGCATAGTCATCCCACATATTTTTAACATCCTTATATTTTATTTTATCATATATATTATTAGCAATTTCAATAACACCATATAATAAATCAGCAGACCATCTTGCAACAGGATTAAAATTATCAACATAAAAATTTCGTTCAACAATTGGTTTGTCGTTAATATATAAACCAATTTTACATTCAACTCCTCTAATTGTTCTTCCTTCTATTTGTTGTTCAATTACTTGTGGATTATATTCATAATATTTCTTTGTTTCTTTTGGAAGATAATTAAGTTGGGATTTGTAATATGAATAAACATCGTAATAAAAATCATTTCCAACCTCAATAATTGTATCACATTTTTTTTTCGATAATATTTTTTGCAACATTATTATTGATGTTGGTAAAATACTTCGAATATTTACAGAATATCTTGTAAATGGATTGAATTGGTCAGCATCAAATATTTTTTCACATAATAATAAATCTTCTTGATAAAGCGAAAATTTAAATTCATTATTTTTTTCCGTCTCGTACATTTTTTTCGTTTTAAGTTAAACTATAATACAAAAATAATAAAACATTAATTTAGATGAAATAGTTTCTAATTATTTATTATTATCATATTCTGTTAATAATTGTTTTTCATTCATAATTACAGTATAAAAGGGTTCAACATAATTTACAAATGTGCCCTTATATAAACTTAAAAATTCATCTTCAATCATCATTTTATAAAGATTATTACTACCTCTATTTTCTGAAGAGAGTGGCATTTTGAGTTGCTCCAACTCATCAATTGCTTCTTGATTAAGAATTGGTTCTTTTAAATTCATTAACTTATAATTTAATTTTAACCTATCAATATTAGCTAATAAATTTTCGAAAATTTTTAAGGGTTTTTGTTTATTTTGAATTCTTTCTTTATTTAATTCATTTGCCATTTGACAAATTTCTTTAACACTAAGATGTTTATTCTTTAATTCTGGAAAATATTTTAATAAACTATCCTCCTTAACACCTTTTATTCCATCAATATTATCTGAAACATCCCCACTAATTATCTTTATTGTTAATGCATTACTGTAGTGATGTTTAAAATGCATAAAATAATTTGTTTTATTAATTGGTTCATATTTATCTGCAAATAATATTGTAATATTTAATTCATCAAGTAATTGTGAAAAATCTCTATCATTTGTAAATATAAAAAGTTCTTCTTCATTATTATTGGTTAAACAATATTGAGCAATTAAATCATCTGCTTCAATATCATTAACTTCAATTTGTCTTAAAAACAATTCTTCAGCATATGCTTGTATTCTTTTTCTATTTTTTAATAAAGAAACTTCTTTTTCTTTTTCGTGTTTTATTTGAGTTTCTGTTAATTCTATTTTATCATGCCATTCTTTTGTTTTTCTATTTGCTTTATATTTAGTATCCAATAAATATCTAAATTTTCCACCATTCTCACCATCCCACATAAGAACTACCTTATTTATCATATGTTCTTTAATTAATTTGCGGATTGTTGTAAAAAAAGAATATAATCCACCAATAAAACCAAAAGAATTTGTATATGAATCTTTAGCCCCATTAAATGAACGTTTTAATAAATAATTAGAATCAACTAATAGTGTTCTTGTTTTCATTTTATTTAAATAATTTGGGTGGAATTTAATTTTCCACCCAAATAATTAGTAATTAATTATTTTCACCGTAATCAGCAAAATTGACAATATCATTTTTTGTTTCTTCAAATTTATCTTTAATATCATCAGCACTTATTGTATCATCTTCTAAAATATTTCTAAAATATAAAATATTTTCTTTTTTATATTCGGGTAAATTTTCATTAAAAATAAAGCCATGAGGCATTGACATAATTCTACCTTCTAATGATATACCACCAAGAGGACCGTCTATTTGATTCTTTGCAACATTTACTTTTGTATCAATACCATAAGCAACTTCACGACCTTTACTTGTTGCAGTAACAACCTTTGTTGAATGTGCTGCAATACCACCAAAATGATATATTAATCGTGAACCATAATAAAATGTTTCACCACCTTTATGTTTAACAACACCAGAACCCATATTATCGATCCAAATTTTTTGAACTCCAATAATTGTATTCGTATACTTTTTATTTTCTTTTCTACTGTTGGGAATGGTATTATTTAAAAGATACTTAAAAGATTTTTCAAAAGCACCAGCATTCCACATATTATTATCTGAAGTATTTTTTTCCTGTGCATTAATCGATTTAATACAATCCAATGTACCAATTGAATCAATACCAAATACTAAATCTTTTGGTAAATTATCAACTGATTGTTCCAATAATAAAAACTTAATTGCTTCGGCCATATCCTCAATCGATGCTTCATTTCTTGTTTTATCTTGCTTTTTACCAAAATGTTCAAGAATAAATTCATTATCAATTAAAATATATTCACCATTCCAATCAAAACCCATTAATTCCAATCTATTTCTACCAATATTGTTCTCAGTATCAATAATTACAGGTAATGCACCTTCTTTTTGTGCAGCAACTAATCCTTCGCAAATTGCTGTAGATTTTCCAGTATTTGAAAATCCACGTGCAAGTGAAACATATCCTTTTGGGAATCCGGGTAAGCCTGTTGACCTTTGTAAAGCACTTGAACATTTATACCATTCTAATGGTTTATCAGGAACATCTTCACCACCAATTTTCTTTTTATAATCATCCAAAGAAAAACTTTTTTTTACTGTTGGTTTCCTAGCTCCTTTTGGAGAAGGAATTTTTTCATCATTTTCTGTTGACATGTTTTTAAAATATATTTGTTTAATTATTTTTTTGTGGGGAAATAATGGGGAGTAAAACTCCCCATTTCAATTTAAAAGGGTAAATCATCATAATCTTCACTAGAAGATGAATAATCATAGTCACTATTTATTTTAACATTTTCATCAACAACTGCCTTTCCAAGGTCAACAGCATTCTCAACATTAGTTCCTGTTTGAGATTCTGTGATGTTGGTTATGTTCACATTAGAATCTGCTGCAGTATGATTAATAGTATTTTGATTTTGAGAATTAGCATCTAAATTTTGATTACGGGTATTTGCTTTTTCTTCAAGATCTGGACGATTTGGATATACCCAATGCTTATTTTGACTGTTACTATCATCCCAATAAGGATTTCCACCGTTAACCAACATTTCCATGAATTGATATTCATTAATATGTGGAGCAGCGGCTGCTTTATAAACCTCATCAGTTGTGATTGTATCAGTCGTCCACTGAACAGCAACACTATTATCATTGTGTAATGGGGATGGTTTTTGGGGAATAATCTGTAATACTTCTGTGTATTGTCTTTTAGTACCCGGATTTGTTTTCTTACGAGTAACAATATTAAAATCGCAACCATCAGTAACACATCTAAAATTCTTGTTTTCAGCTTTGTAATAATTATCAATTGCAACTTTAAATAAATCAAAAACTCCTTCGTTTAATCTATTTTCTTTGAATCGATAAAATTTAATACCATCACTTTCAACTTTTCTGTCAATCAATTTTGCAATATAAAATACTTTAGATTCCCAATATATTTGTCTTTTAAATAGTTCAGTGTTTTTAGCTAAAATTGCTAATTGATTCTGATCCATATTTATTTTTTTTATATATTGAATTGAAGTATCTTTTTTCAATTCAAATTCTTTTGCTTTTATGCAAGCAGGACATGGTTTATCCTCTCTAAGATATTTTCCATTGTTATCAATAACTGGATTACCATGTTGATCCCTTTTTACTTGATTCAAACAAAGAATTTTTTTATTTTTTGTTATTTGACCACCTGCCGAATTAACATTTAATACGTGGAAGTACAATACATCAAAAAAATCTACATTTTGATTTTTTGGGGGAACAATTCTAACAACTTCAGTGTCATTAGTGGGAGTGAAGTGTTTTGCAAAAATTTCTTCTTTCGTTTTTCTCTTTGGAGTAATCCCCTCAGATTTCATTTTGTTCATTTTTTGCTCAAAAAGAGACATTTCATTTTGTTGATTTCCAACATTTACATTTTCATTTTCCATTTTTTTACATTTAGTTTACATTTATTGTTATTTACATTATAAAATTTACATCACAAATATATTACATTAATTTTTAATCCACAATAGTTTTTTTGAAATAATTATAACAAATTGTTACTGACTATCGTAAAATTAAGATTTTGTTTGTTTTCATAATAATTACCATTTTTCATTCTAATTTGTAGTTTGTAGTCCTGTGGTATTAACCAAGAGGTATCCAAGTCAAATTCATATCCAGTATTTGTTCTATTTGTTGATGTAAATGGTATTACATCAATCTCATATTTATCACCAATTGTTGTGAATAACCGATATTCAATATCTAATGGTAAAAATTTGTTTTGATTTGAATAAAATTCTTTAATTGATAATTTGATTTTTCGAATATTTCCAGCTTTAATATTTTCATTTTCTTTTATACCCCAAAAATAAAAAAAATAATTATTGAAGTCAATAATACTTTGTTGATTTATTTTATAAAAATTTTCTTGTGAAATTAAATAAAATTCACCGTTATATTTCGTTTCTCTCCCATTTATTGTCAATACCCATTCATCTCTAAACAAAACAGCATCTGGATATTCTGTTGAATCAATTAATAAATTAATTTTATATATTCCTTTACTAATAAAAACAATTGAATCTCCACTAATTACATCAATTAAATTATCTTCATGATCATATATATTAACTGTTTCAATATCTATGTCATAAATAACATTGCCATTTCCAACATTAACATACAAATATAGATCATTTTCTTTATCCAAATAAAAATAATTTCTATCATCAATAATTGTATCATCAATAATTGTTTCTATATATGGTTCGTACCATGTATTGGTGTGTTTTGCATGAAAAGCAACAGCTTCTCTAAATTCAACAATCAAATTTTCTAAATCATCAGAAAATTTGATTCCCAAACCATATGTTTCTCCTGTATATGCTAATGTTCCAGTATATCCAGTTCCTAATAAATTTTGATTAATATAATCTGTAATATCAATTTCTAAATTTTCAGCACCTGTTTGAAAACTTTGTGTTGCTATTATTTCTGTAACACCACTTAAATAAGCACCGTAGTTACTCCATTCAACATTTGTTTTTCTTTGATACCAATTAGCAGCTTCATAAATTGGGGTTGCTAATAATGTATCACTATAAATAAAATCATAACCAGAACCCTCATCCCAATCCTCATTAATATTATATAAATTTAAATCAAAACTAGATGCTCTATTAATATTTAATGAGTATGATTTTTTTCCAATATATTGTTGAGCATACTTTATTGTGTTAGTCATATGTAAAACATGTTTAACAATCCTAGTTGGATTTATTAAATCATTTTCAATTTTTTCTATTAAACCAGAAAGATCTACATCAAAAATATATCTACTAACCTGTTTATTGTATGTTCCAAAACTAATCTCAGTAACTGGGTTTTGACTATTGTTAGTATAGTTATTATCAATTAATGTATTGTTCTTTGAAAAATATGACCTATATATCATCGTATTTTTTTTATATAAATACCTCAAAAAGAAAAAAGGCTACCAATTGGTAACCCCTAAATTCAAAATATTAATCAATTAAAATTATTATTCATTCAATCCCAATAAATTCATATCATATTTAAATAGATAGTCTGATAATTGATCAGGTGTTCTATTATTTTTTGCTGACTCAATACTTTTAAAATTTGATTTTATTGCTTGTTCTATTCTATTATCAATATCATGTCTATATTTTAAATTATCGTCCATCATATACTTTTTTTTTAATATATCTTTTATTTCACTATATGGTTGAACATTTAAAACTTCAGGAGTAAAATATGCTTCATCAATTTCATCACCAACATTTTTTGGTTTATATCCCAATAAGACATCAGATAAAACATCTTCATTATTAGATGATTCTGGACTATCTTTCATATCTTTCTCCATTTTATCTAAATAATCATAGTATTTTGGATTTTCTTGAAGATGATCTATTGATATTTCAAGAGCAATCATTGGATTATCAGTATGTTCCATTTCTATTTCCATTCCCATTAATACTTGGTCTGGATCATATTTTAATGGAGATTTATTATCTGCCAAACCACCACTTATTAAGTCACCAACTTCTTCTTTATCTTTTGCTAATTTAGTAACTTTGTCTTCTTTCTCATTTTCAACAACTGATGATAAATTTTTAAATGTGTTTTCAAAATAGTTTTGAACTCCCATACTGTCAACATCAAGGTTTTTATCTGTATTTAAATAATAAACAATAGCATCTCTAATACTTGCTAATGCTCTTTGAATATTGTTATCACTTTTTAATTCTCCTTTTTTGAGTTTTAATAAACTTTCATAGGCAGAAGCCATTTTAGTAAATTCAGTATCTCTTCTTAAATATGAAGAATTTGTTCTCATTTCTTTTTCACCACCATCAGAAAAATCATCTTTCATTTCTAAATAATCAGCATCTTCATCAATAATTTTTTCTAATTCAGGAGATTTAACCCTAAGTTTTTGATTAGTTGGTTTATTGTCAACATAATTAATTCCTGTTTGAAGTCTTTCAGATCCTCCACCAAATGGATAAGAATCTATTTTTTTTATAATTTCCTCATATAATTCATCATCAATTGTAAAATCATCTTCAACATCAATTTCTTTATCGATTAAATTAAAAAATTCATCACTATTCATCGAATTAAATTCTTTTAATGATTCTTCATTTAATTCAAAAGAATTTATATTATCTGGTGATTCAAATTTAAATGATTTTAAAATAACATCATCAACATTATAAACACCATCTAGTTCATTTTCACTTGATGATGCTTCAAATGAAAAAATAATTTTGTTGTTATTTTCATCTGTACAAGTAAATTCAACATAACTAATATCTCCTTCAACTTGTGTATGTGTATTATTTATTTTTAATTGATTGTTCTTTAATAAATTAAATGAATTGTCAAGAATAACTTTCGTATTATCAACACTTTCAAAATCCTCGTTTAATTTATTTACTCTACAATACATTTCAAGAAATCTTTCTTTACTACCAATCGATTTATAAATTTTCATATCATATTTTTTTTATTCAAAAATTATTGGATATATTTTACCAAATTCTCTCATTATAACCCCAGCCAATGAATTTGCTTCATTTTCTTGATCACTACCATCTTCTCCAGAATTAATGTCTAATTTTCCCTCTATTTGTTGACTATAATGTATTAATTCATGCGCTAATGTTCGCAATATATCGGCCATATTTCTATTTATTGCAACTATTTTTATTTCATTATTTTGTGGGGAATAACTTCCAAAAGAAGTGTTTGTTTTAGCCTCACCCTCATTATATGTTAATATAACACGAGGTAATTCATTTCCCAAATTTATTTTTTTTGAAATGAAATCAACAAAATTTTTTATTAAAACATTTCTATTCTCTTTCGAAAGATTTGATTCGGATAATTTAATCTTATTTACCCGTTCCATTATCTCAAATAATCTATCTTTTGATCCGTTTTTTTTAAAGACTAACATAACTTCTATACAATACTATTGAAACTGTTTTTTATGTCATAATTGGAACTCGTATTCAAATCATCAAAATCTGCAACATATGTTCCATCGGGTAATTTACTAATACCACCTTCCATTTCTTTTTCTCTTTTCTTATTAAACCAGTTATCAGACCAAAAATCATTTAAATTAAAATAATAGGGATATGAAACATCTGACTTTTTCATTAATTTTTCAGAATTTGTTGGTTCTCTTACTTCTTCAACATCAGTAGTTAATATTTCTAATTTATTATTTAATTTTTGAACAACACCATTTAATCCTTCTAACTGATCATGAATGCTTTTCATTGCACTAATATTATGCTTGATAATGTCATTTTGAATATCATCAACTTGTTCTTCAGCAGTTGGTTCACCAATCAATGGTTCTTCAAGATTAGGAATCTCACCAGAATCACCACCAGTAGTATCAAATGCTGGAACTGGGGCATCAATAACTGGTTCATTTAATGGTGGCTCTGGTTGAATAGGTGGATTATTTTCCTGATTTGGATTTGCTTCGATATTATTTCCAGTCTCTTTTTCAGCATCATTTTCGGCCTCATTTGTTAGTGGTATAATATCAAATTCATCAGTATTATCCATTAAATTATATCTTGCAGATTCACTTATCTGATAACCAATACGATATTTAATCTTTCTCAAATGTGTTTCAGAAAGAATATTTTTTTCTTTTTTTTTCATAAAAAATATATTATTAGTATTGTTCTCTTAGCAATTGTCTACCATCTTCAGTTATGAATATTTTATCAACTCGTTCAATTAATCCAGTTTTTGATGATAAAAGTTCTTTTTTTGATATTTTCTTTTTTTGTCTGATTTCATCATCCAATTCTTCTTCATCATCTAAAAAATTGGTTAATTTATCACTTATATTTTTTTTCATATTAAAGTATTTTAAAATAAAATAATTATTTTCATATAAATACTCATCAATTTCATAAATTTTATTTTTTATTGTTTCATGTTAAAACATAAAAAAATCGTCCAACATAAAAAATATTGAACGATTTAAATTTTCTGAGAATTATTAAATAAAATTATAACATCGCAACCATGTAACGTTTTAAATTTGAGTATAATGGAAATTTTTTATAATAATCAGTATAAACTTCACCATCAAGATCTTCAATTATTTTATTTGAAATATTTTTTATTTTATTTTTTATTTCTTTAATATTAAATTTAAAAAAATCATATATGTTTAAATTAATTCCAGTTATTTTATTATCATATAAAATATAAATCATTTCATTCTTATAAACATAAGTATTATCTATCTTATTTGGTATAACATCCATTAAATCCTCAATATCTTTTAATTGAAAAAACAATGGATCTAAATTAATATAATTATATTTCGATGAAAAATAGTAATCAGAAACATTATTTATAAAGTTTTCAATTCCTGTAATATGATCTGATTTCATTTCCTTAAATGCAAATTCCCAATATATTTCTTTAGAAATAATTTTTTTTTCTAAAATATCTACATTTGAAAAGATTGAATTATTAGAATTACATTTTTTCATGAATGACCATCCAACATATAAGGTTGGTAATGAATTATCTAATGATTTATAATCTATTTTCTCTTTAAAATAATTAACATAATCAACATTTTTATGATTAATCAATTCATCTTCATATACAACATTTCCAATTTTCATATTATATTTTTTAATATTTCCACTATTTTTTCAGAAGCATGTCCATCACCAAAAGGACATTCATAATTAATTTCATAATGTGGTAAATGATTATTAAATGATACATGTAAATCCTCTGGTTTTTCAATCATCCATGTACTTTGATATTGTGCTTCTGGTCGCTCCGTAACTTTTCTACAAGTTAAACAAATTTTATTGAAAAATGAACATTCTTCTTGAATTCCACCGCTATCAGTAATAACCATTTTGGTTTTTATAAGTAATTCAAGTAATTCTTTATGTGACATTGGCTCAATTACTTTCACATGTTTTAATATGTCCTTGTGTTTTTGTACATTTGGGTTTGGATGAAGCGGTATTATAAATTCAAGTTCTGGATGTGCTTCAGCTAAATCATCAATTACTTCAAACCATTCGTTCATCCAATGATGATTTTCTCTGCGGTGCATTGTTACCAACACTTTATTAGTATATTCACACCTGTCCTTATATGGAAGAAGATTATCCAACACAGTATTTCCCACAACATACTTATCACCTAAAATTCTTTCGTTTTCAAGATTTTCTTGACTTAATAATGTCGGACATAAATGAATATCAGTTATTTGGCTAACAAGCCTTCTATTCTGTTCCTCTGGATACGGATTGTTGTTATCATACGTCCTTAATCCAGCCTCTAAATGAATTACCTTGATTCCATGATTAAATGCTGACAATGCAACAGCAAGAACAGATGTTGTATCGCCCTGCACCAATACATGTGTTATCTGGGGATAGATTTTTAACATATTATGTAATGCATATGGAATTGAAGTCAGTATTGAATCCAGTCTGTTTTCGCCATCAATAATTTGTGCTTCATAATCTGGCTGAATTTTTTTTACCAAATCCTTATGTTGACCCGTGAATAATGTCTTATGAGGAAACCCATTGATGTCGAATTCGTGAATCAATGGTTTAATTTTAATGTATTCTGGTCGTGTTCCGTATGCTAATAGTATCACATTTATTTTCTTTTAAACGTATAAATATTATTTTTTTTATTAATTAATAAATGAGTATTTTGTATATAACTAACCAATATATTTTGTTCGTTTATTCCATAATA
>Ga0307378_10011522_pt1 | contig 11380 bp, 12 predicted proteins | sample UN1MG_FD_202238 | JGI IMG/M metagenome (GOLD analysis project Ga0307378, IMG submission 202238) | Soil microbial communities from Risofladan, Vaasa, Finland - UN-1 | ecosystem: Environmental > Terrestrial > Soil > Coastal area > Acid sulfate soil | place: Finland: Risofladan, Vaasa | collected...
AGCAAAGAAGGCAATACTAATGTGTCTTTTACGGAAGCGAGTATCTCTGAAGAGCCCAGTGCGGTAGTTCCGCACGTGGGATCTGTGCGGGGGCAGTCGGGTAACTGGCTGTCCTACCGTGACAACCTATGGGATCTAAGGAGTTCTTCGGCGAATGGTTGAAACTTTAGGTATTACTATAGATAGATGTCATAAAGGAAGGCCTCGCAAAATGGGAAGATAAACCATAGAAAAAATAGGATATGCTCCTATATAAATTAAGCCACGATAGGAAAAATTTAAGATAATTAAGATAGGGGGGAAAGATGAATTTTATCTGGTTTTTATTAGCGATAGTGCTTTTTTATTTTCTTTATTGGTATGCATTAAGCTTAATAATATTTCTCCCCAGCATGCCATTAATAGGTTTTATTAGTTATTTAGAAGAAAATGCCGAAAAAAAGAGATGGGCTAAAATTGCTTTAATTCCTACATTTATTCTGGCTTTCATATTGGGGACATTTTTACCTTGTGCAATATTTGGGATGGGAATGGGTGTAACAGCTCTTAATTTTGTGGAAAAATCAACTTACCCGATTATTTATTTCTTAATTGCGGGATTTGGAGCATTTACAATATCTGCTCCCAACGGGGAATCATCCTTCCCTGGAATGATGATCAGTTTAGCAGCCTATATAATAACCGTTACAATTTCCAAGTTTAGTATATTTTCTGAAATAACAATAGATCTTCTTATGAGTATTTTTTGGGTAGGTTCAGGACTTCTTCTTTTAATTGGAGTAGTATTTCTAATTATTGGATTTTTAGATGAAAAGATTAGCAAAAAAGATGAAAATAATATTAAATCCCAGCAAGAAGCCAAAAGAAAAATTTCTATCGGAGTTTATATAATAAGCATTCTCTTTATAATCTTGGGAGGCCTTTGGGTTGTTGCTTTTTTGTTTTATTCTTCTCGAGAATTTTTAGCATATTTTATTTGGGGCGCACCGCTTTTAGTTGGTGGAATAGGAATGCTAATAAGAAAGTACTGGGCACTAAGACTTAGTCAGATAATTTTAGTATTAAGTAGTCTACAAGTTATTGTAATGGTCCCAATTACTATACTTGAAACAAAAGTATTTAATCTATTTGCCTTTTTGATAGTACTTTTAATTTTTATTATTTTTTTTGGATTACCATTATGGTTTTTATTTAAAAAATCTACTGTTGCTCAATTTAAAAATATAAATAGTTCTTGAACCGATAGAGGTATCATGGTGACAACCGTTCCCTTGACAGCATATCAATGTAAATATCTGATTCTTTATATTTTGAAAAAGAAAAGGATGTAGAATTATATGTCACTATTTCTTAAAGGATTATTATTAAAAATATTTCCTTCATTTGGTCCAAAGGGGTTGATTGACACACAAATTTCTGTTTACAATCGCCTTAAAAAAATGTCTCCATACGTGGCCGAAGACGATATTTTAAATTCTCTTATTACGTCTCGGATTAATGCTCCTCTTAGTCCATCTACAAAACATGAGGAACGTTTACATTACGATTCCATACTGCAAAATACCAATAAAAAACTTGAAGACGTTATTTGGGCAATGTTTGAATATGAAAATATTCTTAGCCGGGAAGCAGAACTCAACCTACAGTTACAAAAAATTAATGCTCAACCAGCAGAAATTACACAAGAATATCAGAAATGGAAAAAATATATTATGGAGTGTGTTGAGAAACTCAGGAAAAATTTATAAATTGGATAAAGGAAAATGAAAAATCGATTTATAAAATATTTTATCATTTTAAGTATTTTTATGTTATTTGGAGCAATAGTTGAGTGGCCTTATGGTTATTACGCATTTTTGAGGTGGATAACTTGCATATCATCCATTTTAGTTGCTTTTCAGGCTTTTGAAAAAAATATCGATTGGGCAAAAGTAGTTTTTATAGTAATTGCTATACTTTTTAACCCTTTAGCTCCCATTTATCTTTCTCGAAGCACCTGGATACCTTTGGATATTATAACTGCAATATTTTTTATATTTGCAATAAGAATAACATAAATATGTTTTCGAAAAATACAAACAGCACAATTAGAAAAATGAGGGAAACAAAGAAAAAGATACGTTTGAATTTTAAGTAGAAGAAGAGATTTAATAATATTTTCACAAAACAAAACATTTTTGGAATTAGTTAAGGAAAAGGAGTATTTTGAATGCTTCGATATCAAAATAATGCATTTAGGATTTTAGGTCTCAATCCAAATGTCTCGATGAAAGAGATAATGCAGCGCGTAAACGAGTTTAAGGTAAAAAAATCTTTGGATATGGATGTTGCATATGAATATGATTTCCCCTGGATGGGTCCATTAGATAGGAGCGAACAGAGTGTTCGTAACGCTTTACAACGTTTAGAAAACCCAGTCTCACGATTAAGAGAGGAGATTTTTTGGTTTTGGTTTGTAACTGATTGTGATAAAAAAGCTATAAATTATCTTAAAAAAAATAATCACCAAGCCGCACATAAAACATGGAACGCGTTAATAACATCTGAAAATCCTACCAAAGAATTAATGTCTGCTTCCATAAATCAGACTATATTAGTACACAGTAGTATTATTGGCGAAGAGCGTGAGGAAGAGGAAAAAAATCAAAATAAAAAGAGTACTACTTTAAGCGAAAAGCACTGGAAAAATTGGAAATTTGTAATTAATCAGTTTACTTTACTTGCTTCAAACGAAGTGTTTTGGGAAATGGTAAAAAATAAAGCTGAAAAAAATGACGATCCAAGATTGTCCTCGTCTAAGGTTGATGAAATACGCAACAATTTTCTTCAAGATATTGCTGAACCCAATTTTACATTTATGTCTGACGCACTAATCTCAAAAGATTACGAAAGAGTAAAACAACATTCAAGCTTATTTAAGGAAGACTGGATTCCTAATGAGTTTCCACTACCCTCAGAAGTTTTAAGAAAAGGATTTAATAAAGTACTTGCATCTCAGACGGATTTATTGAATAGTCATGCGCAGAATGCGGAAAAAGAACTTAAAAAAGTCGAAAAAGGAGAAAAGGATGCGGATAAACTAGTAATAGATATTTATTCCAAGCTTAACAACAAGGTTACAGATACCATCTATGAAGGAAATTTAGTTGATATAAACAATATTTCAGATTTTGCATTAGCAAAAGATAAAGTAGCAAAAGTTATGAGAGATTGCGCGACAGAATTAAATAATAATTTAAATTCGAATACTGACCTTTCAAAAAAAGAAAAAAAAAGTGAACGTTTCCAGGCATATGAGATGATAAGGAAAGCGATTGAATATGCGAGCACAACCTATATTAAAAAAAAGTATGAAAAAGAAGATGAAGGGGTGATAAAAAAGAATCTAGAAATGACAGGCGGTTCTTCTGAATTCGCAGACACAACCGACACTAAGCAAAAGCATGAAAAAGATGAAGAGGTGATAAAAAAGAATATAGAAAAAGCAGGTAAGTCTTCAGGAACTAATTGGGTATCTATCCTTAGTTACCTTTGTTGGGGAGCTATTATCTTATTTTTTATTATTATTCCTAATATTAATAATAATTCATCTAGTAATAAAACTACAATAAGTACATCACCATACAGTAACGTTAAGCCTACAACAAGCACGTCATCATCTAGTAGTAATGCAACCTACATCAAGTTACAGAATGATCTTAGTCAATTAAAAATCAGAATAGATAATTTAGCAGAGGCAATCATGAAAAAAGAGACAAAAATACAAGAATTAGAGTCAATACTTAAAACGGAAGGTAATAAGATAGAAGCTCTAGAATCCGAGTTAAAAAAGTTAGATTTACGAATAGAAGGCACTGCGGACGGTGTTGGTAAAGATATAATGATAGATGAATACAATCAAAAAATCGAACAACATGATACTCTTGTTAATTCTTATAATAAAGTTTATTCGGAATATGGAAAATTATACGATGAATATGAAAAAGACATAATAACACATGACAGTTTAGTAGAATCTTATAATGCCGGCATTATTCCTCAGATGGTTCAAAGCCAGTTATCTGAAGGGGAAGTTAGTGATAAAATTTATATCGTAGAAGCGGGTGATTCTTTAGGGAAAATTGCCCAAAAATTTGGGACAACTACCGAAAAGATTGTTGCCCGTAATAAATTAGTCAACCCAAGCCTTATTAGACCAGGTCAGAAGCTAATTATACCCACAGAATAGCCATTAGAAGATAAAGAGAGATAAAAAGAGGGTGAAATAATTAATAAATTTCGAGAATTAAATAAAAAGGAGGGGTTTAATGTTTCTAAAACCAAAGACTAAAGTCACCGAAGCTAGAAACAATAAAGGAATCTGGTATTTTTTTCAAGATCGTGCGCAATTTGAAAGATGTATTGCAGGCGGATGTAAACTTATAGCGCGTAATAATGTATTTGAAGAATCTGAATTAACCTTTTTTATGGATTTTGTCTCTTCACTAGCGATTGAAATTTGGAGACTGGAAAAAAGGGTCCAAAGAGAAAAAGAGGATATAACAAAAGGTGAACCCCCCGGATTTACCTCAATTGTTAACCAGATGCAACGCATTAAGGATGTTTTTAAAAAACAAGAAATAGATATATCTGAACATACCGGGGAAAATTACAATGATGGGTTATCTTTGAAAGTGTTGCATGTAGAGGAGATGGATGGAATTCCTATAGGAAAAATGCAGATTATTGAGACCATAAAACCGTCAGTTTATTTAAAGGGAAAAGTAATATTTCTAGGAGAAGTGATAGTAGGTAAAGCAAAAGAAAATAAAAAGGAGTAAATTATGAGAAGAAGTACTATAGATTTTGGTATTGATTTAGGTACGACAAATTCAGAGATTGCGTGTATGGACAATGGAACCATGAGAATTTTTAAGAATTACTTGCAAAGTGAATACACTCCTTCGGTGGTGCGGATAGACGAAAAGGGAACCATATGGGTTGGCAGAAAGGCATATGAAAGAATGATAGATGACCCCGACAATACTGTTGGGGAATTTAAAAGGTGGATGGGCACTCAGCAAGTTAAAGAATTTAAATTGTGTAATAAAAAACTAACCCCTGAAGAGCTTTCAGCAGAAGTATTAAAGGATCTCAAAATTTCAGCAAAAGCTAATCTTTCTCAGGATGAAGAGATTGATTTCGCAGTTATTACCGTACCATGCAATTTTGAAATAGTGCAATGTGAAGCAACCCAAAGAGCAGCCATTCTTGCCGGCATTAAATATGCGCCGCTCCTGCAAGAACCGATAGCTGCCTCAATTGCATATGGTTTTCTTGAAAAAATGCCCGAAGGTTATTGGGTGGTATTTGACTTGGGGGGAGGAACTTTTGATGTCGCAATTATGTCTTCTAAAGAGGGCAGCTTGAGTGTAGTTGATCATTGCGGTGATAATTATTTGGGAGGTAAAGATTTTGATTGGAAAATTGTTGAGGGAATAATTCATCCTATATTACTAAAAGAGTATAACCTACCGAACTTAGGGAGAACAGATGAATACCGAATGTTAAATGCGTTATTAAAAAATGCCGCAGAAGACGCAAAGATCGAACTATCTAGACGAGATGAAGCGAGTATTATTATTCATCCTTATGAAATAATGAAAGATAAGAATGGTAAAATAATTGATATTGTTATTCCCCTAAAGCGATTTCAATTCGAGCCTCTAATCGAAGATTATATTGAAAAGGCAATTCAGCTATTTGAGCAGGTTTTGAAAAATCAAGGGTTATCCTATCATGATATCAATCAACTTATATTGGTTGGTGGTCCGACTCAAACACCGTATTTACGCAGTAGATTGAAGGAGAAGTTCAACATTCCAACCGATTATAAAATTGACCCCATAACCGTAGTTGCGCAAGGAGCGGCAATTTTTGCTGCAGCTCAACTTGTATCATTAGAGCCATATGAAGCTGATAGAGATTTTTCTAAAGTGTTTGTCAAACTTGCCTATAACCCTATGACCACAGAGATAGAGCCTGCAGTCGGAGGTAGAATTTTTCCATCTAAAGAAAATAAGGCTTTACCGAAGGGTATGCGCATTCAAATTAATAGCGCTAGCGGCGATTGGGGTAGTGGGTTAATAGAAACGAAAGATAACGCTTTTTTTACTAATGTCACTCTTCGGGAGAAAAAAGTAAATACCTTCAAACTATCCCTTTTTGATAAGTTTGGGAATAAAATAGAGGTTGAGCCAGATTCTTTTATAATTACACAGGGTATGACTGTGTCAGAGCCGCCGCTGATACGTTCAATAGGAGTAGAATTGGAGGATGGTTCATTTAACAAACATTTGAGTAAAGGAGTCCGGTTGCCAGTAAGGAGCAAGCCATTTGTTTATCAAACTACCAAAACAGTAAATCCCGGAGAAGATAAAAATGCAATTAATATACATGTAGGGGAAGGTGAAAGTGACACCGCAAAAATAAATCGACGTGTTGGAACATTAAAAATTACCGGAAGTAAAATCAAGAGAACTTTTCCCGAAGGTAGTGAGATAGAAATAATCTTAAGCGTAGATCAGTCAAGACATGTTACAGCCGAAGCTTTTTGTCCGTCACTAGATCAGAAATTTAGTGAGGTATTAGTCGACATAATTGCTCCGAAATTAGATCCAAAGCATATTGCAGTAGACCTTGAGGAAGAAGAAAAGAGGTTCGATAAACTTACACAAGAAGTGTATCACCTAAAGGATAAGAATATTAAACAGGAATTTTCGGAGGAGGGAGTGAACAAAGAAATAAATGAAATAAGAAACGATATTCAAGCTGCAAAAGGCGGTGATCCCGACGCTGTGGAAAAAGCCGATCGTCGTCTTAAAGAATTAAAACAAAAATTGGATTCTATAGATTCTCTATTAGAGTGGCCTATTTCCTTAAAGCGATATACCTTTATTATTGATGACTGCAAAGATATCGTTAGTAAGCATGGAAATGACGAAGATAAAGAGCAAGTAGATACTCTGGAGAAAGAAGCAAAGAAAGCGATCAGTAATAAGGATTTTTTACGCCTTAATAAAATTACTGAAGAAATAGGTAGTATTAGATGGGCTGTATTATTCAGAAAAGATGATTTTTGGATTAATGCATTCCGGGAAATAAAGGAAAATCCAGGTAGATTTGCACATAAACAGAAAAGAGCAGAAGAGTTGATAGAAGAAGGTAGTATTGCACTGCAGCGTCAAGATTTTGATTCTCTAAAAAGCATAATGTGGGAACTATGGAACTTACTGCCATCGGAGGAGGAAAAGAGTAAAGTTATAAGTGATGCAGGTATAAGGAAAAGATGAATATAAAACGAATTTTATTTCCCAAACACATAAAAATAAGAGATACCTATACTATTGATAGTTTCATAGGAGAAGGAGCTTTTGGCAGTGTCTATCGGGTGCGGCATAAATATTTGGGTATGCAAGCCTTAAAAATTTTTCATCCGGGAAGTATCCCCTTGGAACAAGAACCAGAATTGTTTAATGAAGCCTATATATTATCCAAGATTACTCATGAAAATGTAGTTAGAGTTTATGAAGCAAACACCTTTGAGTACGAGGGAAACAGATACTGTTATATTGCCATGGAGTACATAAAAGGTGGTACTCTTTCAAATTATATTGAAAAGTTAGTTAGATTACCTATTAGTGCTGCGATAGATATTCAAAGAGGTATATGTTGTGGCCTGGCCCAATTGCATAAGTTAGAACCACCGCTTATACATAGGGATATCAAACCTCAAAATATAATGATTAACATAGATAATGGAATTATCGCAAAGATTTCTGACTTTGGTCTAACAAAACATGTTGACCCTATAACCCGTATGACAGATGCGGCTGGAACTCTAGCATATTTACCACCGGAAGGTTTTTGGAATTATGAAACAGCAGCCAGCGATGTTTTTTCTGCAGGCATTATTTTCTATATGATGTTAACAGGTGTTCCACCTTTTAATATGCCTGCTGAACATAAAGATACAAAAAAGGATGAAATGAAAACTGCCATTATTGCTTCCAGAAATAAAAAACCAGAACCGCTATCGAAATTCAATTTAGATTTAGATGATGAAATAAGTGATATTGTCCTCAAGGCTTTAGATCCCGAAATCAAGAAAAGATACCAAGATGCGGAAAAATTTCTAAATGCTATTGATCAGTATCAGCGAAAGAGAAATAGTTTATCAGATGAAAATGTAAAGAAGGCCTTAGAGATGGGTAAACAATATGTTAATTTAAAGATAGCCATAGATTTATTGGAGAAGGCAATAGCCCAATGTCCTAGCGATAAACAGCGTGAACTGAAAGAGAAATACAGCAAGACTTTAGATAATTGGAAAAAAGGAGTGATAATGTGACTAAACATGTTTTCGTTCTTGTAATATCAGGACCATTGAAAGGGCATAATTACTTCGTTAAATCTGATACTCCAATTTTAATAGGTAGAAGTGATGAAGCAATCATAAAAATTACCTATGATAATTTTTGTTCTAGGAGGCATGCTTTATTATACTGGGAGAACAAAACAGGTTTTATTAAAGATCTCAATAGTACAAACGGCACATTTGTTAATAATAAACGTATATCCCAACCAACTGAGCTGTACAATGGGGATATTATTGGTTTGGGAGACACTAAACTTGTTGTTTCAGTAAAGGATATTAGTGAGGGCGATAAAGCCCCCGCAGGAGATGATGTTTTTTGTGAAAATTGAATCTCAAGGGAACCGGTTCAAAGCTTTTTACGTTTGATATAAAATTCACTAAGAGGTTACATATTCAGTGGAAAAATTAAAAATGACTATTTCGCAATTCAGCAATGATTTAGCTCTAAGTTTTCAAAAAATTAACATTGTTCCACTTATTAATGAATACATTAAAACAATTGAGGAAAATGATAAATCTTGGGAATTTACCAAGGTAAATTAGAAATTTAACTTAGACATTAAAATAGATAAAAAAATTATACTAAAGGAATGGATTGTTTTTGAAATGTTTTTGCTAGGACAACAAATTTTGACATATTTCAAAGGAAATCAAATTGGAAATAAAATTGTGAGTGCCTTTAATCGTTTGTGTGCGGATAGTTTTATTGAATATAATATTTTCAATGTTAATGATGATTTTGAAGATTTATTATCTTCAAGATATACTTATTATTTAAATGCAGTAAAAGACTTAAAAGACTTAGAGCCTGACTGTATTTTATCATTCTCTAGAAGTATAACAGACCAGTTGGGTAGGGGCTAAGGTAATATTCTTTATAGTATAGTTATAGTAAAATATTACTTCGATACATCCGATATGTATCGAAAGCTGATTAATGGTTTAATGAAAGAAATAGATTTAATTGAACAAAATAATAATGATTAGTAATTTTAAGAGGAAGAAATGGGGGTTTTAACATTTATGCACTTAAAAAGAATTCAATATTGAATATGCAAAAAATGTAGAAAATAAAATTATTCTGATTGATGGTGAACAATTAACCAGATATAGGATAGAAAATAGGATTGGGGTATCTGAAATAGCTTCTTACAGTATTAAAAAAATTGATTTAGATTACTTTATTGAGGAGTAGTGTGTGATGAAAAAAATTATATTAATTTCTTGTGCAAGCAAGAAATTAAAATATAAAGCAAAGGCAAAAGATTTATATATTAGCACTCTTTTCCGGCTTTCTTTAGCTTATGCGAAAAAGTTAAAGCCGGATAAAATTTTTATTCTTTCTGCCAAATATAGATTATTGGATTTAAATGATGAAATTGCAACATATAATGAAACGTTAAATAATAAGTCCGTTAGTGATATAAAAATATGGGCCGAGAAGGTTGTAACTGACTTGGGGAAAATGTTTAACTTAAAAAGCGATATGTTTATATTTTTTGCAGGTAAAAAATATCGGGAGTATATTTTGCCTCATATCAAATATTATAAAATTCCTTTAAAGGGTTTAAGGATTGGGGAACAGTTAAAATTTCTTAAGAATAAATTAGAACAGGCCGATTAATATAATTAAAACAAATAAATGTTATTGCAAAGAATAATTTAGGAGTAATGTAAATGGCTTCTATTTTTTCTTGGGTTGATTTTTCAGATGAAGATCGTGAAAAGATGGTCCAAATAATCCGTCAACTACGGCAACAAGATACTATTGATGAATTAGGCATCGGATCAGTTAGAGATTCCATAGCTAATATTTTATTCCCCGGAACCACCACTATCCAAACCAGAGCCAAGTACATGTTGTTTGTTCCTTGGATTCTAAAAAAAATGGAAAAAAATAGAGTAACCTCAGAAAATATTTCCCAAGGAGTAAAGCGAGAAGAAATTAAATTATGTAATTCACTATTAAAAATGGGGTTTAATGATGGGGTTATTGGCGCTATTGCAGGGGAGGGATTACAGAGATTTCCCAGTTCAATTTATTGGGCCGGGTTACAGACATGGGGAATTAGAAAATTTAGGGGTTCCTTAAATGATTATTATCATGGTTTAAACAGTTATTATCATTTAAAAAAAGGAAATATTACCCGTGATGACCAAGAGGTTTTGTTATACCATAATTTTGGTGAAAATTGGGATGAGGGGCTTCCTGAATCACCACAAGAGCTACCAGGAAAAGAAGGTCTTGACTTAAGCCAACACGAAGCACAATATTTATTGGAAAAATTATCAATTAATTGCCGGGAAAGTCTGTTAACCAATATTATGCATCTTCACAAAACTGTTAGGAAGGATTTTGTTTGGGAAAATACTTTTATTGATAAATTAAATAATGACTTACAAATAAAAGTAATGCATGCCCAAAATTTCTCTGAGATTATGCAAGGAGCCGCCTTAGTTTATAACTATCTGCTAGCTGAGAAAATGGAAAGTGAAGAATTAATTAATAAGTATAAGGAAAAATTAGCTGAATGGCAGATTGCAATAAGCAGTAGAGCGGAGATATTTATAAATTGGAATTTAGAGCATTTTTGGAACTTGGTATATTCTGAACGAACTATAAATGTTTCCATTATAACGAAACGGTTTATCGATCAGTGGATAGGGATAGTCTTAAAAAATATTGATGTTATTTTTACAAATAAAGTAGAAATAAATAAGTTAATTTATGAAAGAGAAAAAGAAGTAAAAGGCGGGAGATCTCGACTGAAGAATAGGGATTATTTAGAAAAGTGGAGTGGGGCAGCAGGCACCCAACAACTTGATTATCGATGGCGTGTGGTAAAGAGAATAGTTAATGATATTATTTTGGGGTTAAATAAATAATATGTTAGAGCCTGGAAAAAGAACATTGTATATTGATGCATTAAGACCACCTTCGGATTATCAATTATCCTGGGGGAT
>Ga0307378_10011525_pt1 | contig 11380 bp, 18 predicted proteins | sample UN1MG_FD_202238 | JGI IMG/M metagenome (GOLD analysis project Ga0307378, IMG submission 202238) | Soil microbial communities from Risofladan, Vaasa, Finland - UN-1 | ecosystem: Environmental > Terrestrial > Soil > Coastal area > Acid sulfate soil | place: Finland: Risofladan, Vaasa | collected...
ATATAATCTTTTTCTTCAATTTGGCGGCATAGGCGGCGGCATTGGCGTCGGCATTGGCGGCATTGGCGGCGGCATCGGCGGCATTGGCGGCGGCATAGGCGGTTTCTTTACATGGATTCTTAAGCCATGCTTTTGCCGCTTCTATGGCTTTTCTCGGCCTATCATCTTCCGGATATTTCTTTTCAAAAATATCTAAAACCTGTTCTGCCGCAAATAAAGCATATTTGACTTTCTGTTTATGCGACATCAGCCTCACGATAGCCCAATTTGCGTACTGGAATTTATTACCGTTAATTGCGGCCTTCGCAAGAGCAATCAACGTGTGATTTGATTGTTTTTCAAACCAGTCTACACCTTCCTTGCAAGCTCCCATTTTCACTAACATGTCCTGTGTTATTTTCATCCCCGCCTCCTTGTAGCTTGGTTATTTAACTAATTGCGATACTGGTTCTTTCTTTTTGTACAAGTATTTTATGTATTGCTTCGGTGCGGCATCACGTCTTTCTTTCGTAGAAAAATAGGTTTTCTTCATTGAGATAAAGAACCATTTGTCATTGTACCTGACAGTCTGGTCGCAATAAACAATCAAATCCCACAAGTCCTTTTCCTCTAATTCGTAGAAATTCAGATATGTAGGCTTCTTTGTTTCACGCATCAGGTAATAAATGCCTTCGTAAAGTACCGTAGTTTCTATTGCTTCAGTCATTTCCCCGCCTCCCTGTACATCATAGCCGTGCGGATTCTCTGTGATCTGGCTGCACTCGCTCCCATCTTGCCATCAGCATGTAACCCTACTCTGGCAATACTACCGAAAAGGAAAGGCCCCGCCGGTTGGATATGAAAAGCAGCCGAAGCTGTTTTCCCGGCAGGGCTTAGAATCAAAAAACTTCGGCTTGCGCTTTCCATATCCACTAGAAGTATACCATATTTCTGGCATTTGTCAAGCCCCCCTACTTATCGTCGAGGCCTCGTCGTCCGTCGAAGATTTATTCTCGCACAAAAACAGTTTTCAGGGCAAGCAAGAATACTAAGGAATTGTAATATGAATCAGGTAGTGTGGCTTGCGGTATGATAGATAAATAAGTAAAATACCACTGTGGCAAAACCTTTAAATCCGAAGCAAAAGCAATTCGTCCTCGAATACCTCATAGACAAGAACGCAACCAAAGCTGCTATACGTGCAGGGTATTCCAGAAAGACCGCATATTCCATCGGTCAGCGATTGTTGAAGAATGTTGAAATAGCCCGAGAAATCAAGATAGCGCTCAGGGAGCGAGAAGACAGGCTCGAACTCAAAGCCGACACAATCATCCGGGAACTAATCCGCATCGGCATGGTGGATGTCCGTACCGCATTCAACGAGGACGGCACACTCAAGGCCATCAAAGACCTGTCCGAAGACCTCGGCCGCGCAATCTCAGGCATTGAGGTTGAGGAGATATACAGGGGCACAGGCGAAGACAGAAAGGTCTGGGGCGTCACCAAGAAGATCAAGTTTTGGAAGAAGACCGAGGCCCTCGAACTCCTGGGCAAACACCTGAAGCTATTCATTGAACGCCTGGACATCACGGGCAAAATAAAATTGGAGGACATAATCTCCAAATCCCATGACGAGCATTGAGAAAGCTGCCGGACGCATCCGCGAATGGCGGCGTGACCCCATCAAATTTGTAGGTGAGAATTTCGACGTCACACCCGACAAATGGCAAGCCGAGGCCCTCAAAGCATTTGCCTCCAATGACCCCATCAAGCAGAGAATAGCGCTCAGGGCATGCGCCGGACCCGGGAAGACAGCCTGTCTGGCCTGGATGGGCTGGAACTTCCTGTCATGCTATGGCGACAAAGGTGAGCATCCCAAGGGCGCCGCCGCTTCAATTACAGCCGATAACCTCCGCGACAACCTCTGGCCTGAGTTCTCCAAATGGCGGGAGAGGTCCGAATATCTCAGGACTGCATTTACCTGGACAAAAGAAAGGCTCTTCGCTAACGATCACCCCGAAACATGGTTCATCTCAGCTAGGAGCTGGTCTAAAACTGCCGATGCCGAGACCCAAGGCCGCACACTATCCGGACTCCACTCAAAGTATGTGCTGATACTGCTTGACGAATCAGGCGATATCCCTCCAGCAGTGCTTAAGACTGGTGAGCAAGCCCTCTCTAACTGCCTATGGGGCAAAATCGTACAGGCCGGCAACCCCACAAGCCTGACAGGAATACTCCATGCCTCTGTGACCACTTTAAGGCATAAATGGCATTCAATACGCATTACCGGAGATCCCGATGACCCCAACAGATCGCCCAGGATAGACCTGGAATGGGCCAAAGAGCAGATAAATACCTATGGCCGGGACAATCCATGGGTAATGGCTTATGTACTGGGCGAGTTCCCCCCGGCTTCAATCAACTGCCTGATAGGTCCTGACGAGGTAGAAGCAGCCATGCACCGGGAAATAGGTGCTGGCATGTATGACTGGTCGCAGAAACGCCTGGGCATTGACGCAGCGAGGTTTGGCGATGACCCGTGGATGATATGCCCAAGGCAAGGGCTTAAATGTGATGCCATGATTGAAATGCGCAATCCCCGGACAGAAGAGATACTCGCTAAGATAGTAGCCAAAAAGATTGAATGGGGCTCAGATGTTGAGTTTGTCGATGGGACAGGTGGATATGGCTCGGGAGTGATTGACGGGCTACTGGTTGCAAGACACAAGCCCATAGAGGTCAACTTTGCAAGTAAGGCAGCCAACCCAAGGTACTTCAATAAACGCTCTGAAATGCTCTGGGAGGCCGCACAGTGGACGAAAAGGGGCGGTTGCCTACCCAATGACCCTGTATTGATGAAAGAGATGACCACTCCGACCTACACGTTTTACAAGAGCACACTCAGGGTAGAAGAGAAAGACCAGATCAAGAAGCGCCTTGGCTTCTCGCCGAACAGGTTCGATGCATTGGGCCTGACGTTCGCGCTTCCTGACTGTCCCAAGTCGATGACTGTCAGACAGCCCAGGCGTGTGCTGATTGTGCCGCCGTGGCAAAGAAGGAATAGAAAATGAACTGGACTATTGCCCAACTCCGTCGCGCAATTCGGCAATCAGGGAAGCTAATTAAATATGTGCGTACCCCATTTGGCATGTTGAAGATAATAAAGCATCCATTGTTGGAGAAAGATATAGAGAGGATGACGACACGCTTACCCGAATCTGGAAAATAATCGTCGTCTGCTTCTGGCAACCAATTAGAAACTATTGGAAGGAGCCTGCCTTGTGCGAATGTACTGACATGAGGATATGGTATTACGTTTTCTTCCCTCAGAAACTACCAGAAGCAGAGAAGCTTAGTGATTGGAGGAGGAGGAAATGAAAACCGCACTCTATATTGCAGATGGAATATTACAAGCTGTCCTGACGCCCGAAACAGAACAGGAGAAGCGCATACTGGATCTGGTTGATATGCAGAAGAACATCAGGATGTACCGGGGCCAGTTTTATTATTGCCAAGGTGGATGGGAGCGACATGGCCCGGACGAGGAAAGTCTGATTATGGTATTGAAGGATAAGGAGGATGACCCATGCCAAAAGTAATACAGGTCATTGAGTCGGAGATAAGCCGAGGTGGGGTCCCAGGTGACAATAACTATCGTACAGTAAAGCAGTACCACTCACCTGAAGGTGAATTCCTGGCAGAGAATGACCCCGAGAATTGTCCACTGACGACATCCGAGAACGTACAGGCGTATGTGATAGCACACCTTGCCAAGAAGTATGAAATGAAAAGAGACCTGGATGTCGGCAAGCCCCCGCGAAAGAGAGAGGATCTCTTCAAGGATATGTCCATAGACCGCGAGAAGGCGCGTATAGCGTTGCTCAAATCCCATAAGTCAAGAAAGACCACAGGAATCAAGCGCAATATCGCTACACTCAAATCCGGCCCGGTCGCAGATGCCGGGAAGTTGTTGAGGAAAAGGAGGTCATATGCCCGGACGAATAACAGGTAACGGTACGGACGAGGACCCGATAAGGACGGATTGTTCGCAGTGCAGACCGCGAGCCGGTGGTACAATTCCTCTCAAGGATGGTAAGTGTATTGCGTGTGGCAGGGAATATCCGCAAAAAGAAAGTGACACTGTAGCATACTCAGCATGGATATGTGAGCTCATAGGCGTTTGCAAAAGATGGGAGGCTGCCTCCTTAAAAAGACTTACTGAAGTCCGAGCAGAATGCAAAGATGATGTCCTCGCCGAGCGCGAGCGGTGCGCGAAGATTGTGTATGCAGTGCTAGATGAGGCTTTAGCTGATATGAAGCAACCCGGCTTAGATATTTACTACACCTTCGTTGATATTGCCAATGTAATCGCCGCCAGAATCCGCGAGGGCACATGACCGCCAACGATGACGACAGGCTTGAAGCCGAGGCATTCCTTACCGCGTACCATCATGGTCTACCCAGACTTGCCCTGATTGACACCTGTGCTGATTTGGTCACTAAGACCAGGCTGAAGGAGAGGGAGAGGTGTGCGAATGTCTGCGAGAATATGGGCCGTACCCATACAGTCAGGCAGACAGCCGATAAGATGCGGGAGGGGAAGTGAGAATCTGGATGACATGGGCCGAGTTTTTCCAAGTATTTGAGAACATCTGGGAAATAATCTCAGGCCTTTGGAAGCCTGCGCCCCCGGATGATGTCTACGACAAATGCGTCCCACTGTACGGCCTCAAGGACCCGACGCCTTACAACAGCATCACCACGCAATGCCCCAGGTGCCGGGTAGTCCTGGCGATACCGCTCAGCGCCGTGTACGGGTTTGCCGAGCCGATAGTAGTATGCCCGTGCGGATGTGCGCAGAAATTGAGGGCGAAATGACAGAAGCGGAGCTGGCCGTAAGCAAGGCTGGCTCCGCTATCCTGTTACTGGCTATCAGCGAACCGGACAGTAAGCACATGATGAAAGTAGCCACCATTCTACACAGAAGGCATATCAGACGATTCCATAACTTGCCTCGCCGGGGACTGGGATGACACTATACGATCTGGAGAGTCATGGATTTGTGTCAAACAAAGACCTCCTGCCCTACGGTATGGACTATTGCACTGTGATTACGCCATTCAACATTGAGCATGTCAAGCGGGTACTCGCAAGAGAGGCGCTCCTGGAGATAGGTTGATGCTGATCCTGCCGACAAGATTCAAGAACCTCATCCGAAAAGCCGTCGTAGTCAAGAAGGGATATTGCCACATTGGTCATGCCGGCAAGAACCTCCGGATGCGTAAAGGCCCGTATGCCAGGAACAAGATTATGCAATTCACCGATAGAGAAACAAACCTTGCCAACAGTAAGTACGGATATCTCGTTTTCATCCCCCTTTAACGCCACTCGTCGGAAATATTGACCATTTGCCGGACGTCTGTTATATTAAACATAACATGAGCAGAAAGTTCCCAATGCCGATGTTCTCCGGAATGGTGCAACCGTATGAGGACATGGTTGAGGTCACAAATATCGTCTGTAACAAATGCGGGGTGAAGTGTCAGCCCATCCGGTTGAAGAGAACACGCGGCGTAGACCCGGAAACGATTATCAACAGGGCAGTAGCTTTAGCCGATCATAACCATATCTGCAACCCGCTCTTGCTCAAAGACAAGGACCCCGGCGCCGGGGACAGGGTGGTTAATATCTACCACGAAAGGAAGCGAGAGCAGGAGAAGGTCGGGGCATTCACATTCCTACAGGACGCGATCAAGAAGACAGTAGCCCGCGCTGCGGGCCATGCTTAAGCGAGGCAATGGTGGCCGGACAACCCGGTCTAAATATGACGATTGATTGAAAAACATACTGGAAGGCCTGAACGAAGAGGGCCGTCTAAAATTAGCGGAGAAGATTCGCAAGCATACACACGCCTCGGCGCAATTCTACAAGGACGAAAAAGAAGAGTGGGAAGAGTATGAAAAGATTTATCAGAATATTCAGGACGAGACCGACGATGAAGAGCCAAACATGCTCGTCCCCCTGGCATTTGGTATCGTCGAGGACGCAGTAGCCCGCAACGCCACGCCATTCCTACAGAAATTACCCATTCAGGTCAAGCCCAAAGAGGCCGACCACGTCCCCAAGGCAAAGAAGTTTTTCAATGCCTGCCGGGACTATTTCGGCTCTTCCAAATGCAGGGTACAAAAGATTGAGTCCTCCCGCGAGAAGGTCATCACCGGCAATAACTTTGAATTTGACCACTGGTATAACGAATGGGTCGAGGGCAAGATATGGAAAACCGAGAAGGTAGAGTCCAAATTTGAAAAGTACCTGCCGACCCTCAATAAGATGGTCAACGGTGACACCGAACACGACGAGATCAAGGAAGTCCCCCACAGGTATCCCGAGCGCGTGGGTTATGCCACGACATCACCCTCGGTCCATCACGTCTACTGCCAGCCGGGGATATTGAAACTCAAGGACAGCAAGTGGCTGCAAGAGGAAGAGGTCGAGGTCGCCATTGAGGACTTAAAGAAGGCGGTCTACACCAATGCTCAGACCGGGGAGACCATTCCAGTCTATGACCTGACCCAGATGCTTAAGGACTCAGGCGACCCCGAGAAGATCAGGCCGGTAAAATCAGCCGAGGTCACGTCTTCTCCAGATATTGAAAAGACAGTCAGCGGTCAAGACTCGGAAACCGTAGACTCTGATGTGCCTGCCGTTCATCTGATCCATGAACATACTCACAATGGTATAACCACGCTCGCCCAGGGTCGTTGGATAATCCGTGGAATTGACGAGCTATACCATAAACCCGGTATCAAAGCCCGCCACAACGTCTATACCCAGAACAAGAATAAGCTCATGGGTACGGGTGCGATTAAGCCGGTAAAGGAGATGATCTACGAGAAGTCGGACATTCACAACATGGCTATAGCAAACTGGTTCAGACTCATTCACCAGATGACCATGTACGATGAACGTGCATTTCCGTATGAGGATGACTTCAAGCCCCGGGCCGGAGGTAGAGTCAGAGTTGACCTCTCAAGAGCTGTTGGAATCAACACTGTCCGCGATGCCTTCGCCGTGGCCGATCAGAAAGACGTCACCAACTCAATGCTGGCGATGGAGTCCAATTCAAGCGGTATCATTGAGCGCAATCTCGCCATTTCGGACCTGAGCCCGGGCGTACAGGGGACAAAGCAATTTCACAAGACAGCATCCGGACTACTGGAGATTCAGAAGAACCTGGCCCAGAGGTTCACTATCATGGCTGTGCTTGACCTGGCGGCACTCCAGGAGCAGATGGAGACCATGTACTGGATGTTTGAGCAGTTCATGTGGGACAAGATGAGTTTTTCAACCTGGAACGAGTCGGGGGTATTTCAGGCCGAAGACTATGTCAGAGAGGATTTTGACACCGGGGGTAAAGGATTTATCTTCATCCAGTCCGAAGACCCGTCTTTTGGCGATAAGGCTATTGAGCGCAATCAGGAAATGATTTTGATGGAAATAGCGATGAAGTACGAGCAGTACCGCAGGACTGTCCGCGACCCCGAGATGAAGAAACTGGTCATTGACGAGCTTATGAAGACCCTGCTTGAGTCTTTCGGCCGTCAGGACACATCCAAACTGCTTGTCGTTGACGCCGGTGTCGTATCTGCCGAAGACGAGTTTACCGCTATCCTGCAAGGCGCTGACATTCAGCCCAATCCCAAAGAAAACATGATAGGCCACGTCCTTGACCATGTGATTAAGCGTAATTCACCTGATTTCGTGCAAGGCGTAGCCAGTGGACAGATTCCACCTGAGATACCGATGAAGCTGAATAAGCACATCCAGGACACTCTGGCGATGATTCAGACTATCGTATCCGACCCTGACACAGCAGCCCAGGCATTAAATAGCGAGCAAGCCTTACAAGGCACACCCGATCTGGAAGCACTGGGCGCGATGAGCCCCAAACTATTACAGCCGGCCAGTGTTGGCGGTACGATAAGCGAACCCGGGGGCATGGCATGAAATTTTCGCAGATGACACCTGAGCAGTTAGGCTCCTATATCGGGGCGAATGTTGAGATCATGCGCGAGGGGTCGTTTCTCAACAAAGAGTTAATACCCTGGCTCAAGAACGAGCAGGACAAACTGGCCAGAACAAATAACTGGCGTCCGAATCAGAATGGTGTCCCGCCTGATCTTATGAAGATAGGCGCAAATGTGGTCTGGAATTCAGGCATTATCGAGGGATTGAGAATACTCATTGATAAACTGGATGAGATCAAACGATTTGCAGATGAAGCCGGGAAGGAAGTAAAGCGTCGGCAAGATAAAGAAGAAAAGGAGAAAAAATGAAAAAGCTAATTTTCGCGGTCTCTGTAGTGAGCTTGTTAATACTGGGAAATATCCCCGGCCATTGCGCCGAAGGCACACTGTCGTACGAGGCCGCAAGCTCTTCGTGGAATTGCCATGTCGTAAGCATATCAAGCGCATCACCGACGCAGGTGATTATCGGCACCGTTCCGGCCAGTTACATGACTCCTGGGGGGTATCAGCGCATATCATGGTATTCATATACGATGTGGAACGAGAACTCGTCAAGCTGTACATATAAGGCTGCGCCGATGGGCTCAGACACGGCGCCTACCATGTCATGCGCGGTTGATGCCCCGGTCGGGATAGGGGCCTCGGGGGCACCCGTTTCAGTTACCGAGCAGGTTATAGGCATGAAACTTTGGATGCTTTATTGCGGCGCTTCCACAGCAGTCAATGTCAAGATCGGCCAAAGGGGGAGATAATGCGATTTTTACTCATAGCAGTCCTGACGTGCGCCCTGGCCATGCCGGCCAAGGCTACCAATGCAACAGGTTCATACCAGTATGATACAGGGTCTGGCGGTATAGGATTCCTGGACCTCACATATCTGCGTTTAGACGGTGGAAATTTCATGCTCGGCACACTCGACATGAGCGCGGAGATAATAGACAACGTGCTGCTCATGAACTCCCTGGACATATCCAATGCTTACGGAATAACCTCGTCCACCTTGACACTCTCAAGTGATTTGTATGTCGGGGGACAGATAATAGTCATCGGCTCGGCGAGCTTTGCAAATCCGCTATTTAATATCGGGGGCAGCACATTCGTGGTGGATGGCGGTGATATCTGGATGAGTGGTGATGTATATTTTGGCGATGGAATATATATCTCCACCTTTGACTCAACCGGGAATCTGTCTATATATGGAACGGTGGACGGATATGACATAAGTGTGGAAATATCTGACATGTCTACCTCAACCGAAGCCATACAGGTCCAGGTCAACTCATTACTGGCCGGGGGCGCGACGACATACGTTGAAATCGCTGGCGATTACATGACCGGGCAGCTCACGCTTATGACCTCAAGTTTAACCGTGGGTGGTGACATAGGCGCTTCGGGCGAACTCTATGTCAACGGCACAAATGATTCATGGTTGATGGGTCAGGTGGGTATAGGTACTACCACGCCGAACTATAATCTCGATATGCAGTATGCCGATACGGGTGGGGTGCATCTGAATATGGAACTCTACGATGCCGGTGGGTATTCAAATGCCATTTATATGCGCAGGTCAGACAGCGATACGATGGGAACGATGGCAACCACAGACGACGGTGACACTCTAGGCGCGTGGGTGACTTACGGTGTTGATGGTGATTCTGATTCCTGGCACCAAGGCGCGGGGATACGCATGGTGCAGGTTGGTGTTGTGGGTGATGATTATATCCCTACCAAAATGCAGTTCTATACCAATTCCGACACGGCAGAGAATACCGATGCTATTGTAATCGACGAAGCTGGTGATGTTTCGATGTCCGGTGACTTAGATGTAACTGGAAAGGTTGACGGGTATGATGTCGGCACTGAGTTTGCGGCGGTATTACTCAGTACGGTGGCATTACAGAGCGAATTAGACGCTTCACAGGTTGAAATTGCAGACCTGAACACAAGCACACAGACTCATGCAGACCTTACTGGAACCTCTGCTCACGGTGCGGTTGCGACAGATACGGCAAGCCAGATAGTGACGCGGGACGCAAACGGCGATTTTTCAGCTTCGAGTATAACCGCTTCGACAGGTTTCTATGGGGATGGCTCAGGCTTAACATCTCTGACTGCCGCTAATATATCAGCCGGGACGCTTGAGACCTCCGTAGTGGCCTCCTCTGTAGCCGTAGGAGCCATAAACAATACCGCGCACCTTGGGGATATGTCCTGCGGTGATAATGAGGTTTTACAGTGGGACGATGGCGATGAGATGTGGGCATGCTCTGCCGCTGGAACGGGTGACGCTGTGCTTGAGAGTACGCAGACCTTCACCGGGGCCAATACCTTCACGTCCAGCCTTACCGTTCAAAGTGGCGGTCGGGATATAATCTTCTCAACAAATGCGGTCACAAATTCAATGAAGATTGACGGTGATACGGGGGAGGTGACATTTCTTTTCAAGCAAAATAAGGGTTCCGTATCGTATCCCACGGCCTCAAATTTCTCGCATACATCACCTGATTGTGTTGGTGCTTCAACAGTAACAATCACGACGACAGGTGGCGATGTCGCAGTATGGTTTGCCGGGTCTGGATATAACGATACGGACAACAATGTACTCTGGCTTAATTACATAGAGGATGGGGTATTTCCTACTAAGGGAATAATCAATTCCCGTGGCATGAGTGATTTGGTTCAAGAAGACATATCGTTTTATTATCTGATTAAAGATGTCGCCCCAGGAGTACACACTTATTGTTTAGCGGGATGGGTGTCAGCTAGTAACGGAATCATAATAGTGGGTGCGAGCAACACAGCGCAATTTGGTGTAGAGGAGAAATAACAATGAGAAAGAATCTGATTTTGGCGGGGTTGTTCGCTTTGACGTTTATCGTCCCGGAGAATTTCAATTACAAGGAATTTCGGAGTAATGCAAAAGATGCAGGTATTGTTGTCAGCAAAATAGATAATTGGCCTGAACAAAATGCAGACATGAAATTAGAAAATGGAAGGCTAGTAATCAGGATGTACGATTCAAAACTTGAAACGCCGGAGTTAAAGGCGATACTTCAAGCCCTTGTCAACGCAGCCATATCCCCCATTGTGACAGCGGAAGGCCTTGAGGATGCACAATGGGCGATTGCGATAGACGACAAGAAAACACTTGAAGAACGATTTAACGCATTGTTGCAGATGGAGAAAATAAGGCGGGGAGAGGAATGAGAATAATAGGACTCGCAATTATCTGGTTCTTCGGACTGCTCTTTTCGGTCGCTATCATAATGAACGCTGAGAAGCAAAATCCCACAGTGATAGAACCCATACCACTCTACTGGGAACGTGAACAAGTCCAGGAGGTCTGCGCCGGCAAGGATAGCTGCGTAGAT
>Ga0307378_10011526_pt1 | contig 11379 bp, 14 predicted proteins | sample UN1MG_FD_202238 | JGI IMG/M metagenome (GOLD analysis project Ga0307378, IMG submission 202238) | Soil microbial communities from Risofladan, Vaasa, Finland - UN-1 | ecosystem: Environmental > Terrestrial > Soil > Coastal area > Acid sulfate soil | place: Finland: Risofladan, Vaasa | collected...
TAATTTCTTGATTAAAATTACTCCCTTGTATATAATTAATGATTACATAAAAAACAATATGGTATCTGATAATTATTATGAATGGGAAAAATATGAAAAGAGTTTTAAAGATGTAGGTTATGAAGTAATAGTTAAAAATAAAGAAGTAAATAAAGATAAAAATAGATTCCTTGGCGGTGATGGAATATTAAATTTAAGGAGTATCACATGCAAATTATAAAAGAAAAACATAACAGACCAAAAACTTTGGATTGTGGAACTAACCAGGGAGTAAAATATAACGAGGAATTAACTATTGATAAATTATCAATCCCGACATTAATACCGGCTGCGATACAACAGAGATGGCTTAAAGAAAACACAAGATACGCTTATCAGGAAATAGACATCCCAATTAGGGCAAATGGTTATATTTATGACATGCCTTTTTTCGAATCGTTTATTGGGGGATTAAATAAGCGGCCATATCCAGGAAGCGCAGGGCATCATTACGAGGGTAGGGGTACTACCGATCTATTATTGATTGGAGGTAAAGTAGTTAATAATGGGGATGGTATTGGTAAGGCTTTTTTTAAAAATGCGTTTCTCGATACCCCAATTGGGATTCAGCTTGCAAATGAGTTTGAAAGCGGAATGATTCACTTTTCGCTTGTAAGTCGTACTCGTGATCAATTGCAAAAAACAGATGACGGTGTTTATGAATGGCACGTAATAGCAAGTGAAGGTGCAGAACGTAATGATGCCATAGATACAGGTGCTGGCTCTATGAAACAAAAAACAAATGAAAAAGAAGATGATACTATCGATGATATTACAGATAACAATCCCGGGGTTCCCGGGAAACACATCAACGAAGAAGGGGATAATATGCCTTTAACAAAAGAAGAGATAATTAATCATTTAAAATCCAATACCCTGACATTCCCAGAAGTAGTTCAGGCGTATGGAATGAGTGATCAAATTGTAACGGACATACATAAAAATGCAGTTAATACAGTAAATGAATTAAAAGCATTGGGATGTGATGATCCTGTTAAAGAACTGAAAGAACTACGCGAAAGCACAAAAGCCAATTTTACAATCATGAGAAACTCAAGGCTTGACAAAGAATTCGGTTTTGAAGAATTAATTACCGGAACAGGAAAAAAAGCGAATGCTTTACGCGTACATGCAGGTGAAAAGCTGGGGCAGATACCGGATAAAGATTTTGATGCAGCATTAAAAAATTTCAAAGAGAATGATATTGTTGCTAAGTCGATTGTCGAAAGCATGGCAGACGGAGAAAGCAAGATTAATATTGTTGCCGGTGATAAAGAAAAACCAGCAGATCAGCCGTCAGGTGTAGTTGGCGGATTTGAAGTTGTAAAGGGATAAGGAGAAATCTATGACATTAACATTTCCCCCGAATCAAGATATCAGAGGCGAATTCGAAATGTGGGATTCTGTCGGTAGGCCAGGATGTGAAGATCATCCAAGCTATACCAGAGACCGGGCCACAGTAATAGGCGATTTAGTAATTTTGCAGGCAGCAGGTGCCACAACCGGGTTCGTTGGTATCGCGGAAACTGAAGGTGCGATTAACACTGATGGCAATTGCAATATTGCAGAGGGAATCAATTTGCACGCAGATGCTGATGTAATCGAGGCAGGCAGCACTTTTCTGGTAAAATTTGCCGAGGTGTGGTGGAATAATACTACCCGAAGAGTGTCTATGACCAGAACCGCTGGTTATTATTTAATCGGACATGTAGACGAAGTGCAGGATGGAACTAATTCCTTTTTTTCTTTTCTGAAGAAAAGATTTTGGGAATTAGAACCGACAACCTAACAACAAAGGAGTAAAGAATGTTTGAAATAAAAGACATAAGATTGACGCCTCAAGATATTGTAAAACGCAATCAAAATAAATTATTCTGGGCAGGTGGGTACAACTCTCCCGGGCAGTCCGTTATAACAAGTAAAGACGTGAGAGAAAACGTTTTTAAAAGTAATGATGGTCAAAAGGTCTGTGGTAAATGGATCGATGGGTCAGAAATGAATTATACTTATTCGGGAAGTGCAAAAGAGGCAGAAACCTGGAACAAAATTGAATTCTTGCGAAATAAAGTAAGGACGCATTTAAAAAGTAATACAATTCAGTTTCCTGCCGAGTACTATGATTTATATCAAGCGATTGTAATGGATTTGACCAGGAGACGGATGCAGGAGCCTGATTTAACGGGGATATTATCAAATGAGACTACAAGGCTTGATGCACCAAACCCACTTCCTATCCGCGAAATGTTGGGATATTCAGGTGAGTTTCAGGAGTATATATCCGGCGGACAGGTTCCGTTGATCCAGGCAAAAACCGGGGCTAAAGATAGTATGCCTATTACATTGTATGATCTTGGATTTGAAAGAGATTTATATTCCGTTCTTTTTGATATGGATATTTTCAGTATGCAAAAAGTGATGGAGGCGGTAAGCAGAGCACAGGCAGGATTGAGAAACAATCTTGTTACGTCTCCCTTGCTAACGGCAACATGGCACACTTCACAGGTACAGCCGGCAGATACAGAGGGTGGCACGTATGATGAAAGGTTGTATAACACTTTTCTCAAAGCTTACAAGCGCCTGAATGGGTTGATTGATATTCAGACCGGCCAGGAAATAGCTATGCCAGAAGTAATCCTGATTGTGCGCAATAGGGTGATTGCCTGGTCGATTAACAGGGTCATCTATGGACAGATAAGAACTGGCGAAGCTTCAAAAGTCATAAATTTATCACCTTTAGACATCAACTCTATTATCACATATAAGGGTGATAGTTGGACATGGGGGAAGAAATTGGTAAGTTATGCTGGGGTAGAAACGGATGAAGCTTATCTGGTTGTACCGGGCACGGCAGGTGCTCCTTATTTCACGGTAAATAAAGCACCGCTTACCCAGGAAGTAGGCCGAGGCGATGTACTTACGTTATCGCAGGAAAAAAGAGCCTGGTATTTTGGTCAGGGCAATTATAACGGAGAATGGATGGGATCGTCTGGAGAATTTGCTGCGCAGTATACAAGCGGGTACGGCTATGTGGTGAAGATCGAATTACCAGAGGAAACACCATCTACTTAATTAAGGAATAAAGAGCGGGGCGAAAGCCCTGCTCTATTGAAAGGAAATGTATGCTATTAAAAACGTTAGAAAAAAAAGCTTTAAAAATACCTTCCATGAATTGGCAGACAGTCAAAGACAAGCTAAGAGAATACGCCGGTCAAGTCAATGATGGACAGGTAATTGTAGAGATTGGAACTTGGCTTGGCGCCTGTACTGCTGCCATGATGTTAGGGGTAATAGATAGCGGTAAGAAATCAATTGCTATTCATATGTATGATCGTTTTGTAACATACACTTCCCAAGTAGAAAAGGCTGCCAAGTTTGGCGTAGAGTTACAAAGCGAAAAATCTTATTATGAGATGGTTGAGAAGACCCTTAAACCGTTTGAGGTTTCATTTATTATGCACAAAGGCGATATAAAATCCGCAAAGTTTAATAGCCAGTGTAAAATAGGATTGTTTGTTGATGATGCAAGCAAGAAGAAAGATGCATTTCTGCACACTATAAAAACATTTAGTCCTTATTTTATACCGAAAAAAACAATTGTGGCTTTGCTTGACTATCATTATTGTGAGAAGAAACCCGGCAAAGGATATGAATGCCAGCGTGAATACATGGAAGCAAATAAGCAGCATTACAAATACCTGTTTAGGATTGAGAATCCAGACGGTCAAAAATCATCCGAGGCTTTTTTCTTATATTTGGGATAATATGGATAATTTATTAAACATTGCTAATGTGGTGCCTGAAATGGGCAACGGTGGCAAAAAGATAAAAGAAGAACTTATTAGGGAAGCGGCAAAAGTTGTTCCAGGTAATGCCATAGTAGACATCGCGCCATTTTTAGGAAGCACTACTGTCTTTTTATCATATGGATTATTTAAAAGTGAAAATTTAGAATCAACAATTTATTCGGTTGATCTCTGGGATATTAATTTAAATGAAAAATATCAAAAATGGTTGGACTGTAAAAAATTAGATATTACCGATTTACGGCAAGAATATGATAAAAATATTAAACCATTTACAGATGAAGGCATTAGAATAAAACCAATCAAAAGTGATATTCGGAATTATAATTATTCCGGTGAGCTTATACAAATTATAGTTGATGATTCAGGCGTGGACAAAGGGATGACAGATCATGTTTTAAAATCAATGAGTCCTTATTTTATCCCTGGCAAAACAATAATCTTTTTTATGGATTATTATTTTTTTCAGAATTATCACGATTTTGAATCAAGATTATATCAGCATGATTTAATGGAAGTCAATAAAAAAGTGTTTAAATTTATTGAACACCCAAAAAATTCGTGTACTGCTATTTATCAATATTTAGGTGGAGAAATAAATTTCATCGAAAGTGATAAATATTATTACAATTGGGAAGAGGTTAGATAATGGAAATCAAAAAACCTGAAATAATATTATTTGCTGATGTATTTGATTTTAGGGAATCAAACGCTTATGCAGTGCTGGCCCAGGTATGGGAAAAAAGCGCAATCTTAAACAATCCGAATGCTAAAGTAATTTTAAACAAAAGAAAAGCTCCTGATACGCATGGTACTCCAAAAAGATGCATGATATCAAACACGGTTAAAATAAATGACTGGGTAAATGTAATGAACCAATATCCGGATGATTATATAGTTTTCATGGATTGCGATATGCTTGTGCTTAAAGATTTGGCTCATGTGTTTGATAAAGATTTTGATGTAGCGGTGACAAAACACAGTATAGGATCATTACCGTATAATGGTGGTGTGGTATTTGTTAAGAATACTCAAAAGGCTAAAGATTTTATGAGGTTATGGGCAGATGTTAATTTAAAAATGTTCAAAGATCGTACTTATCATGGCAAATACATTAAAAAATATGCGGGCATGAACCAGGCGGCGTTTGGAGCGGTTATAACAGAATACAAACACAAGTTTTATTTTGATAAAGAAAATCATAACGATAAGCAATCGCATGTGTTGAATTTACCGTGTTCTATTTATAATTTATGTCGTGGCTATTGGCCTATGGTTAATACTGATTCCTATATTGTCCATATAAAAAGCGAATTACGGCAGGCTTGCCTATGGGATAGGCCATCAAAAGAGACGGAAGCATGTTATCGTTTATGGAAAAAATTTGAAGCACTTGCCGGCATAGAGAGGAAACAGATTATAAATTATCCAAAAAAAATTAATAAGATAAAAAATTCAACATTAGCTGAAAGAGAAATGCATGGGAACCTTTTCCATTATGCGGGTGGGTATACGGCTTATTTGGAAGCTCAAATAAATGCAACTAGAATAAAGGCAATCAAAAAAAACACGTGGGAACTTGAAGAGAATATAAAGTTCCTTTGTAATGTTTTTAAAAGTCTTAATTCGAATGCAAAAAATATTCTTGTTCACGGGTCAAGAAATGGGGATGAACAAAAATGGTTTAAAAAATATTTTAAGCAGTGCAATGTCATTGGGTCAGAAATTTGTCCTGATTTAAAAGATGTGCCTAATACTGTAATATGGGATTTTAATAAAATCAATCCTGATTGGGCTGGTAAGATGGATTTTATTTTTACGAATAGCCTTGATCATGTTTACAATCCAATGGAAACAATCCCTATCTGGTTGGGTCAGCTTACTCCCAGTGGAAGATTAGTTATTGAGTATACGATACAGCACGAGAAAGCGAAATTGACCCCGACCGATCCATTTCATTTTACAAGACAGGTTTTACCAGATTATATCATGCAATGGAGTGAGAATAAATACCAGGTGTATCAATTCCTATCGGCAATAAAAGCAAAAAGCATAGCCAAAAAGCCGCGATTAGTGGAATATGCAATAATTGAAAAGGTAGGATTAAGAAAATAATGCGTAAAAATAAAAGGGGATTTTAAAGAATGAGCAAATCAAAATTAAAACGATGGGATGAAATTTACAGCAGAGTGAAAAATATTAAAGCGCCTGTAGTGGTGGAGGTTGGCGTAGATAATGGGAAATTATCTAAACAATTGTTGATTAAACATCCTGGATTGATTTTATATATGGTCGATTGGTGGCAACAACCACCTAAAGATAGCAGCTACGCAAAAAGCGATGCTTCAATTGTGACAAAAAACAAAGAATATTTTATCAAGACTTATGAAAACTGTAAAGCTATTGCAAATCAATACAAAAAACGTTGTATGATTCTCCGAGGTGAGAGTGCGGAAATGGCAGGAAATATCCCGGATGGGTCTCTTGATTTAGTGTTTATTGATGCGGATCATTCCTATGAAGGATGTAGGCATGATAATATTGCCTGGCTGCCAAAAGTTAAAAAGGGGGGCTGGATAGGCGGGCATGATTATGCTCATCCTGATCAAGGAGAGGTAAAGAGGGCGGTTGATGAATTATATGGCAAGGAGATTGTATTAGGTGAAAATCGATGCTGGTTTCATAAGGTAAAATAACATGGCAACATTTACAGAAATTAAGAAAGTTAGAATTACTCTTGCAGACCCGGCAGGATTTATTGATATTATTCAAGTTTCAACTACTGCAAATTTACCGACCACCCCTGCGCAACAAACTCTTTATAACGTAGTAAGTGCCGGCAGTTATGTCGCAACTATTAAAACTTCTGGTGCTGTGCCTGCTGATTATAAACAAAAAGAATTATATTTATCTGATGATAGTATTGATGAAGAGATTTTAAATAAAGGCAGTGTTATTGCTGCCTTGCCTTCATTGATACAATTGATCATAGCACAATTAGCGGCAAAAAGACTTTTGGTAAAAACTAACACCGGGGCTGAAAGTAAAGATTATACTTCTTTAGGCGCTTTGCTTGCTTTTTATAATGACCTATATAAAAAATTGACTGCAAACAGTAACAGTGTTAATTTAAATACTACTGGTAAATGGTATAAAACAAGAAATCCTGAAATTGCAGGTGGTGAAATATGACCGACGGGGATAGGGAATTGATGCTTAAACAGGAACTGGCAGGATTAGTAGAAGTGATTATGGAAAATCCTGAAACATTATCAATAGAACGTTTGCCACTTATTGATAATGGGCATGGGTCTATGACTGAGGATCCAAACGGGATTGCAGTTGAATATACTTTTATCGGAAGGATTTCTCATGAAAGCAGAATACCGTTAAAGCCCGATGCAGTACCGGCAGGATTGGGAACTAATATGTCAAGATTCCTTTTGGTAGATTGGGAAACTACAATTTATAATGAAGATGTGATTATTAATTATCTTGGCAAAAGATGGAGAATAGGGATAGTAGACCCTCTTCTTGCTTTTGGTGAAATCATAGGATACCAAGCGCCAATTATGGTTGCTGAAAACAATACAGGAAGTACTTAATGAATAATGAAAATGAAATTCCGGATTTGCCGGAAAGTGCGGCTGATAAAATTGAAAATAAAGAATCAACAACAGAATTAATGGAATTTCCTATTGGTATTCCATTTTTTCATAATGTTATGTTTGAAAAAGAATGGATAACTAGAGAGGAAGCCTTAATGTTAATTAATGCTATAAGTGGGAGTGTGTTGATAGATGAAATTAAACATGGGAAATATCCAAAAACGGATAAAAAGTATTTATGAAATTAGGGCAGCGCAAATTTATGGATTATCTTTACAGTATGCAGCTATGGCACTTAATTATTTTCATTCGCAACAATCTGCAAGACCTGCTGAAAAAGGCGAGTTTTGGCATAATCAAACAGCTCAGGCTGCCGCAAGGATGTTTTCGGATGCTTTCAGAGACGGAAATTCTATTGGTTGGTTTATGTCACATGGCGTTGATTATGGCGTATACCTTGAATTGGCAAATGATCGCGCACATGAATCAATCCGGCCTATTGTCCAACGGTATGCGGGTCGCTTTATAAGGGATGTAAAAGCATTGTATGTTGACTAAGATTGAAGAACAACTAAAAACCGGAACTATAAAGAATGTTACTTATTTTGGATCAGGTATTCAATTTCAGCCACCATACGTAGTTATTAAGCAAGAGAAAGACCCGGTAGGCAGGGGGACTATTTTTAGAATTATAGCTCATTTCCAAGGATTACAAATTGATTGGCTTGATAATTACTTGGAAGTGGAGGTGATAGATTTATTGAATGGTTTTAAAATAATTACATCAAAAGGAAATTATAATCAACTTATGGTTGATGATTATTCAGATATTGTAATAACTAATGATGATTTAACAATAAGCAAAGAAATGATTTTTTTAATGCCTGGAATGGCAATTAGTAATTTATAAGGAGAGTAAATATTATGTTAAGAAGTACAGACGCACGTTATTTATTTGGACAGCCAATTATGACAATCATGGCATTAAATGATGATTTGACAGTTCCCTGGCCAGATAGAGTGGTTGGTGGTGTAGGGCCTTTTGACTTTTCTGGTCATGCTACACCTGCAGCGGTTCCATTATCAATCAGATTCGATACCGAAGTGGTAATGACATTTAATTTAAATGTAAGTGGGATTCCTGGCGTGGTGATCACGGCCGTAACGGCAGCGCAACTGGCAGTTCTCATAAATGCTGCTGGCTACGTGGATGTGTTAGCATCGGTGGAAGCCGGAACAGACAGGCTAATGATTGAAGACACAAGTACCGGCGCTGCCCACACTTTTATTCAGGTGTATGGGGATGCTGCTGAATTGTCTGATATCGGCCAGGGCAAGGGATGTCAATTCGTTGTTATTGACACAACGGAAACTTTAGAAATTTCCCCCGATATTGAAGCTGGCGAAAAGCTAGAGTTAGAAGATGCTAATGCTTTAAAAACCTGGATTTTTACGGATTCAAAAAGAATCGGATGGAAAGGCACCTGGACAGACACGGCAATTGACCCAAATGCTGCGAAGATTTTACAGGGGGGTACTTATGTCGTTGACGCTGTAACAGGATTAGGGACATATACGCCGCCTCTTGATACTGAACAAAAGACCTATTTCTGGATGATGACATTTCAGGATGTGTATGCCAGGGGAGCAAATGCTAAAAGTGATTTTTTATATTATTTGTGGTCAAGATACTGGAAAGGGGTTGCTGATATGGGAAGTAAAACTCAAGCTAAGGCGTGGGAAAAAGCTGTTTACACTTTCACCGGTATGCCGCCAAAGGATTCTTCAGATGATTTTTTTGCGGATAGTGACGAAGTGGAAATTTCCTTGGCAGATTTTGTAGCGTTGGATATTGCAAACTTATAATATGAAAAAGAAAAAATTAGAAATAACGGATATTGATAGAATTGAAGTTGCCCAATATCCGTTATTGATGATCAAGTATAATAATTCCCCCGTTATGGTAAAATGCAGGATTCTTACATCAAGTCAAATTCAAGCTTGCGGAGAATTTTCTCTTATTCAAACAGATCAAGATAAGATCAATGGGTTAAAAAAACTTGGAATCAAGGATATCATCGAATATGCAAATACTATGCACAACATAGTTAGAGAGTCTTTGATTTCCCCTACTTATGAGCAGATAATGGACATGGCACAGGCAAATGATCTTTGTATTAAAGCCAAAGAAAAATTAAATGAATTAAAAGAAAAATGCAAAGGATTACAATTTGGGCCTACAAGAAAACAGCTGGAAGATGAAATCGATAAAAAAAGAATATGGGTTGATTTGATTTTGCCTGAAGATTTTTTATCTGGTGTTTTTTGTTATGCTCTTGATTTAAATAAAAGTGATATTAAAAAAGTGACTGAAGAGATGCTTTTAAATGCTGCGGTACTTGCTGAAAAATGGCATAAAGCTCCACATGATTATATCACCGGAATGTTTACGGATTTTAATATGATGGACATCGATAAACGCGCTTTTATGATATTATGTGAGAAACGTAAAGCCCATGAGGATGTAGCATAGAATGAGTGTTGATGCTGGCAGTATCTACAGTGAAATAAGAATAGACCTCGATAAACTTAATGGAGATATTAATAAGGCATCTATCGCATTTGATAAATTAGGAAATGAATTTTCCCGTAACGCAGAGAATTATTCCAATAAATCAGGGAAAGCATATCAAACAGCATTAAGAAATATTGGTGAAGAAATTCTTAATGTTCAAGTATTACAAATTAAGGGAGCACTTACCGAAAAAGAAGCAACCGCACGTATGATCGCATTGCGCAAAGAAGAATTGCAAATTATGCAACAACGCGCATTAAAACAAGGGGATGTTTCTAAAGAAACTGTCGCTGCAATAAACAATACTAGAACAGCAGTTGAGAAATTAGAAAAAAAACAAGAATTACTTAATCAAAAAACGGTTGAACCGACAAAAAATTGGAAAACCAAATTAGGCGGAGTTAACTTAGCACATGTGGCTTTATTTGCATCCATAACCTTGCTAATAAAAAAATCAGTAAAGGATTATGCTGAGTTTGAACAGTCATTAGCAAATGTTCAATCAGTTGCCAGGGCATCAACTAATGATATGAAATTGTTAGAACAAGCAGCATTAAAAGCTGGACAAACTACAAAATTCTCAGGGAAACAAGCTGCGGATGCAATGTATTATCTGGCAAGTGCAGGATTTACTGCAAGACAATCCATGGAGGCTCTTGATGGTGTATTAGCATTAGCAAGCGCTACTGGAGCAGACCTGGCGTTTACGTCAGAAACTGTGGCAAGTGCAATAAGTCAATTTGGATTAAAAGCCAGTGATGCTTTGAAAGTTGCTAATGTTTTTGCTGCCGGAATAGCAAATAGCCAAGCAACTATTGACAAATTAGCAACATCTATGAGGTATATAGGGCCGGTTGCTGCTGCTTTTGATTATTCAATTGAAAGTGTTACTGGCACATTATCAATTTTATATAATGCTGGGTTTGAAGCAAGCCAGGCTGGGACATCCTTAAGAAATGTACTTTCTGATTTATCGAATACGGCAAGTCCAGTTGTCAAAAAATTAGAATTATTAGGGATTGCTTTTGAAGATTTAAATCCGGCTACAAATTCTTTTGCTGATATTATAAGGAATTTAAACCCGATTGCTGCAGATGCCGGAAAGGTTATGGAAGTTTTCGGGAAAGAGGCCGGGCCCACTATGATTAAGTTACTTTCAGAAGGTGGAGATGCAATCGACGCCTATACGCTGAAAGTAACAGGAACGAACCAAGCCATTGATGCTGCAGCAACTCAAAACGATACGCTTCAATTTGCATTAACTAGATTAGGAAGATCATTTGGAGAGATAGGGAAAAGTATAACAGCAGAATTCGCACCAATTTTAAAAGTTGCTGCGAACGTAATTGCTGAT
>Ga0307378_10011527_pt1 | contig 11379 bp, 8 predicted proteins | sample UN1MG_FD_202238 | JGI IMG/M metagenome (GOLD analysis project Ga0307378, IMG submission 202238) | Soil microbial communities from Risofladan, Vaasa, Finland - UN-1 | ecosystem: Environmental > Terrestrial > Soil > Coastal area > Acid sulfate soil | place: Finland: Risofladan, Vaasa | collected...
TTCCTCCTCGGCCTGCTCAAGCGGCGCAATCCCAAGAACGCCCTGATCTTCACCAACATGAAACACACCGCGTTCCTCCTGGCGAAACAGCTCCAGGCCAACGGCCACAAGGCCAAGTTCCTCAGCGGCGACCTTCGCCAGAGCGAACGGCTTCAGACCATCGAGGATTTCATGGCCGGACGCTTTCCCCTCCTCGTGGCCACGGACGTCGCCTCCCGGGGACTCCACATCGACGACCTGGAGATGGTCATCAACTACGACATCCCCCAGGATTGTGAAAACTACGTCCACAGGATCGGCCGGACGGCCCGGGCCGGGGCCCCGGGCCTGGCCATCACGCTGGCCAGCGAGGCCACGTCCGACCACCTCGAGGCCATCGAGAAATTCATCGGCATGAAGGTCCCGGAGCTTCCCGTGACCGAAGACAGCTTCGCCCGGGACCTGAGCCTGGAGAAGCTGGCCGGCCAGCGCCTGGAGAGACGGCGTCCCTCGGACCGGGGCGGGAGCTCCTCGGGAAGGCGTGGCGGCGGCGGGGCCGGACACCGGCCGGGCGCCGGCCGGGGACGGACGGGGACCGGAAGCCGGACGCATTGACAGGCCGGGAGGGCTTCGTTAGAATGGGCGCCTGACCCGGGGGGGCCCGGGCTATCGAGTGCCGAGGTCGTCCATGGACAAGAAGCCGCTGCCCGAACTGGACAGGATCTGCGCCGCCTTCGCCGTCGAAGGCCGCTGGATCTCCTCGTGCCCCATCCCTTCCGGCCACATCAACGACACCTACTGCTCCGAATTCGAGAACGCGGGGCGGCGGGTGAAATACGTCAACCAGAGGATCAACCACCTCGTTTTCCGCGAGCCGGAAAGGCTCATGGAGAACATCGAGCGGGTGACGCGTTTCGCCCGGGAACAGATCCTCGCCGCCGGCGGCGACCCGGACAGGGAAACCCTGACCATCATCCCCACCCGCGACGGAAAGACCTTCCACCGAACTCCCGAGGGCACCTACTGGAGGATGTTCAGCTACATCGACGGGGCCCGGACCTATGACCGGGTCGAGGACCTCCGGCATGTCTACTCGGCTTCAAAAGCCTTCGGCAACTTCCAGAAGATGCTGGCCGGACTGCCGGGGGAACGGCTCCACGAGACCATACCGGACTTCCACCAAACCCGTAAGCGCTACGAAGCGTTCGTCGAGGCGCTCGAGCACGACCCCTCCAACAGGGCCGCCGCCGTCAAGCCCGAGGTCGATTTCGTCGTCGCCCGGGAGAAGGACACCGGAGCGGTCGTCGACGGCCTGGCCTCCGGCCGCATCCCGGAACGCGTCACCCATAACGACACCAAGCTCAACAACGTCATGATCGACGACCGGACCGGCGAGGGCGTCTGCGTCATCGACCTCGACACCGTCATGCCGGGGTCGGTCCTCTACGACTTCGGCGATTCGGTCCGGCTCGGCGCGGCGACGGCCGTCGAGGACGAGCCCGATCTGGCCAAGGTCGGCTTCGACCTCGGGCTCTTCGACCGGCTGGCCGCCGGCTATCTCGACGCGGCCCGGGATTTCCTCGTCCCCGTGGAGGCCGACCTTCTCGCGTTCTCGGCCAAACTGCTGACGCTCGAGTGCGGCATCCGCTTTCTGACCGACCACCTCAAGGGCGACGTCTACTTCAAGATCCACCGCGAAGGCCACAACCTCGACCGCTGCCGGACCCAGTTCAAGATGGTCGCCGAGATGGAAAAGCAAATGGCGGCCATGGAGGACGTCGTCCGCAAGTACCTCTAGCTCTCCCTCCAGGCTGTCCTCCGGGCCGAAGCCGCGAAGTAACAGACGAGCCGCAAAGGCTGAAAGAAAGAGGGCTCATGAACAAAACAGCGATACGCCGCTCCGTGATCGCCGCCGTCTTCGTCCTCCTGCCAACCCTCGTCATCGCCCTGGTCTTCGCCCCCGGAGGGGATGAGGGCATGTGGCCGGTGAGCGAGATCCGCAAGCTCGACCTCCGGGCCAAAGGCCTCGAGATCGCGCCCGAGGACATCTTCAGCCCGGACAGGATCGGCCTCGTCTACGGCATCGTCCAGCTCGGGGCCACGGGCTCGTTCGTCTCGCCCGACGGCCTCATCCTGACCAACCACCATGTCGCCTTCGGCGCGGCCCAGGCGGCCAGCACGAGCGCCAACGACTACATCCATGACGGATTCCTGGCCCGGACCCGCGGCGACGAGATCGAGGCCAAGGGCATGACGGCCAGGATCACCGAATCGTTCCGCGACGTCTCGGCCGAAGTCCTCGCCGCCGTCAAACCCTCCATGGACGCGGCGGCCCGGACCAAGGCGGCCGAACAGCGCGCGAAAGAGCTCGTGGCTTCGGCCGAAAAGGCCAACCCGGGCAAGAGGGCCGAGGTTTCCGAGATGTTCGCCGGGAAAACCTACGTCCTCTTCCTCTATACCACCTTGAAAGATATCCGCCTCGTCTACGTGCCGCCCCGATCGATCGGCGAGTTCGGCGGCGAGGAGGACAACTGGATGTGGCCGCGCCACACGGGCGATTTCTCGTTCCTCAGGGCCTACGTCGGGCCCGACGGCGGACCGGCCGATTTCGCCAAGACGAACGTTCCCTACACCCCCAAGCGTTTCCTCAAGGTCGCCCCTCAGGGCGCCCGGGAGAACGATTTTGTCTTCCTTCTCGGCTATCCCGGCCGGACCTACAGGCACACGGCATCGCCCTTCCTGGCCTACGAGGAAGAGGTCCGCATGCCCTACGTCGCCGACTGGTACGCCTGGCAGATCGCCCTCATGGAAAAGATGGGCGAGGCCGACCGCGCCGTCGCCCTCAAGCACGCCGCCCGGATCAAGGGCCTGGCCAACACGATGAAAAACTACCGCGGCAAGCTCCAGGGCATGAAGCGCGTCGGCATCGTCGACCGCAAGAAAGAGGAGGAGCGCCGCATCGAGTCGTTCATCGCCGCCGATCCGGCGCGAAAAGCGCGGTACACGGGGCTCTTGGCCCGGTTCGCCGCCGTTTACGACGAGATGCGCGCGAGCGCCGAATACCGCATGATCCTGAACTACCTGCGCTCGAACGTCAACCTGCTCAACTTCGCCGCCGTGATCAACGAGGCTTCGCTCGAGCGGCCCAAGAAGGACATCGATCGCGAGCCGGCATACATGGACCGCAACTTCGCCCAGACAAAGCGCCGCGTCGAACTGGCCTTGGACAATTATTACGAGCCGACCGACCGGGCCATCTTCAAGGAACTCCTCGTCCGGGGCGCCCGCCTCGCTCAATTCCGGGCCATGCCGGCGTTCGCGGCGATCGCCGCGGCCGCCGACAAGGACAAAGCCGCCGAGGCCTTCGTCGCGAACTTCTACGGCCGGACGCGGCTCAATGATAAAGCCTTCGTTCGGGCCGCCCTGGACAGGCCGGCCGCGGACCTCAAGGTCATGGACGACCCGCTCGTCGAGCTGGCCGCGTCCCTCTACCCGGAATACAAGAAACTGCGGGAACAGGAGGACGCCTGGAGCGGCACCCTCGACGCGCTCTATCCCCTGCTCCTCGAGGTCAAATCCCAGTTCCTGGCCAAGGACTTCATCCCCGACGCCAACAGCACCCTCCGCCTGACCTTCGGCCGGATCAAAGGGTATTCGCCCGCCGACGCCGTCTATTACGGCCCGTTCACGACCCTCGACGGCGTCCTGGAGAAGACCACCGGCCGCGAGCCCTTCGACACGCCGGGCAAACTCTTCGATCTGCGCCAAGAGGAGGACTTCGGCCGGTTCAAGCCCGAGGGCTTCAAGAGCGTTCCGGCCTGCGTTCTTTACGACGCCGACACGACCGGCGGGAATTCGGGGAGCCCCGTCCTCAACTCCCGCGGCGAGCTCGTCGCGGTCAACTTCGATCGCACCTACGAGGCAACGATCAACGACTACGCCTGGAGCTCCGACTACTCCCGGTCGATCGGCGTCGACATCAGATACGTGCTCTGGATCACCGAGAAATTCGCCGGAGCGGGCTTTCTGCTCGAAGAGATGGGGGTCGGAACCGGGAAGTAGGGCGAAGCGCCCGGAGCGGCTTCGGGCTCAGGCGCTCCGGGCGGACGACCGGACGGCCAGCCAGACGGCCTTGCTGATCTGGATGTCCTGGACGGCGACGCCCGTCAGGTCGGCCACGGTGATCTCGTTTTCCGTCCCCCGTCTCAGCTTCTCGTCCGTGATGACCTGTCCGAGCTCGACCAGGCGACTTCTCCCGATCGCGCCGGCGCTGACGGCTTTGAAGACTTCCCCGCGCAGCTCCGACTGGCTGAGGCTGTCGACGACGATCCGGTCCGCCTTGGCCAGGATCCCGGCCGCGAGCTCCTGCTTCGAGGCGGTATCGGATCCCATGGCCGTGATGTGCGTCCCCGGCCGGATCCATTCCGCCTCGAGAATGGGGGTTGTCGCGGGCGTGCAGGTGACGATGAGGTTGGCCGCGGCCGCGACCTCCGCGGCCCGGAGCGTCGTCCGTATCGTCAACCCGGAGAACGCCATGTCCCGGCGATAGGCGGCCAGCTCTTCCTCGTTGACCCCCCAGACGATGGCTTTATCGAATGCCCGAACCCGGCGGAGCCAGTCGAGCTGCATCCGGCCCTGAACGCCGGCGCCGATGATGCCCACGGCCGTCACCTCGCGGGGGGCCAGATACTTGGCCGCGACCGCCCCGGCCACGGCCGTCCGCAGATTCGTTAAATAGCCCTCGTCGAGCAAGATGGCTTCGAGAACGCCGGTCTTCTGGCTGTAAACGAGCATCAGGCCGTCGCCGGAGGGCAGGCCGAGCTTCGGATTGTCGGTGAAGCCCGAAGCGATCTTGATGACGTAGAGATCGTCGCCCTTGATGTAGCCGTACTTGATGTGGACGTCACCCGGAGGATCCTGGAAAACGAGCTCCCCGACCGGCGGCACGACGACCTCGCCGCGCGAATAGGCGGAAAAACCCTTTTCGATGAGCGGCAAAGGATCGACGGCGGCCAGGGCTTTCTTGATCTCGGCAAGGGCAACGACGGCGGGCATCCTGAACCTCCTTCGCCCTCGAGCGGCCCGGCCGCGATCCTAGGGCTTGCGGACGGACATGCCCAGCTTCTCGAGCGTCTTGACGGCGACATCGAGCTTCTGGTTCTTCACGAAGACGTGGTCCGTGGTGTAGGCCGAGATGGTGAAGATGTTGACCCCGGCGTCGGCCAGGGCCCCGGAAACCGCGGCGAAGAATCCGACCAGGCTGAGCGGCAGGACCATATCGAAGGTGATCATCCGCCAGTCGCCCTCGAATCCGAGGAACTTCTGGGTGCCGAGCTTCGACTCGTCGATGATGCAAGTCGTCTCCCGGTCGTCCTTGATGACGGCGAAGGCGTTGGCGTAGGCCCTCTTGGTCTTGATGATGGCGTAAGTCCGGGAAGAAACCAGGGCCCGGCCGTTCTTGAAATAGGTCCGGATGTCGTTGCTTTTCATGGCCGTCATCCTTTGTCCTTATTCTTCCGTTCCCGGGCCCTCTCCAGGACCCAGCCGGGTTTTTCCACCTGACGGGCCCGGGCGATGGCCAGGGTTCCGGCTCCCACGTCCTTGGTGATGGTCGAGCCGGCGGCGATATAGGCGCCCCGCCCGATCTTGACCGGGGCGACGAGCTCCGTCCCGGAGCCGATGAAGGCCCCGGCGCCGATGTGCGTCGGGTTCTTGGCGACGCCGTCGTAGTTGCAGGTGATCGTCCCGGCGCCGACGTTGACGTCTTCCTCGACCCAGCTGTCGCCGATGTAGCTCAAATGCTGGGCCTTGGAGCGGGAGCCGAAGACCGTGTTCTTCATCTCGACGAAATTGCCCACCTTGGCCCCGGCGCAGACCCGGGTCTTGGGCCGGAACCGGGAGAAGGGCCCGACCTGCGTGTCGTCCTCGAGGACGGTGTCTTCCATGACCGTGGAACTCCGGACCTTCACCCGTGCGCCCAACTGCGAATTCATGATATGGACGTGGGGATAGATGCGGCTGTCGGCGCCGACACGCGACGGCCCTTCGATGACGACGGAGGGATAGACGACGGTCCGCGGGCCGATCGTCGCGGCCCAATCGACCCAGGCCGAAGCGGGATCGAGGAAAATCACGCCTTTGCGGGCGAGGGAGCCGTTCTTCCGCCGGCGCAGGAGGCCGGCCGCCCGGCCGACGGCTTCTCCGTTTTCGACCGCTACGACGTCTTCCGGATCCGGGCATTCATAAAAGCCGACCTTTTTCCCCGCTTTTGTCAGGCGCAGGGCCAGAACTTCGAACCCGGCCGCGCCTCGCGACGGGGAGATGCCCCGGAGCAAGGGGAAGGCGTCGGCGGAGCGCAAGGCCAGGATCCCCGTGAGACCGGCCTCTCCGCACCCGCTCAGGAAAGTCAGGGCGCAGTCCTTGGAGGCGTGAACGCGGAGGAGCGCCTTCAGCGTTTGCGAACGGAGAAGGGGCAGGCCGGCCGGAACGGCCAGGATGTCGCGGTCAGGGTACTTTTCGAGGACGGCGCGGGCCGTGACGAGGGCCGGGAAGACGCCCGCGCGCCGTCCTTCTTTCCGCCCCTCCCCGGCGAACAAGAAGACGGGCGTTTTCGTCTCGACGCCCTTGATCAGGTCTTCCCAACCTTCCTGGACCGCGGGGCCCGCTCCGGCCAGGACCAATACGGCCTCCGGGTCGATGCCGCAGCTGGCTTCGAGCGCGTAGGCGCCCAAGGGCCGACCGAGCAGCGGTTGGAAGAACGCGCCGGCCGCCGCGCCTAAACCCGCGCCCTCTTCACCTCCCAGAAGAAGAACGACGGCTTTCCTTTTCATACCAATTTGACGATGAGTTTGAATTTCTTGTCTTCCCAGAGCGACTCGAAATCGGGTTCGTTCTGGGCGACGACGGAGAACGTCCTGTCTTTCTGGATGGCCTTTTTCAAATAATCGAGGGCGGTGTCGGACTGGCCCATCAGGCTGTGGACGTCGGCCAGGAGAAAATAGACCAGCCCTTCCTTTTCCTTGAACTCGAGGGCTTTCTCCAACATCTTGACGGCCCCGGCGTAGTCGCCCTGGTTGATCTTGACGATCCCGAAGCGGTAGTGGTCCTCGAAACCCTTCGGGGACGCGGTCTCCTTCTTGGGCCGTTTCTGGGCCATGGCGAGGTACGATTTGGCCCGGTCCACGATCTCTTTGTCCACCGGGAATTTCTCGATGAAGCCCTTGAGGAGTTCGGCGGCCTTCTCGAAGTCGCCCTTGTGGAATTCCTTGACGGCCTGGCCGTAGGCTATCAGAGCTTTCTGGTACTCGTCCTTTTTCGATCGTTGTTCGCGCACGGTTCTTCCTCTCAGAATGCAGTTGGGGTTGCCCTATTTTACACGAGCCGGCCCGCTTTGACAATAGAGTTGCCGACCCTCCGCTACGGGGGCTATGAACGGCCCCCATCACCGCTCGGGCGGCAACACAATCGAAGCTATGTCGGGGCTTGGCGCCTGTGGTAAAATGGGGGGGTGAAAAAACGGCTGAAAGAGATCCTGGAGAAGGTCCACGCCGGAAAGATCTCGCCGGCCAAGGCCCTCGTGCTTCTCGAGGGCTACCCCTACCGCGACCTCGAGTTCGCCAAGGTCGATCACCACCGCGAAGTCCTCAAGGGTTCCCCCGAGATCGTCTTCGGCCTGGGGAAAACCCCGGCTCAGATCAGCCGCATCTCCCAGGAGATCCTCAAGAAGGGCTCGAACCTCCTGGTCACGAGAATCGAACCGGAGGTCTGGGCCAAGATCAAGGCCAAACTCCCGGGTGCGGTCTATAACGCCGCGGCCCGGACAGTGTGTCGGAAACAGTCCAAGCCCCCGGCCGGCCGCGGGACGATCGTCGTCCTGACGGCCGGGACGTCGGACATCCCTGTGGCCGAGGAAGCGGCCGTGACCACCGAGGCCTTGGGGAACAGGACCGAGCGGATCTATGACGTCGGCGTCGCCGGCCTCCACCGGCTCCTCGGCCAGTTCGACAAGATCCGTCAGGCCCGGGTCATCATCACCGTAGCCGGCATGGAGGGGGCGCTCCCGAGCGTCGTCGCCGGCCTGGTCAAGGTCCCGGTCATCGCCGTGCCGACGAGCGTCGGCTACGGGGCGAGTTTCAAGGGGCTGGCCGCCCTGCTGGCCATGCTCAACGCCTGCCCGGGAGGCGTCGGCGTAGTCAACATCGACAACGGTTTCGGCGCTGGCTTCCTGGCCAGCTCCATCAACCACCTCTAGCGCGGAAAAACGGGCGGGAATCGTCCGAAAGAATAATGAATAGAACAGCTTGACAAGGCCGACTCCCGTCCCTATATTCTATGAGAACGCGCGGACCAAATAACGTTCATGGAGATCATTGACCAGGTCAGGCAAGCCTCGTCCATAGTCGAGATCGCCTCCCAGTACACGACCCTGAAACGGAGGGGCCGGAAGTGGGTCGGCCTTTGCCCGTTCCACACCGAAAAGACGCCGTCGTTCACCGTCGACGACGAGAAACAGTTCTACCACTGTTTCGGGTGCGGCGCCGGCGGGGACATCTATTCCCTGCTCATGGAGAGGGAAAACCTGACCTTCCCCGAAGCCCTCAAGCACTTAGCCGAAAAGTACCACGTCCCCCTTCCCCAGCAGCGGGGGGTCCGTCCGGAGGTCCTCAAGCTCGAGGAAAAACTCTTCAAGATCAACGACCTGGCCCTGGGCTTCTTCAAGAAAAACCTGTACAACACCCCGGAGGGGGCCAAGGCCCTCGAGTACCTGAAAAAACGGGGCTTGACGGAAGAAACCATCCAGACCCTCAAGATCGGCTGCGCTCTGAACTCTTGGACCGCCCTGCTCGACTTTTTCCAGGCGAAGAACGTCCCCGTCTCTCTCCTCGAGAAGGGCGGCCTCGTCCTCCCCGGCTCCAGGACGGGGGAATACCGCGACCGGTTCCGCGGACGGGTCATCTTTCCCATCTTCAGCCTGACGGGAAAGACCGTCGCCTTCGGCGGCCGGACGGTCATCGACGCCGAGCCCAAGTACCTGAATTCTCCGGACACGCCCCTCTATTCCAAGGGCAAGCTCCTCTACGGCCTGAACTTCTCCAAGGACGCCATCCGGGACGCCGGGACGGTCATCCTGGTCGAGGGGTACACGGATTTCTCGGCGCTCTACCAGGCCGGGATCCGCAACGTCGTCGCCTCTCTGGGGACGGCCCTGACGACCTGGCAGGTCGGACAGGCCATGCGCTTCGCCTCGAGGATGGTCATCAACTACGACGGGGACAGCGCCGGGATGGCGGCCGCCGCGCGGGCCGTCCCGCTCGGCTTCGAAAAGGGCCTGAACGTCGAGGTCCTCGTCCTGCCCGAAGAGAAGGACCCCGACGCGTTCATCAAGAAGAACGGCCGGGACAAGTACCTGGCCCTCCAGAAAAAGGCGGTCTCCGGGCTCAAGTTCCTGATCGATTCCCTGGCCAAGGACGTTCCGATGTCCATCCCCGAGGAGAAAGGCCGGATCGTCCGGGCCGTGGTCAGGGAGATCGAGAAGGTCCCCGATGCCGTTGCCCGGAGCGAATACCTCCGGCGGGCGAGCCAGGAGCTTGGCATCAGCGAGGACCTCATCCGGAGCATCGTCGAGAACCGGGCCCCGGGCAAGGGCCTGGAGGAGGCGAGGCTTTTCTGCCCGGCGGAAAAGCGCCTGTTCCAGATCCTGATGGAAGACCGGTCGGTCGCCCCCTACGTCTTCGCCGAATGCGGCGAGGAAATCTTCCAGGGGCTTCAGAGCGAGCCGATCTTCCAATATATCCTGGACTGCTTCAAGCACGACCGGGAATGGAATTTCCACGAGCTGCAGGGCAAGGTTCCTGCGGCCATCCTGTCGCAGCTGGCCAAGGCCCTTTTCGAGAAGTCGTCGGAGGCCTCGATCGAGGAAGCCCAGGAGTGCCTGAAGTCCCTGCGCAAGGTTCACCTTCAGAACCGGCTGAAGGACATCCAGCAGAAGATCGCCCGGTCGGAGAAACGGGGGGAGAAGGAGGAGCTCCTGGCCCTCCTCTACCAGAAGCAGGACATCACGAAACAGATCCTGTCGATGCCGTGAGGACGGAAGAACCACATGAAAAGAGGTGCGCACCGTGTCACCGGACAATAAGTTCCACAAAGACGAGATCTCCCAGCTCATTTCGAAGGGCCGCAAGCAAGGCTATCTCCTCTTCGAGGAGATCGACAAGACCTTCACCGAGGACCTGGATTCCGAGGAGGATTTCGACGATTTCCTGTCGTCGATGGGCGATTACGGGATCAAGATCCTGGACTCGCGCCGGAAGGAGATGATCCCCCAACGCAAGAAGAGCGACCTCGTCTCGACGCACGGGCTGGAGAGGACGACCGACCCGGTCAAGCTCTACCTCCGCGAGATGGGCAGCATCTCGCTCCTGACCCGCGAGGGCGAGATCGCCATCGCCCGCGAGATCGAGCGCGGCGAGAAGAGCATCATCAAGTCCCTCAGCCGGACCCGCCTCGTCCTCAACGAAGTCCTGGCCCTTGAGGAGCGGATCAAGGAGAACCCCTTCATCATCCAGGAGATGTTCGACGTCTCCGAGGAGGACATCGCGGAGGGCAAGCTCGAGGAGAAGAAAAATCAGATCCTGGCCAAGATCAAGAGAATCAAGGAGCTGAGCCGGAAGCTCGATCGCATCCCGGAGAAGAAGAAGACCCTGGTCAGCCGCGGCCGGATCATCGTCAGGATCAGCCGGACGATCCGCGACCTCAACCTCCGCTCGGCCCACCGGGAGAGGATCATCGACGAGCTCCGCTCCCGGCTGAGGACCGTCAACGACCTCGAGGACATGCGCGACGACTGGACGACGGCCCTGGCCAAGAAGAAAAAGGACGACCCCGTCCTCAAGCAGAAGATCCGGGACGTGAACAAGGAGTTCAAGAAGGAGACCGCGGAGATCGGGCTCGACCCGGAGTCCCTGCGGCGGGTGGTCCGGGCGATCACGGCTGGGAAGAAGGTCAGCGACCAGGCCAAAAAGGAGCTTGTCGCAGCCAACCTCCGGCTCGTCGTCTCCATCGCCAAGAAGTACAGCAACCGCGGCCTCCAGTTCCTCGACCTCATCCAGGAAGGCAACATGGGGCTGATGAAGGCCGTCGAGAAGTTCGAGTACCGCCGTGGCTACAAGTTCTCGACCTACGCCACGTGGTGGATCCGCCAGGCCATCACCCGGGCCATCGCCGACCAGGCCCGGACGATCCGCATCCCCGTCCACATGATCGAGACGATCAACAAGCTCATCCGCGTCTCTCGGGCCCTCGTCCAGGAGGTCGGCCGGGAGCCGACGAGCGAGGAGATCGCGAAAAAGATGGACATGCCCGTCACCAAGGTCCGCAAGATCATCAAGATCGCCCAGGAGC
>Ga0307378_10011529_pt1 | contig 11378 bp, 9 predicted proteins | sample UN1MG_FD_202238 | JGI IMG/M metagenome (GOLD analysis project Ga0307378, IMG submission 202238) | Soil microbial communities from Risofladan, Vaasa, Finland - UN-1 | ecosystem: Environmental > Terrestrial > Soil > Coastal area > Acid sulfate soil | place: Finland: Risofladan, Vaasa | collected...
AGCGCCACCTTTCGAAAGTATGCCATGGCCATCCAGCGACATTCCCATCTCGCCGAGCAGGGCAAGAAGCTGCTCGCCGAGTTTCTGCACCTGAACACTAACAACTAGGACTATCCCCCAAGCCGAGACTTCGAGCCTTCAACCGCAGACGCATCACTGGGGAAACAGCAGACTCGTAGGCCTGACATCCTCGAGGACGTCCCGGGTCGCCCCAACGGGGGCGATGGACGCCATGAGTCGCGGCTCCGGCGGATCTCCCGAAAAGACCACATCAGAGGGAAACGACGACCCAATCCAGCCGCTATTCTTCAGGCGAAAGAACACCTCATCCAGGACATTCTGTCGGAACGGCCGGGCTGAACTTCAGCCAAGGTTCTTGCGCGGTTGACAGCCTTCGGGCCGCCGGCTAGAATGGCTACCACAGGGAAGCCGCTAAGTTCGGATCAATTGGATCTGTTCCCCTCAGGGCGGGGGATTGCTCGTTGGAGAAGCGCGTGCCGGGTGGGGCTGTTCGCATCTTTTCGACGCTTGAAGACACTCCGCAGCAGCGGGTGCGTCGCTGGGCCTCGTTCGGGATCGGAGTCGGAACGCAGGTACTGGCTCTTGTATGCATTCTCGCGGCGGGAATCATCATTCCCAGTGAAATGCAGCCGTTTCTCAGTAAAGCGCCTGTGTATATCGAACTCATTAAACCGCCAAGGCCGGAAGAAGTCCGTGTGCCGCGGCTGCCAAAACCCAGGCCAGTCCTGGAGGCTCCCAATCCCCAGCGAGAGCAGATTCAGTTTCCGTTGACGCGGCTGCCCGATCGCTCCCCGAATCCCGAACCTCCCAAGATTGCGAGTCAGGTTCCTCCCCCCGTTCCGACCCCGATGGCAGTTCCGGAGGCGACGCACCCGGCGCTCCCGTCTGTAGTGGCAGGACCCAGGCCACTGCTCACTCCTGTCCGGACGGGAGTTTTCGGAGGAAGTTCGGCGGCGGCAACACTGAACCTGCCTGCGGAGAAGGTCCAGACCGGAGGTTTTGGAAGCCCCAACGGCCTGCCCGGTGACGCGCAAGGAGGCAGTTTCGGCAATGTCGCCAAGCTGGGATCGTTCGATTTGCCTGAAGGGGAGGGCTACGGGAACGGCACGGGTGGAACTCGGGGCGCTCGAGGAACTGTCGCCAGCGCCGGTTTCGGCAACGGCGTTGCCGTCGGAGGTGGAGGCAACGGCGGAGGCGGAGGCTCCGGCCGCAGCGGCGTGCGGGCGGGTGGTTTCGATGTCAAACCCGTCGCCCCAAAGCCCTCCGCGAAAACGTCTGCATCCGAACAGCCGGCACAAGTTCCGGTGGAGATTCTTTCCAAGCCCAATCCCCAGTTCACTGAGGAGGCGCGGAAACTCGGCGTGCAGGGCGAAGTTGTTCTGGCCGTCGTCTTCACAGCCTCGGGAAAACTGCGTGTCCTGCGTGTGGTGCAGGGGCTGGGGCACGGCCTGGACGAATCGGCGTGGCGCGCCGCCGAGCAGATTCATTTTAGACCGGCGCAGCGGGACGGAGAGCCCGTGGATTTCCCGGCCACCTTACGGGTGGTTTTTCAACTGGCAGGCTAGAAAGCCAAAGGACCAAGGTAACCCTATGAAGAATTCACGGTTCGTTCTCATCGCGTGGCTGTTGGCGGGGCTCGTTCTCTTTCCCGCTCCGGGCCGGAGCGCGCCCAAAGAAGCTCAACCGCCCAAGGAAGAATCCGAAGTGGTGCGCCAGGTAGAGGACCGCATCATCGCGCGGGAAGACGAGGTCATCCTGACTCTCTCGAAGTACCGCCCGCGCGTTGAGACTTATCTCCAGTTCGTTCGGCCTGACCAGGAACTGGGCTCTGTGCCCGTCAACGACCTTTACTACCTGGGGCGACTGGAACTCGACAAGCGCGTCGAATCGCAGTCGTTCCTCCCCCAGTCGCACTCACGATTCAACTTCCTTCCTCGCTTTCTGGCCAAAGCTTTGACCCGCCCGTTCAAGTTTCACTACAACTTGGACAGCTTTGTGGAGGCGGTCGTGATCGATCCCAAGGGACTCGATCGCCAGGACTATCATTTTCAGTTTGTCCGAAGCGAGTTCCTGGGCGACGTCCGCTGCCTGGTGTTCGACCTGATTCCTCGCCAGGGTTCGGGCTCCGGACGGTTCAAAGGACGAATCTGGGTGGAGGACCGCGATTACACCATCGTACGCTTCAAGGGCGTCCGCACCAGGCCGCCCAGATTCCACGTGTACTATCATTTCGACAGCTGGCGGCAGAATTTGCAGCCCGGGGTGTGGCTGCCGGTGATCATCTATTTCGAAGAGTCGGGCATGACTCCCCCCACCTTCCTTAGCGTGAACTCCCGGGCCACGTCGTTCCGGGCGCAGATACGTTTTTGGGGGTATGACTTGAGCACCACAGCTCGTGAAGACGAACTCACCCGCATCCTCGTGGAAGCGCCGGCGCCGGTGCGCGATAGCAGCGAAGGAGAGGACCTCTCCCCGCTGGCGAGCCAGCGAGGATGGGAGACCGAAGCGGAAAACAACGTCCTCGAGCGGCTGGAAAAGGCGCGTCTGATTGCGCCCCCCGGCGAAGTCGACAAAGTGCTCGATACCGTCGTCAACAATCTGATGGTGACTAACAAGCTCGACGACCTGCCACCCATCCGCTGCCGCGTCATGTTGACCCTGCCTTTCGAGTCCTTCACGGTGGGCCACACCATCGTTATCAGCCGGGGGCTCATAGACGTCCTGCCCGACGAGGCCACTCTCGCCACGGTCCTCGCCCACGAGCTCGCCCACCTTGTTCTGGGCCATGTGACGGACACACGCTACGCCTTCAACGATCGTCTTTTGATTGACGACGAGGACATCGTGGGCGCTTTGGATTTCGAGCGCGACCCGCAACAGGAGTCCGCCGCTGACACCAAGGCTCTCGAGCTTCTGCAAAACTCGCCCTACAGAAACAAGTTGAGCACCGCCGGATTGTTCCTGCGCGCTATGGCCGATGAGGCTCCCCTCCTCAAGCAGATGTTCGGCGCCCACATGGGAAATCGTCTGGCCGAGAACGGGCACAATCACCGCATGGTGGAGCTGAAGAGCGTCGCCCCGGAATTACAGCCGCGCCAGATCGATCAAATTGCCGCTTTCCCGCTCGGCACCCGGCTCAAAGTTGACCCCTGGAACGGTCGCGTGGAAATGATGAAGAGCAAACCCGCTGCGCCGCTCAGTGCGCGGGAGAAGATGCCCTTCATGGTGACGCCGCTGTTTCCCCATTTAACGCGCAGGGAAGTGGCGGTTGAAGGTCCCTTGACGGGACAGGTCAAGACGGATGCCGCGTCCCCCCTTCCCCCGAACTAAGGGGCAATGGCCGGTCGCAGCAGGTGATCTCTGCATTCCCGCTTGTGGTAATTCTTGCGGGTCGAGAGGTCCGTATAGGCAGACCTGCAAAGTCCCCGTCATCCCGTCCCCAGCCTCTTGTGTTCAAGCATCCGCCAGCCGACGCATTCCTTCGAACAAATCCGCCTCGCGATTCCGGCCGCCGTTGACCAGGCTGAAAACGCGGTAGAATTCTTGCGAGCCCCAGAGAGCCTGATGATGTTCGGCGGGCAGGTGTTCCAGATTGCGGTAAATGGCCATCTGCGTCTTGTGGCAGGAAACGGCTCGCCAAACCCTCGCCCAGTGAGCGCTGGTATCAATCAGCGTGGTGAGCGCCCAATCGGGCCAGGGTGTTGCGCGCCGCTCGACGCCATCCACCTTCGACTTCAAATCCTTCAACGCCGCTTGATACGCCGCCCACTTGCCCGGCGGCCAGGCCATGTAATAGAGCTTTGAGACGCGATGCGCCGCCTGGCGGGCCCCGTCGCTTCCCTGACATTCATAGGTGGAATCGGCAGCACACACCACGGCGGCGGTCGTGAACTGGCAGATGGCAATATGATCGGGATGCCCATAGGCTCCCTCCGGCCCAAACGTGATGACCACGTGGGGCTTCACCCGCCGCAGATGGGAAACAATCTTGGCCACAGCTTCCACCGGATTCGCGCGGTCGAGCTCGCCGTCAATGTAGTCCAGGAGGTTGACTTCCCGAACGCCCAGTTCTTGGGCCGCGGCGCGCAACTCGGCCTCGCGGACCTTGCCCACCATTTCCAAGCCCGGTGATTCCTTCGCGTCACCAAACCGCCCGCGCTCGCCGCGCGTCGCCGTGACGAGATAAGTCTCCACGCCTTCACTGGCATATTTCGCGAGTGTCCCGCCCGTCCCCAGCGACTCGTCATCGGGATGCGCCAGAACGCACATGAGTCTGAACCCGTCCGTCATCTTTGAAACTCCATCTGTTCTATTCCCGCCTTATGATTTTCCCAAGCCGGCCATTATGCCACGCGTGCGATTTGAGGCGTCCTCAATCCCGCCGTCCGATGACCTTCCGCCTCGGCTGGATATTGCCACCGACTCTCGCTGAGAGGTGTAGAATCTGGGACCGAGTTCGGTGAAATCTGAACTTCATATCGAATGCCCCGGAGGTGGAAATCATGGCAAATACGAAGAAATCAGGGATCGGTGTTTCGCGCCGGCAGTTCATAAGCTCTTCGGCGGTTGGGGCCGCGGCGGCGGCTCAATTCCTCTTCGCCGGCGCCGGCCGCGGCGCGCCGGACGACCGGAAAATCCGGGTGGGCGTCATCGGCTGTGGAGGACGCGGAACAGGAGCAGCGCTGAATCTCCTCCTGGCTCCGACCGACGTTATCTATCCACCGCCACGCAGCGGATATCACACGGAGAACGCCGCGCCGGGCTCGCGCGCCAAGGCCACCGACGTGGAAATAGTTGCGCTGGCCGATCTGTTCCAGGACCGGCTGGATCATTGCCGGGGGCAGCTCAAATTGGTGGGCAACGAGGTCAGCGCGCGCAACTGTTTTGTGGGCTTCGATGCGTACGAGAAGGTTCTCGGTCTTCCCGAGGTCAACTACGTGGTTCTGGCCAGCCCGCCGCAATTTCGTCCCCGGGAAATCCGCGCCGCCGTGGAAGCAGGCAAGCATGTGTTTGCGGAGAAGCCGGTGGCGGTGGACGCTCCCGGCGCGCGGTCGGTGATCGAATCCGGCGAGATGGCCAAGAAAAAAGGGCTCGGCTTCCTGGCCGGCACTGTGCGACGCCACTCGCGGGAAATCATGGAGACCGTCAAGCGCCTTCGGGACGGCGCCATTGGCGAGATCCTTGAAGTTCGCGCCTACTTCAACATCGGCGAGCTGTGGACCATTCCTCGTCAGCCGGGCTGGGGCGACGCCGAATGGCAATTGCGGGACTGGAATTATTTCACTTGGCTCTCCGGCGATTGCATCGTCGAGCAACACATCCACAACCTGGACCAGGTCAACTGGATCATGGGCGAGCATCCAGTGCGCGCCTATGGAATGGGCGGCCGCATCAGCCGCACCAGCGACGAGTTCGGCAACATCTACGACCACTTTGCCATCGAGTATGAGTATGCGAACGGCACACGGCTCTTCAGCCAGAACCGCCAGATCGACAACGGCACGGATCGCGTTGGGGTGGAGGTGCTGGGGAGAAAAGGAACCAGCAACTGCAAGGACACCATCGCCGGCGATAAGGAGTGGCGCTACGAGGGCGAAACACCCGACGGCCTTGAAGCCGAGCATCGCGACCTGATTGAGAGCATTCGCGCCGGCAAGCCGCTCAATGAGGCGCGAAACGTCGCCGAGTCCACGTTGACGGCAATTATGGGAAGAGAAGCAGCTTACAGCGGCAAGCTCATCGCGTGGGACGCGGTGTGGAATTCCAAACGCGACTACACGCCCGAACGCTACCACCTCGGCGATATGCCGTTTCCCGAAGTGGTGAATCCGAAGACGTACAATTTCTACTGACAGAGGAAGCGAACATCGCTGGAAGGCTTTTTCCTCCGCGGGCTGGCGAGGGTGAAGTGGCCGAGAAGGAAAACCGGGCAGCAGATCTGGCGGAAGCGTTGAGGGCTCTCCAGGACGCAATGAAGCGCGCCGAAGAGCTCGGCGTCGAAGGTCTGGATGAGCTCAAACGGCTGGAAGCCCCGGGATGGAATCGCGTAGCGCACGACATCGCTTTCGGCGGGCGTCACGAGGTTGCCGTCGAGTTCGGTTTCTCCAAAGGAGACGTTGACGGCGAGACCATTCTCTACTCCCATCCCCAACACGGCACGCTCTTCATGTACGGCGACGGTGACTGGGAACACTGGGCGCCGGACAGGACTTCCCTAAAAGGTTTGGGCGCTGAGGAGTTGAAAAGGCATTTGATGTCGCTGAGGGTAACTGCGGGACAGGATAGCCCCAAAGGATAATTCGCTCCATCGCACACATCGCAGAAAGCGCGATAGACCTGTCCCGGCAAAGCCGTGGATCCGCCACCCGCCATGCCCGCCCCGCTCTGCGGGGTGGGCGTCACGCGAAATCCCGCTGCATCGACAAGCGCCCGGAATCCTTCTTCGGCCCGTTCCTGGCCGCTGCTGATTCGGACCTTCATTCTGCGCTGCAATCGTAATGAAGGATGAACCCGTCGATCCCGTCTCCCTCGGCGACGTCGACGCGCTGCTCTTGCTTCCGGCAGCCGCTGCGTTTGAGGGTCACGTAGTTGCGTCCGGGAAGAAGTTGCAGGGCGGCCGTGCCGTCATCCGCCACATCCTCCTTGATAGATTCCAGAACCCTGCCGCTCGACCAGACGATTTCGAGTCGGACCTTATCCAGCGGGCGTCCTTCGCGGTCCGTGATGCGAAAGAGCACGGGTTTGTGCAAAAGTTCCCGGGCTTCATAGATTTCGCGGGGCAAAATGAGAAAATCCATGGCGCCCTCGGGTTCCTGTTCGTCGAGGCCGATGTGACGGAACTGGACGGTGTCTTCGGGGTAGTCCCTCCGTCGGACCACAACCCAGTAAACGCCCCAAGGAAGTTTCTGGAACTCATACTGGCCTTCGAGATCGGTTCGCGTCTGATCGACAAGGCGCTCCTGCTCGTCGCTGAGCGATACCACCGCACCGATGAGGCTTTGCGACTCTTTGGTCCTGACCCGGCCGGATATCCTGCCCTTTCCCGCGGGCGGCTGGACTTCGATCTCAACGGTATTGCTCGTGACTTCGCCCTCCCAGAGATCGACGCCGAGAATTCGTTCCAGCGTCGCGGCGTTGGAGTACCGGGCGCTGTAGACCGCCGTCAATCGATAGCGACCCCAAACCGCTTCGCCCTCTCCGTTGGTTCCCGCCCGAGCCGGCACGATTTTGAGCGTTGTCTTTTCCTCGTAATCATCCCCCGGGTCGATCCGCACCAGGCGGGGGCGTGGAAACCCGGCGCGCTCGAATACGACTCCGCGTCCGGGAGTTGCCGCAGCCGCCTCATCGGCAGGAGCAAGCCGGACCTCGAGCGCCGAGCCGTTGCCCGTCGGTTCGCGGACGGGACGATAGAGCCAGACCGCCGCCTGGCCGGAATTATGCAGATGCAGCGTTGCACGGAGGGCATAGGGTAAGGTGAGGGTTTGCTGTTCGACGGATATCAAAAACTTGAGTATTTCCGTGCCCGGAGCAGCCTGCAACTCGCCCCAAGCCGCCACCATCGCCAGAAGCAGGAAGGCACGAATGCGCATCTTCGAGAACTTTAGCCCGTATCACTTCCACTCTTCAAGTGTCGTGTCGCGGCAGGCACGGAATGGCGACCGCATCACCGTCGCCGGCCGCGATCACAGAATCCGGAGGATCAGGCACTTCAGGTAGTGAGTTTCGGGGACGGTCAACAGGATGGGGTGGTCGCGCGATTGCGTCCGCCTCTCCACCACAGCGACCGTGCGGTGAGCGTCCAGCGCCGCGCTGGCGACAACTTCCAGAAGGTCGGCCTCGCTGATGTGGAACGAGCACGAACAGGTGACGAGGTATCCGCCGGGATTCAGGATTTTGAAGGCTCGGAGATTCAGTTCCTTGTAGCCGCGCAGCGCCGAGTCGACGTTCGCTTTCTGGCGCGCGAAGGCCGGGGGATCAAGCACCACGGTGTCAAAGCGCAGGCCATCCTGGTCGGCGGCTTTCAGGAAGTCGAAGCAGTTGGCTTCCTTCCACTCGACGTTCTTCGCAGCGTTGAGCTCCCGATTGCGCTCGGCGAGCTTCAATGCTTCGGCGGACATCTCCACGCCGAGAACGGAATCGCATTGCCGGGCCAACTCGAGCGCGAAAGCTCCGGAATAAGTGAAGCAATCGAGGAGCCGGCCGCGCGCATACTTTCGCGCCGCCACGCGGTTCTCGCGTTGGTCAAGGAAGCCGCCGGTCTTCTGCCCCGCCATCAGATCGTAGCAGAGCTTGACGCCGCCGACTTCCACGACGACCTTATCAACCGGTTCGCCCGCCAAATGTCCTTTCTGCTCGGGCAAACCCTCCAGCGCGCGCACGCCCGCGTCATTGCGCTCGATGATGGAGAGCGGCTCGAACCGCTCCTGGAGGATTTCGACAACCAAGGGCTTCAGTCGGTCCATTCCCTGGCTGAGGGTTTGGATAACAAAGCATTCGCCGTAGCGATCGATGATGAGACTGGGCAGCAGATCGCCCTCGCCGGCGACAAGCCGAAAAGCGCGCGCCCCATCCACAACCTGCTCGCGAAACGACGCCGCGGCGGCGATGCGCTCGGCCAGGAAGGCGCGGCTGAACGGCCGTTCCTCGCGAGTGAGAAGGCGCAAGGCGATCTGCGACGTGCTGCTGTAAAGCGCCTGGCCCCAGTAACGCCCCTTGTGGTCGACGAGGCGGACGATGGCTCCCGCCTCGGCGCCCGATTCATCAGCCAGGTCGCTGCGATATATCCAAAGGTGGCCGGAGAGAATGCGGTCGATGCCTCGCGAGGTGATGGTGACGGCGGGCAATTCCATGCACCTACTCTACCACAAGCGGCGCCGTCCGCTTTGGGAGCACCGTCGCCGCTGCGGACAACGAGCCGGCTTCATTGCTACAATCGCTCCAGGATGCTTCTTGCCGAATTCGACTATCCGCTCCCGTCCGAGTTAATCGCTTCACGGCCTCTCGCCGAACGCGATGCCTCGCGGATGATGCTCGTCGACCGCGCCGCGCAACGATTCGAGGACCGGAGATTTCTCGACCTCCCCCAAATCCTCCGGCCCGGCGACCTCTTGGTATTCAACGACACCAAAGTATTTCCCGCGCGGCTCCTCGGCCGGCGGCGTGGAAAAGGCGCGCAGCAGATCGGCAAGCACAATCCCGCCCTCCGCGAGTTCCTCACCGCCGAAGTCGAACTCATGCTGACTCGCCAGGAGAGCGAGGATATCTGGCAGGGACTCGTGCATCCCGGACGCAAAGTGCGCGTGGGTGAAGCGCTGGTGTTCGGCAAGGGAGAACTGGAAGCCGAGGTGCTGAGCCGTGGTGAGTACGGTGTGCGCCGCGTTCGGCTGGCAGCGCGCGAGGGCAGCATCGAGGATGCCATCGATCGCCTGGGTCACGTCCCTCTGCCGCCCTACATCCACCGCCCCGATGAAGCGGCGGACCGCGAAACCTACCAGACCGTTTACGCAAAAGTCCGGGGCGCGGTGGCCGCCCCGACGGCGGGTTTTCATTTCACGGAGCGAGCCTTTGAAAGCCTGCGCGCCCGCGGTGTGGAGGCTTGCGAGATCACCCTCCACGTGGGGCTGGGAACTTTCCAGCCGGTACGGATGGAGCGTGTCGAAGAACACAAAATGGAATCGGAACGATTTGAGATATCCGACACGGCGGCGAAAGCCATCAACCGCGCGCTTGATGAGGGTCGCCGGGTCGTCGCCGTTGGCACAACGAGCGTCCGCACGCTGGAGCACGCGGCAAGCGAACATGCCGGCCGGATCGCTCCCGGCCGCGGCGAAACGAATCTATTCATCTATCCTGGATTCGAGTTCCGGGTCACGGGTGCGCTGCTCACCAATTTTCACCTGCCACGATCTACCCTTCTCATGCTGGTCTGTGCCTTCGCGGGCCGGGACTTTACGCTCCGTTCCTATCAGCACGCGGTCAAAGAACGCTACCGCTTCTACAGCTACGGCGACTGTATGCTGATTGTTTAGGTCGAGCCGCAATTACAACGTCTTGCGAAACGCCGTCTGGGTTTTGACTTACATGGTAGCCAAGCTTTTCGTAGAAAGCGTGGGCTTCTTTTCGAATGACGTTGGAGCGCAGGTAAACCGATTTCAGACCTCTTGATCGAGCCCACTCCTCTGCGCGCTCCATAAGGAGCTTCCCGGCACCGGCACGGCGATGGTTCTCATCCACCACCAGCCCGCCGATTTCGGCTTCCGGCTCGCTCTCCAAGAGGTGCTTCTCAAAAACGTGAACCCATCCGACGACGAGGGCGGATTGCGCGGCGACGAAAATCGCATGTTCGTCGTCGCGCAGCAGGCGCTCCAGGCGCGAGGCAACCTGCGCCGGAGTTGAAGGATATCCGAGTTGCGTGGCGAGCGCTGCGATTCGCTCCGCGTCGTCGGGATTGGCGGGGCGAATTCGAATCACTCCGGCCGAAGCACCAGCGCACATTGCAAGAAATCACCCCAGGCGCAGTTTTCTACCAGCGGACACGTACACGATACTTCAACACCGATTCGCCGTCCGCAGCCACCGGAACGTTGAAGCGGGCGGCAAACGCCGCGGTCTTTTCGTACTTGAAGCTCGAAGAGAGCATCGTCCAGTCGCCGCGCAGAGGTTCGTTGACCTCCACGGTGATCGGGTCCGGCTTGTGGTTGCGCAGGGTGATCTCAAACTCCATTTCATAGACGTTGGAGGCGATTTTCTCGTAGTCCGTCTGCTTGCGCTCCGACACCACGTCAAAGGCGTTGCCGATGTGAAGGTCCAGCGTTTCGTCCTTGGGCGTGTGATCGATGCGGTCCTCGCCGATGAATTGCACCCGCCCCTTGGAATCGCCCTGATAAACGCGCACCGTTCCTGCCGGCAGCGGCATCCCCAGCGAATTCTCCTTCGAGTTTTTGAATTTGATAAAGACCTTGACGGGGTCTTTGATGGGCTGGCCGGGCCGCTGCGGATTACGGTAGTAGTACTCCTGCCCGTCAACCACGAAATGTTTTTCAATGCCGATGCCGGTCGCACCGAGCAGGCTGATCTGTTTGGTCTCGTTGTCATGAAGCGTCGTTCGGCGGTCGAGCGTATAAAGATGATACTCGGAGAGCGCCTCTTCGCCGAACTGCTGAGCGGCGGCTCCAACGGCTTCCATGGCCATCGCCTTACGCTGAATCCGTGCCTCGTAAACACGATGCACCTCGCCCGCCACGAGCTGAAGCTGCGCGTTCTCAAACGCCGTGCCGCTCTTGTTCACGATGGTGACCCAGCCGTTCAGGTCGGCGGCCTTCTGGTCGGTGGCGACGGTGAGCACGTAGTCGGCATTC
>Ga0307378_10011531_pt1 | contig 11377 bp, 12 predicted proteins | sample UN1MG_FD_202238 | JGI IMG/M metagenome (GOLD analysis project Ga0307378, IMG submission 202238) | Soil microbial communities from Risofladan, Vaasa, Finland - UN-1 | ecosystem: Environmental > Terrestrial > Soil > Coastal area > Acid sulfate soil | place: Finland: Risofladan, Vaasa | collected...
ATCCATCCAGCGACTCTCGTGGTTGCTCTCCAGAACGGCAGGTAGATTGGGTAGACCTCCATGGCCTTGCCCACCTTCTTGAGGTCCCTGGCCTTCCAGCCCCTGGACCACCAGCTCTGGGAAGCGGCGATCGCGCCCTGCTTCGTCAGGCGGTTCTTGAATGCAATGGTGGTGACCCCCTCGTCTCCCTCTATGAAGAGCGTTGAGCTGCAGTATGGGCACACGACGATGTCCTCGCCCTCCACGACGGATATGGCACCGCCGCAAGCAGGACAGTTGAGGCCGACTGAGACGTCCGCCATGCTACAGCCTCCTCGCGACATAGTACGATGCCGCGAATATGCCTACCACGGTCAACGCCATCAGGACGACAGCGGTCAACAGTGAATCGAGGGCCAGAAGGCCTTCGAGCGCGAACGCGAAGAACCCGAGGACCGCCACGATCATGTACGCGGCCGAACTCCTGGTCGGGAAGCCCGCAGAGAAGACCTCGCCGGTCGACCCGTCCACGACCGCCTCGAAGCGCTTTTGCTCGAACACATATGTGACCCGCCATATCGGAAGATACACGAGCGCCTGCTCCTTTGGGTCGCCCGGTAGAGAATCCATGTATGAAAGCATCTCGATGTCCGGTTTGATTAGCTCCGCGCCGCTGGTGTCGAACGAAGCGTCGAACATCTTCAGGTCGCTGGCGGGGACCTTCAGCGCGTGCAGACCTGGAAGAGTGGTCGACCCAGCGGGCTCTATCAGCACTTCCTCCCGTCCCTTGACATCACGCTTGAACATGTAGACTGGGAAGTACTGTTTCGTGATCCCGGCGACCTGGGCGCGTCTGTCGAGGTCTTTCGCCTTCGTCGGTCCTGCCGCCCATCGTCTGAAGAGACCGATGGCGTTGGTCTCGTCGACCATGAACGGCGCCGCGTAGTAGAATCCCGCCCCCGAGCGGTCGATGTATATCTGCGAACTGCAGTAGGAGCACTTCACGAACTTGGTGCCCGTGTCGAACGTCACGGGTGCGGCGCACTTCGGACACTTGATAGACGCCAAGGTTTTCCAGTCCTGAGAAGCGCTACTAGCCTATCAGGCTTCCTTTCCGCACTCGGGGCAGAACTTGGCCGATCCTGAGACCTCAGCGCCACACGAGGAGCATTTCTTCGATTCCTTCGCCTCAGTCCCGCATTCCGGGCAGAACTTCGAAGTCTCGGTCATCTCAGACCCGCACTTGCCGCATTTCACGGTTGTGGCTGCCATCTGCGCACCGCACGAGGAGCAGAACTTGCTCGTCGGCTGATTCGCAGCACCACACTTCGGACAAGGGACTCCCTGCACAGCCTGGGGCGCCGCCGGTGGTGGTGCCTGCTGAGGCTGCTGCTTCATCGCATCCATCATGGTCCATCCCATGCCGATTCCGGCTCCGACGCCCACGCCGGCCCCGGCCGTGCCCCCCTCGGGGTTCTGTGCGGCCTCTCTCATGGCCTGCCCCGCCTGGTACTGCACGTAATTGGCCCCGAGTATCTGCATGGACGACCTCGTGTCGACGGCCTTCTGGACCTCCTCAGGCAGCGAGATGTACATCCCTGATATCTTGTCGACGCTGAGCCCGTAAAGGTCGAAGTGGTCGCTGCACCTGGCCAAGACCACCTGCTCAATCGTCGTGAGGTTGCTCGCGATGTCCGCGACACCGAGACCGTCCTTCTTCATGTCGCCAAGCGAGTCGTAGATGATGACCACCATCTGCTCCTTGATGCGGTCTTCGACCTCGGCGCTTGTGGCGAAGTTGAGCGTTCCAACGAACTGGTTGACGAAGTTCTCCGGAGACGTGACCTTGTACCTGAACTCACCGAATATCCTGAGGTTCACCATGCCGAACTCTTGGTCTCTGAACTGGTAAGGCTGCTTGCTGCCGAACTTGGCGTCGAAAACGCGTTTCTGCAGGTACACGACCTCGGCCTGCTGCTGCACGCCGGAGAGGAATTTCACGATCTTGCCCACGACCGGGGCGTTCAAGGATGTGAGCGCGTACCTGTCGGGTCGGTCGATATACGCCATGGCTTTCCCGTCCCTGTAGAAGACCGCGATCTCGTCCTCTCTCACCACGATGTTGTCGTTGAACCTGATGTTCCTTGGCATGCGATACATCACGTTCGAACGCTTGTCGGCATCCTCCCACTTGAACGTATCCGCACCTATGAGGCTCATGATTTCACACCTCCGTGCCTTCGATGGCCTTCATGCGACCGTTGAACGTGTCCTCGAAATCGGTCATCCTCGCCTTTATGTTCATCATATCCCTGAATGTTGTGGACTCATCCGCAGCCATCAGCCCGTTCTTGAGCGACTCGATGCTGCCGGCTACTGAAGTCATGTGGTCCAGCATCCTGACATCGTACTCGTAGAGTCTGTCCAACTCGGCCTCCTTCATGCGGATGTCAGCTGCGATGCCGGAGTACCCGACCGCGGCGTGCGAGACTCGCCCTTCCACTTTCTTGAACTGGTTTATCAATCCGCCGATCATATCGTGTTCCTTCGTTCCGGGACTCTGTGCAAGTATGCCCCTGCACTCCTCGAGGCCCCTCCTCTGAATAGCCAGCTTCTGAGCCAGCTGAGCACGCAGCATCCGGTCGGCGTCTCGGATGTCCTCTCGCTGCCGGTAACCCCTGAATCCCGGTATGTAAGTCTGTATCTTCTTCAGAAGACCTCTGTCCTCCTCTATCCTCTCCCGAATATCAGCCATCCTGGATGCCTCCCTGAGATGGCTCAATATCACCTGAGACTACTAATAAACGTGTCGTTGGATGACCGCCCTCGGGGAGTTGGGTTTAAGGGCTCGAATATGCTTGCAGCTGGACGATAGAGATGATAATGGTGGGGGTCATTGGTGCCAGCCGAGCGGGCGATGAGCTCTGCGCCGTCGCGGAAGAGGTCGGAGAGGAGATAGCGTCACGGGGGGCAGCGGTCGTCTGCGGTGGACTCACCGGAGTCATGGAAGCAGTATGCAGGGGAGCGCGAAGGAGGGATGGGCTCACCATAGGCATCATTCCCTCCGACCGAAAGGAAGATGCCAACCCGTATGTGCAGATACCGATAGTGACGGGCATAGGCGTTGCCAGGAACGCGATAATCACAAGAACCGCTGATGTGGTGATAGCAGTCGGCGGGCAGTTCGGAACGCTCTCGGAGATGGGATACGCCCTGAACATGGGAAAGACCGTCGTCTCACTCGGTTCTTGGAGGCTGGAGAAAGCGTCGGATCACCCGATACCGAACCTCATCCACGCAGATGGGGCGAGAGAGGCTGTTGACGCCGCTCTTGAGGCGATTAAGGCGAAAATGTAAAGCCCCCGGCGACGAGTGGATGAAGTGCCGCAAATAACTAGACTAGCGAAGGTGTATTGATTGGCTGTTTCGAGAGTTGCCATCATGCTGAATCCAGACCGCAGACTGGCGACAGAGAAGGTTGTCTCGGTGATCGGATTGCCGGACCTGAAAGGTTCCGAGGTATTCATCAAACCGAACTTCAACACAGCGGATCCGGCACCGGGATCTACTCACAACGACACGCTGGCCGCAATCGTCGAGCTCGTGAACCAAGGTCGCCCGAGAAGGGTGATCGTCGGAGATAGAAGCGGCCCTGCCAAGACTCGGAAGGTGTTCGAGGAGAAGGGCATCTTCAAGATGTCAAAAGACCTCGGGTTCGAATGCTCCATCCTGGACGAGCTGCCAAGTAGCGAATGGGTCAGGATCACCCCACCTGAAAGCAGTTGGAGGAACGGATTCCTGTTCGCCAAGCCGCCCATCGAGGCCGATGCCGTGATCGGACTGTGCTGCCTGAAGACGCACCAATATGGCGGGCATTTCACGATGGGGTTGAAACTCGCCACGGGATTCATCCATAGGAGGAACATGGCCGAGCTGCACTCGTCGCCGATGAAGCAGCGGAAGATGATAGCGGAGATGAACGTCGCATACACTCCAGCCCTGATGATCATGGATGGGGTTGAGTCGTTCTACAAGGGCGGGCCGATGAGAGGGCCACGCTGGGCGGCTAACCTGACCTTCGCGTCAGTCGACCGTATCGCGCTTGATGCCGTTGGCGTCGCGGCCCTCAAGATGCATGGTACCACGAAGCGCATAGAGCGCAGGCCGGTCTTCGAGCAAGACCAAATCAAGAGGGCTGTCGAACTAGAGCTTGGTGCCGGATCTCCCGAAGATATTGAACTGATACCTGTCGACGCCGCCTCCGAGCAGGTATGCGAGGACATTCGGAAGACCCTCTCAGATTGACACGCCGTCGGTCTCATTTCCGGAGGATGCGACTACTAACGTAAGTGCAGCGGAGAGGCCCATATCCGCACCACTGGACAGGCCATTTCCGGTCAACATTTAAGTATCAAGCCACATATGGACGATTAGACGGAGAGTGTTTATTGGCGCGAAGAAGCGGGAGATTCAAGGCACGAAAACGCCACGAACCTAGACGGTATACGGGCAGCACCGAGAGAACCTCGATGCTCAATCTCTACAGAATCACTCCCTTCAAATACGATATGAGAGAGATCATGACCGCCTACCGCGTCGACGAGGCCGTCGCGTCAACCGTGATTGCCTCTGTGGTCGCAAAGGCATCCCGCATCTCGATAATCTCCGCCAGAGACTATGTGCGCGTGCAGCAGAAGGAGGGCCTATACTCCAAGGATGTCTCTGAGGAAATCTGCGATCTGCTCAGCAGGTACACCAAGTACAGGTGACTGTACCAGGTTAAGCTGGCACGCCCTTTTGACGCATGGCTCCATGATTTCCCTCCTGCTCTGAAGGTCATTTCTCACTTCGTGCTGCGAAAATCGTTCAATCTCGCCTCAAGAGCGATTGTATCGAGCAACATGTGGAGCCGTCGCCCCTTGCTTTCGAACTCCTCACGGCCAACCGAAGAAGCCTCGGGACACAGCTCGTCGACCACCACCTCGCCATCAGCCGAGATATTCACCGGGTAGATGACGCAGCCCAATGGCCTACGCGAGTACTCCTTGCAGCGTCTTCGCTCATGGTCGTAGAAGAAACAGTATTCTCCAGTGTTGCGCAGTCGGTCTATGCCGTCTGCGCCGCGATGCACGAAGTCCTCTCGTCTGTAATCCCTTCGTTCAAGTCGTGCTATATCCGTTTTGCAGAGCTGCATCTCAGTTTCGTGACAGCACTTCTCGCAATGGGAACAGCGCATCTAACCTACGAGTACTGCGGGATAGTTAAAGCTTGGGGGCGACCGACTTCAGACCAGAGCCTCCGGGAGTGCGAACCTGCTGCCCGCCGGGCTCTGCCGCTGCCCGAAACCGCCGTCAGTATGGCGAATATTGAGCAGAATTCTAATAGCATTAGGAGAATTACGGCCTCACCGAGGGATAGGCAGACAACAGGTTCTTGTCTAAGCCCTCTCGGGGGGAAAAGAGGTGAACAGACGTTTCGTCGTTTGCTGCTTTAGCATCGTAGCTGCGACTCTTGTGATTATGCCTGGAGCATGTCTCGCGAAGCAAGCTGGAGGAAAGTCGGCCGCCACCGAATCGTGGACCGTCGCGTTATACATCAGTGGGGACAACAGTCTCGAACGATTCTGGGATGACAGCAGCCTACCTGGATTGCTAATGTTGCCTGCGAATGACATGTTCAAGATCGTCGCCTATGTTGACAGGCTAAGCACGCAAGGTATAGAAGTCGTCGAAGTGTCCGGAGATAGTCACGACATAGTCACGACGTATCCGGAGATGGACTTCGGGAGCGGAGCTACCTTCCAATGGTTCTTGACCGACGTCGCAGACAAGTATCCATCGGACAAGCTCGCGGTGGTAGCCTGGGACCATGGCTACGCATGGAGGTACATCAGTGACGACGTCACAGATGGGTCCAGGATCACAATGCCCGCGTTTGAGACAGCAATCGAAGACGCGGGAGTCTACATCGACGTGCTGGCTTTCGATGCCTGCAACATGGCCGCAGTGGAGGTTGTCTACCAGGTCTCTCTGACTGGACTGGTTGGGATAGTTGTCGCATCTGAGGAATCCGTCCCTACGACCGGTTTTCCATATGACATGATGCTTATGCCCGCTGCTCTCGATCCAATGAGGTCACCAGCCCAGCTTGCGAGCGATATGGTTGCCGGGTTCGAAGCGTTCTATGCACCTCAGACGTGGGCATCCACAGTCGCGTTGTCTGCAGTGAGCGTCCCAGCGATAGCCGCCTCCGCGGAGACCATTTCTGCCTGGACACAATCGATGTATTTGTGTCTGCCCATCTACGCGAGCAATTACAAGCAGGCTGTGAGCGAATCCTACTACGCCTGGGCGACGCACTACCACGTGGACATAGCGGACTTCGGGGACGCGCTTCTATCGGATATCTCCATCACGGACGCGGACCTCAGGGCATCCACGACGGCGATGGTGTCTGCGATGGACGAGTCTGTGCTGGCTTTCTGGGGAGGACGAGCAGCAGAGGACAGCAGAGGAATGACCCTCTGGTGGGCCAACGGTGGCGATTGGAAGTCCTACTCTGATGACTACGCGGAGGTCGCGTTCGCCATCGACATGGGATGGTGGACACTGCTTGATGAGTACAACTAGGAGACCGTAAGTGGCGATCATTCGCAGCAATCCTGAACAGGACTGCCACAACCCAGCGGGTGAATAGTCATTCCAGATGGGCATCTCGGGAAGGGTAGCGAAAAGGAGGGGTTCTATACCCCTCATCAAACCGTTTCCACTTTCTCAGTTCACTCATAGGGAACAGGCTTCAGTCGTCATGATGTTCCACCTTGATGGTTACGTTTGGCTTGATGCCGGCTAGTGCAGGTAGCACGTGATTTAGAACTTGCTCTGCGGTCGCCCGGAACTCTCGGCCGCGTGTGCTCACCTTCACCCAGCCAGTTCCATCGCGGTAATAGCGCTCAGTAGAGTTCTTCGTGCCAATCAATATGACATAACTCTCATTGGTCAGGTTCATCACGCAATCTCCCATCCTATCATCGTAATTCCACCCTATGGCCTTTTCTCTGAAAGAATAAACGTGCGGCCGCCGAGCCGCGCACCCTGAGCTAGCCGGACTTCATTTTTCTGATTTCACCATCGATATCAATATACCCACCAGGGGTAGTCCGATGGCAGGTCGTCGCTTTCCCATGAGTAGAAGTCACCATCATGGATTGCGAAACTCAACTCCCGGTTCCATTCACAAACGATATCCGCCAAGGCCACTGTATGGATTGTGTCTTCTGGAATGCCGTACTCCGCGAAGTCGAATGCTATGGAATCTCCTTGTCCGAACAGACCATCTCCCAGCAGATCCGTGACATGGATCTCCTGGACATCGTGGTAAGTGATTCCGTCCACTCTATATTCCACGATGAGGGGGCGAGTGACAGTCACTAGAGAACCTACGCTAAGCTGAGTGTAATTCGCTAATTCATCGGTTGTATGACGGCCTGTGTCCCCAACCAGCCAATGAAGCCGCAGATTCCTGTAGTCAAATGTCTGGCTATCGTTCATCCAATGATCCAATTCGCCTGTCCACATGATTTCGCCGTCTACCAGTTCCAGCGGTGTGTCCTCCGAGGGATATGGTGGCTCCAATATGCCGAGGTCATCGAACACCATGACTGCAATCGCTGCGCTCAGTAGAATCACCACAATAATCAGAGCTATTATCACTCTATCCGTTCCACGCGTCTCCTGCCCATCCTTCAGGCTTGTATCGGTATCCATTCCCTCGACCTTGGTCTGGATGCCGATGAAAGAATTTAAGCCTGTTCTCTATAGGAGATATATGCGGCCGCCGGGCCGCGCACCCTGCGTTAGCCAGTTCCCCTTTTTCTGATTTCAATCGAACGGGGAATCGGTTGTGGTTCAGATTCATCCCTTCATTTGCCACGCTTCCTCCAGTAAAGGAATCTCAACCACAGGATGTAGCCGAGGAAGCAGAGCAGACCGATGAGCCCCGGGACCAAGAGGCACATGATTTCGCTATTGGAGGTGGGCACCAGCTTTAACACGACAATCATCGAGATTACCAGGATGACCACGCCCCACCCGCCCCAGAAGCTCTTCGCAAGCCGCTTCCTCCACGCTTCTTCGATTTCGGCGCGGTTATTCTGGTTTCCACCGAAAAAGGCCCCTCGAGAGAACGCCACAAGTAAGAACCCCGAAACGCCCATCAATCCGGGCGGCAAGAGCACAACCCAACCAGCCTGGGCATACAGCGCCATGACATACCCGCCGAGGAAGAATGCCGCTGGCATTGCCGAACCCACGAGTGCCCTCAGATAGTTCTTGGGCGCTATGGCGTCAAATCCTCCGATAATCGACAAGAGCGAACCGGACAAGACAGCAGCGCTCAAAGGAATCAGGATGTCGAGATGATCGTGTATGTAGAAACCCACGAATAATATGCCAAACCCCGCAAGGACCAATCCCCCAATGATAGTGATAAGTCCGCCGATGACCGCGCCCCAATAGGCCATTCGGTGCGCTTCTGGGCCTCCAGCTTCATCTTCTGGTCTTGCCATTCCTCCTCCAGCCTTCTTCGGAATGCGCGTCCGCCCCTATGGCCTTTTCTCAGAAAGATGGACGTGCGGCCGCCGGGCCGCGCACCCTGCGACAGCCAGACTCCATTTCTTGATTTCAATCAAGACGGGGATTGACCGGAACTCAACCCCTTTCCTATTCTCTTGTTCTACCAGATGAGGAAGTCCAACAAAAACACGGCAAGAGTGCAAGCCGCCATCGATCCAATCGAGATGAGAATGCAGTTCCTTGCCAAGGTCCTGAGTCCAAGAGGGTACTTCAGGTAGTACGCGACGGCCAGAAGGATGCCCAATGGCGGAAGAAAACCGATATGATATACGAGAGACTCTTCTCCCGCTGTGTGGCATATCTGCAGATGTCAGAGAGGGCCGAATCGCCCCTCCTCTCCTAAACCCTTCTCATAAATTTCGTCGCGAAAGAACTCGAATCTCCGGCTGTTTCCCAACCAGAAGTCTTCTTGCGCTTGAGTATTCGCAGGATGGCGTCGACTACAGTCACGACGACTATGACCGCAAGGATAAACCCGAACACCATTAACGCCTTCCTCCGTAAGTCAATAGACTGAAATGCACTGATAAGTCTTTGGTCGGTATTCCACCCCCATGGCCTTTTCTCAGAGGATCGTCCCACAAACGACCACAACCGCCACGAATCACGGCCTTAGCGCTGAGAAGCACTGTCAAGGGGCTGGAGACTCGGATATGGCCCGCGGTGCCTCTATTAGCAGATGGTTTGATGCGGCCACGGCAGCTTGGACAGACTCGTTCAAAGAGGCGAATGCACTGTACTTGAATATCTGCGAAGATCGACCATAGTGCCCATCCTTCCAGTCATTGTTCTTGATCGCTCCGCAGCCGAAAGCAATGATAGAGGCCGAACCTGTTGTCCATATCGCGACAGGCACGGATGCCTTCAGAACCGCTGGGACCTGAAGAAATGTCCCCAAAGCCCGCATAGTCTGAAATAGCCCTTATCTCCTCCCCCGGAGATGACGATTGAAGAGAGGAACAAATGACATTCAAAGATCTCAAACTCATAGAGCCCCTTCTGGAGGCAGTCGCTAAGCAAGGTTACACTGAGCCAACACCGATACAGGAACAGGCAATCCCCCATATCCTTCAAGGAAAGGATTTGATTGGGATCGCACAAACGGGCACAGGAAAGACTGCTGCATTTGTCCTGCCCATATTGCAGAAAATGTCTGAATCACCTAGGCGTATCATCCCCAAGCATCCTAGGACTCTAGTTCTTGCGCCAACCAGAGAATTGGCTGCGCAGATAGACGAGAGCTTTGCCACCTATGGTTCCTTCATGAGATTCAGGCATACTGTAGTCTTCGGCGGTGTCAGCCAAGGCGCTCAGGTCAGAGCGATGTCCAAGGGCGTTGATGTTCTGGTCGCCACCCCTGGCAGATTATTGGACCTGATGAATCAAGGCCACGTACGTCTGAACCATCTAGAATTCCTTGTTCTCGACGAGGTTGATAGAATGCTTGACATGGGATTCTTGGCCGATGTCAAGAGAATCATTTCAAAATTGCCTACACACAGACAGTCAATATTTCTCTCAGCAACAATGCCGCAGAAGATAAGCGAGCTTGCAAAGACTCTGCTCCACCATCCTGTCCGCGTTGAAGCCGCCCCTCAGGCAACCACCGTGAAACTAGTCCAACAGAAAGTCCTCTTTGTAGACGAAAGAAACAAGATCGCGATTCTATTGGAATTGCTGAAACACAAAGACCTGAGATGCGTACTGATATTCACACGAACAAAAAGAAGGGCCAATAACGTCGCCAAGCTGCTGACCAGCCACGGCGTTCAGGCTGAAGCCATACATGGGAATAAGTCACAGGGTCAAAGGACAAGAGCACTAGACAATTTCAAATCTGGACATGCAAGAGTGCTGGTGGCAACTGACATTGCTGCAAGGGGCATCGACGTGGATGACATATCCCATGTGATAAACTATGATCTACCTGTTGACCAGATTGACAACTATGTTCATAGGATTGGCCGTACCGCAAGAGCGGGAGCCAAGGGCACTGCATATTCCCTTTGCGCGAGCTATGAACGGGACGCCTTGAGAGAAATCGAAAGCCTCATAAAGATGAACATCGAGGTGATGTCTCATTCATTTCATTCAAACACGGCAAGAAATGCTGTTGGCGCTGCTGCGAGACCGCCGCCAAAACAACAAAGGGGTCAAAGAAGGCCGAATATGGATCGGCAGAATAGGAGACCGTATCGATCGAGATAGGATGCCTGTAATTCTCTGCTCAGGATGACCTCTGATCTCCTGCCGAAGAATGGATAGAGAGTGGAGGGGAGGCGTTCCCTATGGACTCAATTCAGTTCCTGCTGCAGTTCACACCCTATGGTTTCTCCCGATGTGAGATGACGGCATGTCTATCCAGAAAGAGAAATGGACCGAAGAGGATTCGAACCCCTGATGAGCCGGTGAGTCATGACTCGGATTCAATATGGGGGATTTGGCCGGAGCTAGGCCTCTTTCTCTTCTCACCCTAAAGGGCACGAAATCAAGCATCTGAGGCCACCGCGCAGGTCCGGGCTTGAATACCTCCTTGGAGGTGTTGAGAACACCTATGGCAAGATTCTTTAAGATACGTATGATTGATTTTAAGAGAAAGCCGGAGATGAATCTGATGGAAGCGGTTAAGTCGTCGGAGCGAATCAGGTACAACCGAGATGACCGTGCGTCTGGACAGATTTGAATACTCTGCTGAGTTCAAGAGACTTGTCATAAACCTTTGCAGGGGTATGGAGAATTCAGCCAATTACCAGGAGTACATCGCA
>Ga0307378_10011532_pt1 | contig 11376 bp, 10 predicted proteins | sample UN1MG_FD_202238 | JGI IMG/M metagenome (GOLD analysis project Ga0307378, IMG submission 202238) | Soil microbial communities from Risofladan, Vaasa, Finland - UN-1 | ecosystem: Environmental > Terrestrial > Soil > Coastal area > Acid sulfate soil | place: Finland: Risofladan, Vaasa | collected...
TCCGTTGTCGCCGAGCGGCAAGGTCATCCCGCCGCCTCCCGGTTCGGCGCGTCCGGCCGGCGCTCGCCCAGGTGGCGGACCCGGTGGAGCTCGTCCGCGCCCGGGTGGGTTCACCCCGCGTCCCGGTGGCGGCCCCGGCGGTGGCGCTCCTGGCGGCCGTCCAGGTGGCGGTCCCGGCGGCGGTCCCGGTGGTGGCGGCCCCGGCCGTCCAGGCGGGAATCGTCCCAGTGGTCAGCGGCGCCCACCGCGTCGTACCGGTCGTCGGCGTCGTCGTCGCGACCAGGACGACCTGCAGCCGCAGTTCACCACGTACACGTCGAGCGATGCGCCGGTCCCGACTGGCACGATCATCATCGAGCGCGGTGTGTCGGCGCAGGAGTTCGCTCCGAAGCTGAACCGAACCGCTGCCGACGTCGTCCGCTTCCTGCTCAACAACGGCGAGATGGTCACGGCAACGATGACGCTCGCCGACGAGCAGATGGAGCTGTTCGCGCTCGAGGTGGGAGCCGAGATTCTCCTGGTCGAGCCCGGCCAGCAGGAAGAGGTCGAACTGCAGAAGTTGTTCGACGACTCCGACGACGACGAGATGCAGGAGCCGCGCCCGCCGGTGATCACCGTGATGGGCCACGTCGACCACGGCAAGACCACGCTGCTCGACCGCATCCGCGGCGCCAACGTCGTGGAGGGTGAGGCCGGTGGCATCACCCAGCACATCGGCGCCTACCAGGTGCAGAACGAGCACGGCTCGGTCACGTTCCTCGACACCCCGGGCCACGCTGCGTTCACGCAGATGCGTGCTCGCGGTGCCGACGCGACCGACATCGTCGTCCTGATGGTCGCCGCCGACGACGGGATCATGCCCCAGACGATCGAGGCCATCAACCATGCCCGCGCCGCCGACGTGCCGATCGTGGTGGCCGTCAACAAGATCGACAAGGAGAACGCCGATCCGCAGCGCGTGCTCACGCAACTGGCCGAGTACGAACTCGTCCCCGAGTCGTGGGGCGGCGACACGATCGTCGTCGAGATGTCCGCACTCCAGGGCCTCGGCGTCGACGAGCTGATCGAACAGCTGCAGGTCGTCGCCGAACTCGAGGAGCTCACCGCGAACCCGACCGGGCGAGCGAAGGGCATCGTGATCGAGGCCCAGCTCGACAAGGGTCGCGGCCCCGTGGCGACGATTCTCGTCGACAAGGGCGAACTCAAGGTCGGCGACCCGATCGTGGCCGGTGCCGCGTGGGGCAAGGTCCGAGCGATGATCAACGACAAGGGCGAGCAGGTCAAGTCGGCGGGCCCGTCCACGCCGGTCCAGGTGCTCGGTCTGTCGCTCGTCCCCGAGGCGGGTGACGAGTTCCGCGCCGCCCCGGACGACAAGATCGCCCGGACCGTCGCCGAATCACGCGAGCTGCGCCTGAAGGCGAAGCATCTCCGAGAGGACGCCCGCGTCAAGACCGGCACCAAGCTCGAGGACATCTTCGCCCAGATCCAGTCGGGCGAGAAGGCCTCGGTCAACCTGATCCTCAAGGCTGACGTGCAGGGGTCGCTCGAAGCGGTCACCGAGTCGTTGCGGCGGCTCGAGCGCGACGAGGTCGACATCAGCTTCGTGCATCGCGCCGTGGGTGGAATCACCGAGAACGACATCACGCTGGCGAATGCCACGAACGCCACGATCATCGGCTTCAACGTGCGCCCCGACGGCAAGGCCCGCAAGCTGGCCGAGCAGGAAGAAGTCGAGATTCGCACGTACGAGATCATCTACAAGCTGATCGAGGACATCGAGCAGGCCGTGATCGGCATGCTCGAGCCCGAGTTCGAGGAGCAGGTGACCGGCGAAGCCGAGGTCCGTGAGATCTTCCGGGTTCCCAAGCTCGGTGCGATCGCCGGGTGCTACGTCCGCTCGGGCGTCATCACCCGCGGCTCGAAGGTGCGCTTCCTGCGTGACGGCACGATCATCTGGAAGGGCGACATCACGTCGCTCAAGCGGTTCAAGGACGATGCGCGCGAGGTCCGTGAGGGCTTCGAGTGCGGTATCGGCCTGTCCGACTTCCAGGACCTCAAGCCTGGTGATCTCATCGAGACCTACCAGGACGTCGAGATCGCCCGTACCTGATGTTGGTGGCGGGCTCGTCCCGTTAGGTTGCACTGATGGCCGCCGACCTCGACTTCTTCTTCGACCCCGTCTGTCCGTGGGCGTGGATCACGTCGCGTTGGGTGGTCAACGTGAGCGAGCAGCGCGACTACGAGATCGAGTGGCGCTTCATCTCCTTGTGGATGCTCAACGAGAACAACACCCGTGAGTGGTACACGCCTCAGTACCGAGCGGGTCACTACCTCGGCCACCAGGGTCTGCGCATCGGCGATGCGATCCGGTTGGGCGAGGACGACCCGACTGCGGTCGGTCGGTGGTACACGGCGATCGGCGAAGCGCTGCACGTCGGTGCCGAGCGAGAGGCGGCACGTGGCGACACGTTGACGTGGTACCGCGGCCTGCTCGCTGGTGCCGGACTCGACGAGGTCCACCTCGACGCCGCCGACGACGAGTCACACGACCAGTACATCCGCGCCGACACCGAGCTGGCGTTGAGCCGTACCGGCAGGGACGTCGGCACGCCGATCCTCACGTTCCATCCTGGCACCGACGACGAGGCGAGCTTCTTCGGGCCGGTGATCTCGAAGGCGCCGCGGGGCGCCGAGGCGGTCGAGTTGTGGGACGCCGTCGAGAAGCTGGCCACGATGTCCGGGATGGCCGAGATCAAGCGATCCAACCGGATCGCCCCCGACTTCACCTGATTACATCAGGGGTCTGACCCCTGATGTAATCCTCACCGAGGAGATACCGATGGCAGGCAAGCGCAGCAGCCGCAGCAGCACCCCGAAGTACTCGCGAAGCGCGCGGGTCAGCACGACGCTGCAGGAGATCATCGCCGACGAACTCGTCCGGATCGACGACGAACGCCTCACGTTCGTCACGGTCACCGGCATCGACGTCGATCCGGAGCTCAATCGGGCGATCGTGTTCTTCGATTCGCTCGCTGACGAGGAGGGCGACGCGGAGATCCTCGAGGCGTTCGCCGATCACCGGATCCGTCTGCAGGCATCGATCGCCAAGCAGATCCGGGCGAAGAAGACGCCGATCCTGGATTTCCGGCCCGACATGGTGATCCGGTCGGCCGCCCGCATCGACGACATCTTGAAGTCGGATCAGGCCCGACTCGAACGCGAGTCCGCGGTGTTGACCGACGAACCCGACGAACCCAACTCGACCGGGGCCTGATGGCGCGTCGCAAGCCGGCGACCACGCACGGCGTCGCCGTGGTGGACAAGCCGTCCGGTGTGACGAGTCACGACGTAGTCGGCGTGCTGCGGCGTCGATTCGGCGAGCGCCAGGTTGGTCACGCCGGCACCCTCGATCCCGATGCCACCGGCGTCCTCGTCGTCGCAGTCGGCAAGGCGACACGGCTGCTCCGCTTCGTCGAGAAGACCCGTAAGGGCTACACCGGCGAGATCGTCCTGGGGGCCGCGACGTCGACGCTCGACGACTCCGGCGACGTGCTGGCCACGTTCGACATGTCCGCCGTGACGCTCGACGACGCCCGCCGCGCCGTGGCCGAGCACCTCGTGGGCGACATCGACCAGATCCCGCCGATGGTGTCGGCGATCCGCGTCGACGGCAAGCGACTCCACGAACTCGCTCGCGAGGGCGTCGAGGTCGAGCGAGCGCCACGAACGGTGACGATCCACCGCTTCGACGTGATCGACTGGGTGGAACCGGGGGTACTCGCCGTCGACGTCGAGTGCTCGGCGGGGACGTACATCCGAACGCTCGCCGACGATCTCGGACGGTTGCTCGGCGGGGGAGCACACCTGCGGCGGCTCCGACGGACGCACGTCGGCGAGTTCACGATCGGCGAGGCAGCGCCTCCGGACGAGTGCGAGCTGCTCCCGGTCGAGACTGCGGTCCGTGCGCTCGACGCGGTGACGGTCGACGACGACGTCGCTGCGCTCATCGGCAACGGACGTGTGCTCGACGCTTGGCCGGGCGAGGGCCCCTGGGCCGTGTTCGACCGGTCGGGGACACTGCTCGCGGTCTACGAGGCGTTCCGCGGCGAGGCCAAGCCCGCCGTCGTGCTGCCGCGTTGACCGCTTGCCGGGTGGTATCGCTCCGATAGCGTTGCGGCGTGCTCGTCGTGACCGACCCCCAGCACTGTCCATGGGCAGACGATCGAGCGGTCATCACGATCGGCGCCTACGACGGTGTGCACCTGGGCCATCGGGCCGTGATCGATCAGGTTCGGCGACGCGCCGGCGAGCTCGGTGCGAAGTCGGTCGTCGTGACCTTCGATCGCCACCCTGCCAGCGTGGTCCGCCCCGAGTCGGCGCCCCGCCTGCTCACCGGATACGAGCAGAAGCTGGAACTACTCGAGTCGACCGGTGTCGACGCCGTCGTCGTCGTCCCGTTCGACGAGGCCCAGGCGGCCGAGAGCCCCGAGTCGTTCGTCGACCGGGTGCTCGTGCGATGCCTCAGGACCCGCACCATCGTGGTCGGCGAGGACTTCCACTTCGGTCGCCACCGCGACGGCAACGTCGATCTGCTCCGCAAGATCGGTGTCGACGCCGACTTCGACGTCGAGCCCGTACAGCTCGTGCAGCGTCTCGACGGAATCGACGAGCCGATCAGCAGCACGGCGATCCGACGGGCGTTGGCCGGCGGCGACATCAAGCGAGCGAACACGATGCTCGGACGGTCCTACGAGGTCCGTGGCGAGGTGTTCGCGGGCGATCAGCGCGGGCGATTGCTCGGCTTCCCGACGGCGAACGTCGGAGTGCCCGGGGGCATGTGTCTGCCCGCGGACGGCGTGTACGCCGGGTTCTACGAGCGCCCGAACGGCGACCTGCACGGCTGCGCGATCAACCTCGGCCGTCGGCCGACGTTCTACGAGCACGCCGATGCATCGCTGCTGGAGGCGCATCTGCTCGATGTCGATGTCGACCTCTACGGCGAGACCGCCCACGTGCGCTTCGAACACTTCTTGCGCAGCGAGCGCAAGTTCGACGGCGTCGACGCACTGATCGCGCAGCTCGGCCACGACGTCGCCCACGCCCGCGACCTGCTCGCCTGAACACGTTTGTGTTGCAGTTCCGGCGGGGCGGGTCACCCAGAGTGCAACGCAAACGTGGGTTTGTGGGCGATGCCGGTCAGCCGGCGGGCCAGATCACCGTGGCGTCGGCGTCGTAGACGCCGTCGAGGATGTTGCTGAGGTAGTCGGCAGCGGTGGGCGTCTCGGCGTCGCCGAACAAGCCGACCTCGCCGTAGGTGTCGAGCTCGTTCTGGAGGGCGGCCGCATCGGCGACGCCGTACTCCGTGCCCGCTGGGGTCAGCTCCGAGATCAACGCCGCGTCGGTGCTCCAGCGGAACACCTCGCCTTCCGGCGACAGGAAGTTCTCGTTGCCGCCCGAGTTGATCAACTCGACCGCGGCGTTGGCTGCCGCCTCCGGGTCAGCGATGGCATCGGCGAGTCCGAGCATCGTGGCGCGCATGAAGTCCTCGGCCGCGGTGGGGTGCTCGGCGATGAAGTCGGCGTTGCCATAGATGACGCCGAACGAGCCGGGGATGTCGTACTCGAGCGGATCGAACAGGTCGAACGGGATCCCGGCGCGTTCGAGCGCTCCGGGTTCGTTGCTCTTGTAGCCCGGGAATCCGTCGATCGACTCGATCGCGATGTGAGCGGTCGGATCGAACCCGTCGAGCAACACCGTCTCGTAGTCCTCGTTCTCCACGAGCCCGGCGGTGGCGAGCATCGCCGCAACGCTGGGTGGCAGCTTGCCCTTGACGCCGATCGTCGAGCCGGCGAGGTCGCCGAGTTCGGCTGCGACGCCCGGCTTGAGGATCAGTGAATCGATTGCGGTCGGTCCTTCGACGGCGGTCACGACGAAGTTGGTGTCATTGGCAGCAGCGAATGCCACGACCTCGCTGAACGACCCGCCCGACGCGAACTGTGCGTCGTTCTCGGCCACCAGCGGGTAGTTGGCCGTCGAGAAGCTCGGTCGGATCTCGACGTCGAGGCACATCGCGTCGTAGTAGCCGTTGGCGTCGGCGACGATGACGTCGACGATCGACGCCGTCGCAGCGAAGTCGAACCCGGTGAGGTATTTGATCGTGCCGGCCGCCTCGTTGGCGGCGCAGCGGTCGTCGGGGAACGCCTCGCCGGCGACGACCGCGGAGCCACCGCTTGGCGACTCCGGCGCGGTGGATCCAGCACTGCTCGTGTCGGTGCTGGTGTCGATGCTCGTATCGGTGCTCGTGTCGGTGGTGCCGGTGCCGTCGGTGCCGTCGGTGGAGGAGTCGTCGCTGCCGCACGCAGCGAGCGCGACGCCGGCGACGAGTGCGAGGGCAAGAGGTGTGCGCAGACGCATCGGTGATCCAGTTCTTCCGTGAAATGGGACAGTGCATGATGCCACGAACCGACTTCGATGGCGTGGTCACCGAAGTCGGTTCGTGGCGAGGGCCCCGGTCAAGCGCGTTGCGAGGCGTGCCACCTGAGCAGGCTGCGTTCGAGTACCGAGACAATCGACAACCCGACGATGCCGAGCAGTGCGGCCGACGTGATCGTGGCCCACAGCGTCTCGGCCTGGTTGCTCGCCGCAGCGGTCCGCCCGACGGCCCCGAGACCGTCGCGGGTGAGTGCGGAGCCCTCGGCGAAGTACGCCGCGGCGAGTCCGAGCCCGAGCGCGAAGCGCAAGGTGGTGAAGATCGACGGCAGCGATGCCGGCAGCCGCAGCCGCCAGAACACCTCCCACGGGCGGGCGTCGACGCTGGCGAGCAGTTCGCGCGCTGCGGGATCCGTGGACTTCATGCCGCCGACCACGCCGAAGGTGAACACCGGGAACGACGTGAACGCCACCATGAACAAGATGGTCGGCGTCCCCCCGTCGAGCCACAGGACGACCGAGGTGATGTAGGCGACCCAGGGTGTCACCAGGATCAGGATCAGAACGGGCTGGGCTGCCTCTTCGATGAACCGCGACGACGCCATCACCGCCCCGACGACGACTGCGCACGCCATGGCGATCGAGAGACCCAGGATCATGTGCCACCCGGTGGTGACGGCGTTCGACCAGTAGAAGCTCGGCGCCTCGGCCAGCTCGCTGATGATCTCCGACGGCGGCAACAGCACGAACCGCCGGATGTCGAAGACGTGGACCGCCGCCTCCCACAGCACGCAGAACACAACGACACCGACGAGCGGGGCGACGATGCGACGGATCTTCGGGCTCATCGCTGCATCCCGTCGCTCAAAGCAGCGCGCAGCCGTGTCGTCGCGTGGAAGAAGTCGTCGGTGTCCTCGAGTTCGGGAAGCCGCGGGTGGTCCAGATCGATCGTGATGTCCTCGGTGAGCCGACCCGGACGTGGTGACATCACGGCCACGCGATCGGACAGGAACGTCGCCTCGGGGATCGAGTGGGTGACGAACAACACCGTGGTCCCGAGCGGCTCGCGCAGGCGGACCAGCAGGTGGCGCATGTCGGTGCGGGTCATCTCGTCGAGCGCTGCGAACGGTTCGTCCATCAGCAGGATTGGTGCATCGAGGGCGAAGGCGCGCACCAGACCGACCCGTTGCTGCATGCCTCCGGACAGTTCGTGCGGGTAGGCCTCGCGGAAGTCGCCGAGGCCGACCTCGTCGAGCAGATCGCCGACCGAGGCACTCGGCGTGATCGGCGACGCTCGCCGGTTGATGTCGAGGAGCAGTCGGGCATTCGCCTCGACGGTGCGCCACGGGAGCAGTGCCGGCGACTGGGGCACGAAGCCGATCTGCTTGTGGCGACGGGCTTCGGTGGGCGACAGGCCGTTGACGACGATCTCGCCCGACGTCGGTTGTTCGAGCCCGGCGATCAGCCGCAGCAAGGTGGTCTTGCCGCAGCCCGACGGCCCGAGCAGCGTGACGGTCTCGCCGTCGCCGACGGTGAGGTCGAACGGTGCCAGGGCGTCGAGCGACCCGAACGACTTCGCGACGTTGCGCACTTCGATCCGGGCCGGCACGACCGGCGAGCGTACTTGTGTGGGCTCGATCCATCCGTCCCGTCACGTGTCTCGTGGCGGTCTCGTTGCGGAGCGGTCATCGCGCCCGTAGCATTGCCGGGTCCGTTCGGGCTGGAATTTCCGGCGCGGGCGCGATGCACACGGGTGCCGTCCGGTACCTGAATGCGACCTCCGACGAAGAAGGCGACACACCCATGGCTGACATTGCCGACACCACCCCGAACACCACGGCGACGATCGAGAAGTACCGCACCCACGAGACCGACACCGGCTCGCCCGAGGTGCAGATCGCACTGCTCACCGAGCGCATCACGCACCTCACCGAGCACCTCAAGGTCCACAAGAAGGACCACCACAGCCGCCGTGGTCTGCTGATGCTGGTCGGCCGCCGCCGCCGCATGCTCGACTACGTCAAGAAGATCGACGTCGAGCGCTACCGCAACATCCTCGCCGCCCAGAACCTCCGCAGGTAGTGGGCGGCGGGCCAGATGGCCCGATGACTGCGTTCCGCAAGCTCGTCGTTGCCCCAAGGCAACTTCCTCGCTGCGCGCCTTGTCCTCGAACCATCTGATCCCGCCTCGAATTCAGGGTGGATATTCGTCGCGACACGTGTCGCGGCGCGTCTGTGTCCGTGGTCGATCCGCGGCGGATTGGTGGCGCGTCCAGATAGAGTGCCGTCCGGAGTCGGAACGTCCGGCTTCGCAACACGAGCGAACCGTTGTCGGTTGCCGGTTGCTGAATCCGAAGCGCTTCCCTGTCGGGACTGCATGTTGTCGGGTTGACCAACTGGGAACCGGCCGATCGCTCCAGAGGCGCACTCCCGAGGGGGAGTGCACACGAAAGGAGCCCTTGTGGCTGACCCAATCATCGTGTCCGGACCTGTGTCCGGAACCGAGAAGACCCTGACCTTCGAGACGGGCAAGTTCGCCCCCCAGTCGATGGGTGCCGTTGTGGCATCGATCGGTGGCACGAAGGTCCTCACCACCGCCAACGCCGCGAAGGGCGTGCGTGACGGTGTCGACTTCTTCCCACTGACGGTCGACGTCGAGGAGCGGGCGTACGCCGCCGGCAAGATCCCCGGCTCGTTCTTCCGTCGTGAAGGACGTCCGACCGAGGATGCCATCCTCACCTGCCGTCTGACCGACCGGCCGCTGCGCCCGTCGTTCCCCGACGGCTTCCGCAACGAGACCCAGGTCGTCACGACCGTGATGGGCGCCGACCAGGTCAACCCGCACGACGTGCTGTCGATCAACGCCGCGTCTGCCGCGCTGATGATCTCGGGCATTCCCTTCGAGGGCCCGATCGGCGCCATCCGCATGGCCTACAGCCAGAGTGGCGAGTGGATCCCGCACCCCACCTACGAAGAGGCCGAGAACGGCACCTTCGAGCTGGTCGTCGCCGGTCGTGAACTCGACAACGGCGACGTCGCCGTGATGATGGTCGAGGCGGGCGGTTCCGAGAACGCGTTCTACTACTACGACGACGGGGCCAAGAAGGTCACCGAGGAAGTCCTCGCCGACGGCCTCGACGCCTGCAAGGTGTGGATCAAGGAGTCGATCGCGCTGCAACGTCAGCTCGTCGCCTCGGTGATCGCGACCCACGGCCCGATCACCCCGATGAAGTGGACCCCGGTCCTCGACTACACGCCGGAGATCTTCGCCGCCGTCGAGAAGGCCGGCAGCGACAAGCTCGCCCCGGTGATCACGATCGCCAACAAGTCCGAGCGCAACGAAGCGACTGACGCCGTCACGGCCGAGATCGTCGCCGAGCTGTGCGGCACCAAGGACGAGCCGGGCGAGTTCGCCGGGCAGAACGGGATGGTCAAAGAGGCCGTCCGTTCGCTCAACAAGAAGCTGATGCGTGCCCGCGTCGTGAACGAGGGCGTCCGCATGGACGGTCGCGGCGTCGCCGATCTGCGTCCGATCTCGGCCGAGGTCGGCGCACTGCCGACAGCGCACGGTTCGGGCCTCTTCCAGCGTGGCGAGACCCAGGTCATGACCGTGCTCACCATGGCCATGCCCCGCATGAACCAGATGATCGACTCGCTGTCACCCAACGACACCAAGCGGTACCTGCACCACTACAACATGCCGCCGTGGGCCAACGGTGAGACCGGCCGCGTCGGTTCGCCGAAGCGTCGCGAGATCGGCCACGGTGCGCTCGCCGCCCGTGCGGTCCTGCCCGTCATCCCGAACCAGGAGGACTTCGCGTACACGCTGCGCCTGGTCTCCGAGGTCATGTCGTCGAACGGTTCGACGTCGATGGCGTCGGTGTGTGCCTCCAGCCTCGCGCTGATGGACGCCGGTGTGCCCACCAAGGGCCACGTGTCCGGCATCGCCATGGGCCTCATCTACGAGGACGGCAAGTACATCACGCTGACCGACATCCTCGGCTCCGAGGACGCCTTCGGTGACATGGACTTCAAGGTCGCCGGTACCGAGGACGCCATCACGGCGCTGCAGCTCGACACGAAGATCGACGGCATCCCCGCCGACGTGCTCGCCGCTGCGCTCGCCCAGGCGCGCGTCGCCCGCCTGGAGATCCTCGAGGTCATGAACGCCTGCATCCCGCAGAGCCGTGACGAGGTCGCCGAGACCGCACCGAAGATCTCGACGATCTACATCCCGCTCGACAAGGTCGGTGAAGTGATCGGCCCGAAGGGCAAGGTCATCAACACGATCCAGCAGGAGACCGGAGCCGACATCGGCGTCGACGACGACGGTGCCCGCGGCATCGTCACCATCGGCGCCGTCGAGGCGTGGCGCATGGAAGAGGCCAAGGCCGCGATCCTCGCGATCGTCGACCCGCCGAAGGCCGAGCTCGACAAGGTCTACACGGGCCGCGTCGTGAACATCACCAAGTTCGGCGCGTTCGTCAACATCCTGCCGGGCCGCGACGGTCTCGTGCACATCTCGAAGCTGGGTGGCGGCAAGCGCATCAACTCGGTCGAGGACGTGCTCGAGCTGGGCCAGGAGATCGAAGTCCGCGTCGAGGAGATCGACGACAAGGGCAAGGTCAGCCTGACCCCCGCCGGCGATCCGCCTCCCGCCAAGGAGGGCGCGTCGTCCGGTGAGTCGAGTGGCTCGTCCGATCGGGGCGAGCGTCGCGAGCGTGCGCCCCGCAAGGAGCGCTCGAGCGACAGTGACGCAGCGCCCGCCAGCTCGGGTGGCGGCGTCGATGTCGTCGAAGTGAGCTTCGAGGACAGCTTCGATGCCCAGCTCGCCGACGAACTCGGCGACCTCGGCCCGAAGTCGGAGCGTCCGGCGGGCGACGGTGCGGGCCGCAGCGGTGGCCGTCGCCGCCACCGCTGATCATTACATCAGGGGTCAGACCCGCGA
>Ga0307378_10011534_pt1 | contig 11376 bp, 10 predicted proteins | sample UN1MG_FD_202238 | JGI IMG/M metagenome (GOLD analysis project Ga0307378, IMG submission 202238) | Soil microbial communities from Risofladan, Vaasa, Finland - UN-1 | ecosystem: Environmental > Terrestrial > Soil > Coastal area > Acid sulfate soil | place: Finland: Risofladan, Vaasa | collected...
TTGAATTAACATAAATTCCACTCGGTCCAAGTTCGCGTGCTAAAGTCTGAGTTAAACCAATGACTCCTGCTTTGGAAGCTGCATAATTAACCCCAACTCCCGGTCGACCTGTTCTACCGCCTAAAGAAGCAATATTAACAATTTTGCCTCTTTTTTGCTTTTCCATGTAAGAAATGACGCTCTTACTGCATATAAACGGACCATTGAGATTAATATTGATCACCTTGTTAAAATCTTCCACTAACATCTCTTTAGTTGGTTTATGCAAAGAAATACCTGCATTATTTACCAAGATATCAATCTTACCAAATTTATTAAACACCTTTGCCATAGCATCTTTGATCATCATTTCATCCGTCACATCGGCTTTGATAGCCAAAACTCTTTCCCCGGAAGAATCCAATTTCTTTGCAAGATTATCTATCAAATCGTATTGAATATCAAATAAAGCTAGAAGTGCACCTTCTTTGTAAAATTCTTCCGCTATACTTTCCCCAATACCTTTCCCTGCGCCGGTAATGATAGCAACATAGTTTTTCAGCTGCATAATTGATTCTCCTTTTATTTTACTTAATTAAATTTTAAAATTCATCAAGCGGAATCTTAATATCCCATATTTTTTTCATTTCTTCCTGGGATATATCAAATACGGTATTATTCGGGGGTAGAGGTTCCTCTCTCATAAATTCGGGAAAAGACCAATACTCTTCAGAGACACCCGCTTTTTCATTAAATTCTCTTTCTGTCTGTAATACGTCTTCGGCAATGTTTTTGATATCTTCTAATTCCAATTGCCATCCATACCTACCCTTTAAAAGAGATATAAAAAATTCAGGGTGCTTTACAAATGGCGGTCTTACAAACAAACAAAGTCCCAATGTATCTAAAAGCGCTACCCGTAGTTGTAATTTTTTAGAATTTTCTATTTGCCCATTACCACTCAAAGGATTTATATTTCCAGCTGTTCCGAAAGTATTCCCGGCCGTATGATCTGCTGCCATCGGGGAAGTAAAGTAAGTAATTCCATTACCTTTTAGTGCTCTAGGGTCATAACCGGGAATGGCTTGTCCCTTTATCGCAGGAATTCTCTTTGCTCCAAATACCTGGCCGGTTAGTTTTGTTCCGTTTCCTATTATTCGACCAATATAAGTCCCCTTACCGATCTGATTTATAATATCCTTTGCTGCTTCCGCATCCCCAAAAGCAATTTCTCCTGATTCCATTAATACGCCTATTGCAGCTCCTGTTTCTATTGCATCTACGCCAACCTGATTGCACAAATTATTCATTTCTGCTATATCATCTAAATTGCCAATACCGCAGTTTGGACCCAGAAGGGCTATATTTTCATATTGAATTGAAGCTACAGTCTTTTTTCCTTTTACATTAGGAAAAACATTACAACATTGAATAGCACATCCCTTTACACAAAAATGTCCAGCACGACCTGCTCCACCGCGTTCTAAAATGACTTCTCTAACTCTTTCACCGGTTATATTTTGTATATCTTCAAAATTTCCAGAAGAAAAATTTCTGGTAGGTAATAAGCCAAGTTCATTGGCCAGTTGCATAATGGCTGGTGTTCCATACATATTTCTATTTTCAGTTTTAGGGTCTTTTCTTAAAAATTGATTGATCTCTTTTCCCGTCTTTTTTAACAGCTCTGAATCGAAATATTCAGGTTTTTCAGCCCCAGTATCATCAAGAACAATGGCCTTTAATCCTTTGGAGCCCATCAATGCCCCAAGGCCTCCTCTTGCAGCATATCTAAGTTGAATATCCTTATCATCGGTAACTGCAATTCCTGCAGCATATAACTTCATCTCGCCTGCTGGTCCGATAGTGATAATACCAACGCGTGGTCCGTATTTTTTTCTAATGATGCTGATGGTATCTCCAACGGTTTTATGCTTTAGCTCAGGAAAATTAATAATCTCAGCTTTGTTAGGAGATAGAAAAAAACACTGAGTTAAGGTTTCTTTGGGAATTTCTTCAATTACTAAAGCCTTGAAGCCTAAATTGGCAATTTTCCTTCCTGCCGATCCTCCAACATTACTCTCTTTCACTCCACCTGTTAAAGGACTCTTCCCTCCAATAGAAAGTTGACCAGTCGTCGTGATTGCAGTATCAGCAATCAGACCTGAGGAAAATATTAATTTATTGTAACGGCCCAGCGGTTCACAGGTGGGAGGCACTTCTCTGAGGAGTAACTTGGAGATTAATAATCGACCACCCCAATGTTCTTCTTCGGCCGTAACTTTACATTTTTCAATTTTCCCATTTCGCATATTTACTCTCATTATCCATTTCATCGATTATGCCCCTTTTTATTTTATAACCTCAAATTGCTGCCTAATTTAACCAAGATATCATTTAGCTTCTTTCCCGTTTGGGAACTAAATTCTATCCCTTCTTCTCTGGCTTTCTCTTCTCTCAGAAATTCCATCTCTCCAGGTAAATAAATTTCTGAGGTATCTTTTGCTTTTTTTAAATTTTTGATAGACCGAATATAATAATCAATTCTCGAATAAAAAGTGTCTAACTCAACGAAGTGGCTAATATCAATAGCCATACAAAACACTCCAACCCCCGTTGGTCCTTCTAATTTATGAAATGTTCTTACATCCGATCCATATTTTGATCCTGACAGCATACCTGTGATAATATCGATAACAATAGCCAGAGCTGAACCCTTGGGACCTGCAATTGGTAGCAATGAACCTTTTAATGCCTCCTCAGGATTCGATGTGGGATTACCTTGCTGATCAATTGCCCATCCTAAGGGAATTTTTTCTTTGTTGCGTGAAGCTTTTCTAATTTTTCCACGAGCAACAACACTTGAGGACATATCCAGAATAATTGGCCTTTCATTTTTGGCAGGTATGGAAACCGAAAAGGGATTTGTACCGATAAAAGCTTCAGTACTACCCCATGGTGCCATTGAAGAAGCTGCATTGCTACCAACAAACCCAATCATTCCTTTTTGAGAAGCTAAATCAGTATAATAACCTAAGAAACTAATATTGTTAGTATTTTTTACTAAGGTTGTTGCAATGCCAAAATTATTTGCTTTTTCAATACTTATCTCCATTGCCCGTCTTGCTGCTAATTGCCCTAACCCGTTTCCACCATCAATTATTGAAGTTGCGTCATTGTCTTTTACTAAAGTGATTTGAGTGGGAATTTGTAACATACCGGCTTGAATTCGATCAAACATAGAAATTAATAGATAAGTGCCATGGGTAGAAATTCCCCGCAGGTCAGCCTTTACCAAGCAATCAGCCGCTAATGATGCATTGCTTTCATTTTCTCCATAAGCCTTTAATATTTCCGTGGCTATTTTTCTTAATTCTTTTTCAGTGACCATAACAGCATTATTCCTCTCTTAAATTCAAGGATTCGAAAATTTTATCTAAATTATTGTACTTTACACTAGTTACTCCATTCATAAGAGCTTTTGCTTTCACTTCTTCTTTTTGAATTCTTTCTTTAGATTTAGCTAATACTTCTTGGCAGTCTTGAAATTTAACTACAACTATTCCATCATCATCACCCAAGATGAGGTCTCCAGGATTAATCCCATTTCCACCAAAATTAATGGGATAATTTATAAGTCCTAAAGAAGCTTTTACTGTTCCACGGATAGCTAGCCCTCTGGAAAATATGGGAAATCCCATCTCAATAATTTCCTCAGAATCCCTAACACATCCGTCAATGGCCAATCCACCTAATTTCTTTGCTTTAGCTTGAGTAGCCATTAAATCACCCCAATATCCATATTCATACTCATCACCAACTGTTGCTACTATAATATCTCCTTCTTGGGCCTTTTCTAAAGCTTTGTGCAACATAAGATTGTCTCCTGGAGCAGTTTGAACCGTAAAAGCAGGGCCGCACAACTTCATCCCTCTAAATATCGGTTTAATTTTAGGGTTTACAAATCCTTTCCTACCCGAAGCTTCATAAACTGTTGCAACAGCAATAGGCTTAAACTTCTCAATTAACTCTTGTGGTGGTCTTTGTATTTTGGTTATTACATGTATCATTTAATGTTTCTCCTTTTTCTTTTGTGGTAGACTTGAAATTTTATGTTTCCATTACCTCTGTTAATGATTATCAAATTATAATAAAGAAATTTTCTATTAGTAATTATTAATGGTAATATCCTTTTTTTATTCTTTCTTCACTATTACGAATGTGTTTGGTTAATTCTACAATTGCTTTTTGTTTATTTTTTTGTTTTAAATATTTAATGATGCTCTTGTGTTCTTCAATCGCATCCACATTTCCTTTTTTATTAATACTATTCAGTGTTTTGTAAGAACAAATATAATATTTATCCATAACATTTTTCATTAGATTTAACAAAACTGAATTATTGTATATTTCAAAAAATAACATATGAAATTTTTTATCATACTTATGAAAGCTTTTTATATCTTTTTGTTGAAGAGAATTAATTTCTTTTGTGGTATAATCAGAGAGAGCCATTAGGTGTTCGTCGGTTAAGGAGTCAAAAACTTGTTTAAAAACATGTTTTTCTACAATTTTACGGACTTCAAATATTTCAATGATGCTTTTCATCTCTATTTGGGGAATAAAATAACCTACCCCTGCCAATCCTTCTAGTAACCCTTCTTGATGCAAGCGTTGACATGCTTCTCTTATTGGGGAATAGCCCATATTAAGCTCTTTAGATATTTTTCTTATACTAAGATGCTGGTCAGAAGACGAAATAACTTTATTTTTAATTAGTCTATAGGCTTTTTCGCTTAAAAATTCTTTTTCTATTTCTCTCACCTCATTCAACTAATCTAATTTTTTGTAATGATATATTTATATCACCGTTATATCAGTTGTTATTATTTTAACATGGGTGTGATGTCCTTGTCAAAAAGTTTTTAGGTGGGTTTGTGTGTTGGTAAAAATTTTTAATTTAAAGCGTTTCTCTTAATTTGCTTGCTTTTTGAAATTCTTCTTTCAAGCTGCTCGGATCATTTTTAAGTTTTTCTTCTATTACTTCAAGATAATTTCTAAATTCCTGTATCGATCTTAAAATATTTTCTTGATTGGTTTGGCAAATATCTTCCCATATCTTATAAGGACTGGAGGCAATTCGAGTCATATCCTTAAATCCTCCTCCAATGACTTTGAAATAATTATTATTTTTTTCTCGTAGAGCTAATTCACCTACTGTATTAATTAGTGAAACTGCGATAATCTGAGGTAGATGACTCACTGTACTAACAATTCTATCATGTTCGAGAGGGTCTAATATTAGTTTATTTGCTTCCAGCATCCTAATTAATAAAAACATCTTTTCAAGTGCTATTAAATTATTTTTATGAGTAGGAGTTAGGATATAAGTTTTATCCAGAAAGAGATGGGGATCGGCCGAATTTATACCATATTTTTCTGAACCTGCCATAGGATGACCGCCAATAAATTGAATGTCTTTAGATAACACTTTATTTGCTTTTTTTACAATCTGAGTTTTAGTGCTACCGGTATCAGTTACCAGACATCCTTTTTTGAGAAAAGGATTAATTTGTGGCAATAAATCTAAAATTACTTTTACAGGAGTAGCTAAAATTACTACATCTGCTTCTTTTATTCCTTCTTTGAGATTGATTGTACCTTCATCAATAGCACCTCGGATAATTGCTTTCTCGATTATTTCTTGTTTGTCTATTCCTATAATTTTAAAATTCGGTTCCTTTTCTTTTAAAGCCAATCCTAGTGAGCCGCCGATAAGACCTACACCAATAATCGTTATTTTTTTAAAGCTAAAATCACTTTCTCCTTCCATTTTTTTCTCCTTTCTAGCAATTGACCTACTGGTTAATTAAGTAATAATAATTTACCGATTAACTAATTAAAAATACGGGTACAAAGTGCGAGATGCAAATATAGAGATTGCTTCGGTCGTTTCACTCACTCATCACGAAGAGTATGATAAAACTCTTCGTGATAACCAAGTTATCATTATTTTATTTAATTTTTTCTGGTTTACTCCTTATTAAATCTTGAAGAGCATAGATTGCGAGAATATAACTCTGGTATCCAAATCCAGCAATCTGTTCTGTGCAAGCAGAAGCAGTCACTGATTTCTTTCGAAAATCTTCCCGAGAATATATATCAGAAAGATGAACTTCAATTGTGGGAATTTTACAGTCCCTAAGGGCATCCGCAATAGCATAACTATAATGAGTATAGGCTGCTGGATTAATAATTAAACCATCCGCTTGGGAAGAAAAATGCTGAATAGAATCAATAATATCACCCTCAGAATTTGATTGTTTAATAGTTAGTTCAATATTTTCCTCTTTGGCAAAAGATTCAATTTTATGATTCATTTCTTCCAGAGTTAAATTTCCGTAAATATTTGGATCCCTTTTTCCGAGCATATTTAAATTTGGTCCATTAATTATTCCTATCTTTAACATATTTTCCACTCCTTTTCCTTTTTAAATTCTTCTAAAGATTTTATTACTTCTTCTTTGGTGATATTGTCAATTAAATTAACTTTCCCCAGAGCTTCCGGCAAAATAAATGTCATTCTGCCCTGATAATTTTTTTTATCTAAAATTAAGGTTTCCCAGAACTGATCGTAATCTACATTTTGAAAATATTTTAACATAAATTCTGGCTTTCGCGGGAACGAAAGAGAAATGGACAAGAATGATAATATTTGTTTAATTTTCTCTTCAAACTCTTCCGAACATATCCCTCTATTGCGGGCTATTTTAGTCTCGATTAACATACCTAAGGCTACCGCTTCACCATGACTTAAATCCTGATATCCTGCTCTTACTTCCAAGGCATGGCCAATGCTATGCCCAAAGTTTAGTACTTTACGTAATCCCCTTTCCCAGGGATCTTGCAAAACTATCTCTACCTTTAAGGAAACAGCATTTTCAACCAATTTACATAGTAGGTCGATATTTTTTTTTAATAATTGACTCATATTTTTTTCTAAGCATTTAAAGAAAGCCGGAGATTTAATCACTGCTATCTTTATTGCCTCTGCTATTCCATTTTTTATATCCTTAACTGATAAGGTTTGTAAAACTTCAGGGTCGATGTAAACTGCCTTTGATTGATAAAAGCTCCCGATTATATTTTTAGCTAAAGGATGATCAACTGCAACTTTTCCCCCAATGCTGCTATCTATCTGGGCTAAAAGAGTGGTGGGAATGTGTACCAAAGGCAGACCTCTCATATAGGTAGAGGCGACAAATCCGACTAAATCTCCTATTACTCCTCCTCCCAAAGCTATGAGGGTAGTGGTTCGGTCTGCTCTCCTTTTTAATAATTCATTGTAGAGATGTTTTGCTGTAGATAAAGATTTATATTTCTCGCCATCGGAAATTTCTATAAAATCAGCATTAAACTCTCTTTTTTCCAGAGCGGATAATAAATTATTTCCATATAAACTATTCACTAAAGGATTGGTAATTACAATAACATTTTTGTTTTTTATCACTTTAGATAAATACTCACTTAAATTACCTAAAATACCCTTTTTAATGCAAATATTATATCCCTCATCTTTTGTAATTTTTATTTTTATCTCTTTCATCTGTTTAACCTTTATTCTTTAAAATATCCACTATTCTATCTACTACTTCCTGAATATTTAAATCAGAAGTATCAATCTTCAACTTAATATTATCGTATATTTTCTTTCTTTCCTCTATAAGTTGATTAATTCTATCCAGTAAATTCCCTCCTCTTAAAAGAGGGCGGTTATCCTTTCTTTTTACCCGGTTATAGAGAACTTTAGAATCAGCATAAAGGCAAATTATCTCTCCTTTCTCGCTCAGCATTTTAGCATTATCCGCAGAAAGTAAGGTTCCCCCACCGGTCGCAATGACCATATTTTCTTTTTGGGATAATTCTTTCACTAATTTATTTTCTTGTTCTCGAAAATATTTTTCCCCATATCTGGCAAAGATATCTGATATGCTCATTCCCTGTTTTTCAATAATTTGGTCCATATCAATAAATTCCATCCCCAGTTTTCGGGCTAATTTTTCAGCTACTATACTTTTTCCGGAACCCATAAATCCGGTAATGACAATATTTTCCCTCATATTTTTTGAATCCTCTTACTATAGTTCTTGTAATTTTCTTTAATCTCCAATAAAGAATCTCCTCCAAATTTTTCTAAAAAAGCAACTGCTATCTCCCAAGCTGCTACTGCCTCTCCCACCACACTGGCTGCCGGGACAACACATATATCAGACCTTTGATAGATTGCTTTGGTCTCCTTTTTGGTGGTGAAATCAACAGAACGAAGGGAATTAGTCAAAGAAGGTATGGGTTTAAGGTAAGCTCTAATCATCACTTCCTCTCCATTGGTCACTCCGCCCTCTATCCCGCCGGCTCGATTGGTCTTTCGGTAATATCGAAAAGAATCATTTTTTGACTTATCTTGAATAAAAATTTCATCATGGACAGCAGAACCCTCTTTCTTTGAGATTTCTATTCCTTCGCCTATCTCTACTGCTTTTACCCCCGGGATACTCATAAAAGCTGAAGCCAAGCGAGCATCCAGACGCCTATCCCACTCAACATAACTTCCCAAACCAATAGGAACACCAGTAGCTACTATCTCAAATACTCCTCCTAAAGTATCTCCTTCATCCCGAGCTCGATCAATTTCTCTGCACATTCTGTTGGATGCAATTCCATCTATACAATATACCGGGGATTTATTAATTTCCTCTTTAACTTCTGGATTAAAAGAAGTAATTCTCTTTGCTTTAACCTGTCCAATCCTTGATACATTACTATAAATTTCTACATTGAATTCTTCTAAAAGAGAGCTTGCGACCGAGCCTATAGCCACCCTCATGGCAGTCTGTCGGGCACTGGCTCTCTCTAAGACTTTCCGCTCATCTTCAAATCCATATTTTATTGCTCCGGCAAAATCCGCATGTCCTGGTCGAGGAATAGTTAAAGAGGTATATTTTTTATCTTGCCAATTCTCCCAGTCTTTATTTTTTATCATTAAACCAAGAGGACTTCCAATCGTCTTTCCTTCTACTAATCCAGATAATATTTCAACTCGATCCTGTTCAATCTTCATCCTCTCTCCTCTGCCATAACCTCCTTGGCGTCTCACTAGATTAAGATTGACCTTTTCTTCGTTTAAGGAAAAACCTGCTGGCAAACCTTCTATTATTCCTAACAAACATTTTCCGTGAGATTCTCCTGCATCAAGAAATCTTAGCATTTCGTATTTTCTCCCTTCTCAGTGACTTTCAAGCAATATAAGTAATTCTTTTAATCATTTCTAATACTTCTTTCCCTTCTGGTTTAAAGCCAGTCCAGAGATAAAAACTTTCTATGCCTTGGTATACTAACATCGGTAAGCCATTAATTATCTTTGCCCCTGCCCTCTTCGCTTGTCTTAGAAAAAGAGTCTTCGTGGGGTGATAGATAAGATCATAAACTAAGAGATCAGGATGAAATAATTTTTCATCTGGTAAAGGAGTTTTATCGATTTGAGGGGGTATTCCTAAAGAAGTAGTATTAACTACAAGATGAGCACTTCCTATTTTATCTTTTAGATTCTCTTCCTCTAAAGGAAATACATAAATACTGCTTTTTGGAAAGAAGTAAGAAAAATCTTGTTTAATCTTTTCAGCCCTTTCCGGAGTACGATTAAAGATGTATATTTCTTCTACCTCTTCCTCTAACAGGGCATAAACTACAGCTCGAGCAGCCCCTCCTGCACCAAAAATAACTGCTCTTTTCTTTTTTATAACAAATTCTTCATCTTCCTGTAGGCTTCTCTTAAAGCCAATTACATCGGTATTATAACCGGTAAGAATTCCTTTATTATTGACTATAGTATTGATCGCTCCAACCCTTTGGGCAGATTTTTCCACTTCGTCTAAAAATTTAATTACTTTTACTTTGTAAGGGAAAGTGATGTTTACTCCTCTTATATTCAGGGCTTTTATACCTTGAATGGCTTTATCTAAATTGATTTGAGCTACTTGAAAAGACAGATAACAAAAGTTTAAAGAATATTTAAGTATTATCTGGTTATGGATAAACGGGGAAAGACTATTTTCTACATTTTCTCCGATTATCCCGATTATTTCAGTCTTTCCGTCGATTTCTTTTTTCATTTATATTTCCACCTTAGTTCTTTATAAATATCGCTTCACTGCGTTTATAATAATAGATTAATGATTAATCAAATTTTGTAAAGTCTTTTCAAACCCGGGAAAAGAAATATCTATACATTCTGAATTCTTAATCACAGTTTTTCCTTCAGCTAATAATGCTGCGACTGCTAAAGACATAGCAATTCGGTGATCATTGTAACTTTCGCAAACTGCTCCCTGTAAACCTGTAGGACCATTTATCACAAAACCATCTTCTTCTTCCTCAATATCTGCACTCATCTTTTTTAATTCACTGACTATTGCCTTTATCCTATCGGTCTCTTTTACTCTTAATTCTTTTGCTCCACTTACCACTGTTTTGCCCTGAGCCTGAGTTGCAGCAACAGCAATAAGGGGTAATTCATCTATTAAGGAAGGTACATCTTCTTGGTTAATTTCTACTCTTTTTAATTCTGAATATTCTATCTTTAAATCCGCTTGAGGTTCATTCGATTTTATCTGATAATTTAAAATATCGATTTTTGCCCCCATTTTGTTTAGTATTTCGATTATCCCGATCCTGGTAGGATTAACTCCTACTTGTTTAATGATAATCTGCGAATCCTTTAATATACTGGCAGCTGTTATGAAATAAGCAGCAGAAGAAATATCCCCAGGGATAAAAATATCAGTACTCTTCAATTCTATTCCCCCTTTTATTGTAATTTCGGGAGAAGATATTTTTATATCTGCCTGCATAATCTCTAACATTCTCTCGGTATGATCCCTGGTAGATAAAGGTTCTTTAATTACTGTCTCACCTTTAGCATAAAGACCAGCCAGTAGGAGGGCAGATTTCACCTGAGCACTGGCTACAGGTAGGGTATATTGGAAAGGATTAAGTTGACTTCCTTTTATGCTTAAAGGAGCGAAATGGCCGTCTTCTCTCCCCCAAATCTCTGCCCCCATTAGTCGAAGAGGTTGGATTACTCTTTTCATAGGTCTCTTTTTGATTGAATTATCGCCATTTAAAACAGAATAAAAATTCTGTCCACTAAGCAGGCCGGCTAAGAGACGCATGGTCGTCCCTGAGTTCCCCACATCGAGTATAACTTTTGATTCTTGTAATCCATATAATCCTTTGCCTTTTATTGTAAGGGAATCATTACTATCCCTCTTTATTTCTACTCCTAAAGCTCGCATACACTCTAAAGTACTAAGACAATCTAAAGAATTTAAAAAATTATATATT
>Ga0307378_10011535_pt1 | contig 11376 bp, 9 predicted proteins | sample UN1MG_FD_202238 | JGI IMG/M metagenome (GOLD analysis project Ga0307378, IMG submission 202238) | Soil microbial communities from Risofladan, Vaasa, Finland - UN-1 | ecosystem: Environmental > Terrestrial > Soil > Coastal area > Acid sulfate soil | place: Finland: Risofladan, Vaasa | collected...
GGGATCTCGACCGGGACGATTTCCTCTTTGAACTTGCCGCCCGCGATCGCCGCCAGCGCCTTCTCATGCGAGGACGCCGCGTAGGCGTCCTGATCTTCCCGGGTGATGTTCGACTTCTTGGCGGTCAGCTCGGCGGCACTCCCCATGTGGAAGTTGTTGAACGAGTCCCACAGGCCGTCGAGGACCATCGCGTCGTTCAGCTTCTGATCGCCGAAGCGTAGGCCCTTTTTGGCGCCGTGCAGGATGAATGGCGTCCCCGACATCGACTCCATGCCGCCCACCACCAACAGATTCTGATCGCCGGCGCGGATCGACTGGGCCGCCAGCATGACCGCTTTCAGGCCGGAGCCGCAGACTTTGTTGATGGTCATGCAGGGTACGCCCGGCGGTACGCCGCCGTGAATCGCGGCCTGACGCCCAGGCGCCTGCCCGACTCCTGCCTGGACCACCTGGCCCATGATCACTTCATCGATGTCATCCTTGTCGATCCCGCTGCGGACCATCGCCTCTCGGATCACGATGGCGCCGATCTGCGGCGCCGTAAAATTGGACAACGATCCCTGGTAGGTGCCGATTGCGGTGCGGCACGCCGAGAGGATTACCGCCTCGTTGTTCCCACTTGCCATGGCTTTCGCCTCCATCCGCGCTCCAGGGTTCCGGTCGTGTACGCGCCGGGCACCGGGTTCGCGTCACTAAACAGTCAACTCTTTCAGATCGCTTGCGACTTTGAATTCACACCCGGTCTTCGCCTTCAGGTCATCAAGGGACACGTCCGCCGCCTTTTCCGTCAGCGTGAGACCGTCGTCCCCCACCGTGAAGACCGCCAGTTCGGTAATGATCATATTCACCACGCGGCAGCCGGTGAGCGGCAGCGTGCACTCTTCAAGGATCTTGTGCGAGCCGTCCTTGGCGGTATGGGTCATCGTGACGATGACGCGGCGGGCACCCGCGACCAGATCCATCGCGCCGCCCATGCCTTTGACCATCTTACCGGGAATCATCCAGTTGGCCAGATCGCCGTAGCGCGAGACCTGCATCGCGCCGAGAATGGTGGCGTCGACGTGTCCGCCGCGCACCATCGCGAAGGAATCGGCCGAAGAGAAATACGACGTACCCGGCATTTCGGTGACGGTCTGCTTGCCGGCGTTGATCAGGTCGGCATCCTCCTCCCCTTCATAGGGGAAAGGGCCGATGCCGAGCATGCCGTTCTCGGACTGAAGCGTGACGGTGATGCCTTCGGGCAGGTAGTTCGATACGAGGGTCGGCATGCCGATCCCGAGGTTGGCGAAGTACCCGTCTTTGAGTTCGCGCGCCGCGCGCCGTGTGATCATTTCTGTTGGTTTCATGGTTCGTCCCGCATCCCGTCTTACGAGCGCGGACGGATCGTCCGCTGCTCGATGCGCTTCTCGAACTGGTCACCCTTGAGTATGTAATCCACGTAAATGCCCGGAGTATGAATGTGGTCGGGGTCAAGTTCGCCGACTTCAACCAGGTGTTCGACCTCGACGATCGTGATGTCGGCCGCAGTCGCCATCATCGGATTGAAGTTCCGGGCGGTCTTGCGGTAGATGAGATTCCCCGCCTTGTCTCCGGTATGCGCCTTGACAAGGGCCAGATCGGCCCACAGTCCGAATTCGAGGAGGTAGGAACGGCCGTCAAACTCGCGCGTTTCCTTGCCCTCGGCGACCTGCGTGCCCACTCCGGTCGGCGTGTAGAACGCCTTGACGCCGGCACCGCCCGCTCGCAGCCGTTCCGCGAACGTCCCCTGCGGCACGAACTCGATCTCCAGCTCCCCGTCGAGAAACTGCCGCTCAAAGATTGCGTTCTCACCGACATAGGTCGAGATCATCTTCTTGATCTGGCGTGTCTCCAACAGCAGGCCGAGACCGAAATCGTCGACACCGGCGTTATTGGAGATGAGTGTCAGATCCCTCACCCCCGAGTCACGCAGGGCGGCGATCAGATGTTCGGGAATACCGCACAGACCGAACCCGCCGGCCATGATCGTCATGCCGTCACGCAGGCCCACCTTGTCGAGTGCGGCTTTGGCATTCGCCACGATCTCTGCCATCGTTCACTCTCGCTTCCGGTTCTGGATTCGCGCCAACCGCATGATCGCGCGGTCACACCGTACACACGATAACCTCACCCGCATCGGGTAAGCTTTACATGATACAGTCCCGGCATCCCCCGAGGCAACCGAACGATCGTTCGGTCGCTGACAAAAATGACTTATCCCTTCGTTTCAGGGCTTTCCGACAGTTCGATCAGGGTCCCCAAGGTCGAGGAGGGGTGCAGGAAAGCGATCAAGTGCCCTTCGGCACCGGACCGCGGTGCCCGGTCGATCAGTTTGACCCCGTGGTCGGCAAGGTGTTCCATGTGGGCGGCGATGTCGTCGACCCCGATGCAGATGTGGTGCATCCCCGGGCCGTTCTTCGCCAGGAACCGCGCCACGGGGGAATCGTCGTCGGTGGGAGACAACAGCTCGAGCCGAGCGCCTCCGCCGAGCTTCACGAACGCGATCTCGATCTTCTGCGCGGGGACCATTGTCCGGCCCTCGATCTGGGCCCCCATCACGTCTTGCCAAAACGCGCAGGCGCGGTCCAGATTACCGACGGCCACGGCGACATGTGTCATCCCTTTGAGCACTTCTCTCCTCCGGTTACGTTGATAATGCCGCGCCCGGCCATTCGCGGTCGTTACGCAGTCTCCTGCCGCTGGTATTCTCCCCAGACCCGGCGCAGGACGTCGGCAATCTCACCCAGGGTACAGCCGGCTTCGACGCAGGCGATGATCGGCAGCATTAGCGAATCGGTACCGGAGACCCGTGTTCCCAAATCTTGAAGAGAGGCGGCGACACTTTTCGCATCGCGCCGCGAGCGCTCCGTCCCGAGGCGTTCACATTGCCGCCGTTCGAGTTCGGGGTCGAATTTCGCGAGGCCCTCGGGCATCCCGCGGTCGTCCTTGACGAATCGGTTGACGCCGATCACGGCCGTCTCCCCCGACTCCACCTGCCGCTGGAACTCGGAGGCCGAGCGCGCGATTTCACGTGAGAAATAGCCGCTCTCCACCGCGGCGACCGCGCCGCCCATCTGATCGATACCGGCCAGCAAGTCTCTGACTTTCTCTTCCAGAGCTGAGGTGAGCGTCTCAACGTAGTACGAACCCGCCAGCGGATCGACCGTGTCGGTCACGCCCGATTCATAGCCGATGATCTGCTGTGTGCGCAACGCGAGTTCGGCCGACAATTCGGTTGGCAGCGCCAGCGCCTCGTCGTAGGCGTTCGTGTGCAGCGACTGCACGCCCCCCAAGACCGCCGCCAGCGCCTGCAGGGTCACCCGCGGCACATTGACCAGCGGCTGCTGCGCTGTCAGGGTCGAACCCGCTGTCTGCGCGTGGAACCGAAAACGCATCGCGGCCGCTTGGGTCGCGCCGAAGCGTTCCTTGATGATGCGCGCCCACAGACGTCGCGCGCAACGAAACTTGGCGACTTCTTCGAAGAAATTGTTGTGCGCGTTCAAGAAGAACGACAGGCGCGGCGCGAAGTCATCGACCGAGAGGCCCGCGCCGACCGCGTATTCGACATAGGCAATGGCGTTCGCCAGTGTGAACGCAACCTCCTGCGCCGCCGTCGAGCCCGCCTCGCGAATATGGTATCCGGAAATCGAGATCGGATTCCACTTCGGCACCTCGGTGTGACAGAAGCGGATCGTATCGGCGATCAGCCGCATCGACGGCTTCGGCGGGTAGATGTAGGTTCCGCGCGCGATGTATTCCTTGAGGATGTCGTTCTGGATCGTACCGGTCAGGAGTTTCAGATCGACGCCGCGCCTCTTCGCCACGGCCACCACCATTGCCAGGAGGATTGCCGCCGTGGCGTTGATGGTCATCGAAATCGACACGCGGTCGAGGGGAATCTGATCGAAGAGCGTCTCGACATCCCAGATGCCGTCTATCGCCACCCCCGTACGTCCCACTTCGCCCTTCGCGAGCGGATGATCCGAATCGTAGCCGATTTGGGTGGGCAGGTCGAACGCGACCGAAAGCCCGGTCTGCCCCTGTTCGAGAAGGTAGCGGTAGCGGCGGTTCGATTCGGCGGCCGTTCCGAAACCCGCGTATTGGCGCATCGTCCACAGGCGTTCGGTGTACATCGCCGGATAGACGCCGCGGGTGAACGGGTACTCTCCCGGTCGTGCGAGGTCGCGGGCCGGGTCGAACGACGCCGGCAGGGAGTCGTAGAGAGGCGCGACCGGCATCTCCGAGGTGGTCCGGCGCGGTTTTTTCGGTTCTTGTGTCATGCGTGGGTTAACCCGTCACGAGGAGAATGCGCACCGACGCTACTCAATCACCAGGAGTTCGGCGCCGCCGTTGACCGGTTGTCCGGCGTCGACCGCCACGTTGGTTACACGGCCCGGGCGCGGCGCTTTGACGTCGTTTTCCATTTTCATTGCTTCCAGAACCACCAGGCGTTGCCCCTTGGTCACTTCCTCACCCAGGGCAACCAGCACCTTGACGACGAGCCCCGGCATCGGCGCCTTGACCGCCGTCCGGCCGGTGGGCGTGTCGGAGATTCCGGCGCGACGCTTCAGGTCAGCCAAATGCTCATCGGTGACCAGACCCCGGTAGCGGCGCCCGTTGTAGGTCAGCATGAGCCGGTCGTCTTCCTCCTCGATGCGAAAATCGAACGATCGGCCACCGAGGAGAACGAGCAGGTTCTGCCCCGACTCATCGAGCCAGACATGTGACGCCTCGAAACTATCGCCGTCGATCGAGACCTCCGCGCCGGCGCCATTGCCGTTAAAGACGACTCGATGACGTTCGGATTCGATTTCGGTCAGATATCCTTTGCCAACCATACAAGCCTTTCCTGTCGATCCCGGTTCAGTTCAGTTCAGCACCGACCAGCGCCGCACACCTTCTCGTCGTGCGGCCGCCAGCCAGTCGGATCGTTCCGGTGATGCGCTCCCGCTCCCCACCGTCCGCGACCGCCGTTCGGTCTGGCGCCGGGTGTAGAGTGTCGCCGCCACGGCGAGCGCCCGCCGCAGATCGGCGTCGATCGGGGCGTCACCGTCGGTCGAGGCTAAATAGCGGGGCAGAAAATCGGTCGTCGTGTTCCCATTCACGAACTCCGGGTGGGCGATCACTCTACGGTGAACATCAATCGTCGTCGCGACGCCGCCTACGGCGAATTCCTCGAGCGCCGCCTGCGCGCGCCCGATCGCTTCGGTCCGGTCGCGACCCCAGACCACCAGCTTGGCAATCAACGGGTCGTAATGGACCGGGACCTCGCCACCCTGATAGACACCCGAATCAACCCGCACGCCGGGGCCCTGCGGCTCGCGATAAACCGAGAGGGTGCCGGGAGAGGGCAGGAAGTTGTTCTGCGGGTCTTCGGCGTAAATGCGAAACTCAATTGCGTGCCCGAACGGTTCCGGGGGAAGCGGCGGCGGTGTCCAGCCGTTCCCGCCGGCAATGCGGAATTGTTCGATGACCAGATCGCATCCGGTAACCGCCTCGGTCACGGGGTGCTCGACCTGGAGACGCGTGTTCATTTCGAGAAAGTAGAAGTTGCGATCGCGGTCGACTAAGAATTCCACCGTGCCCGCGCCGATGTAGCCGCACCCTTGCGCGGCCGTCACCGCGGCCTGCGACATCCGTGCGCGCATGTCGGGGTCCACGACGGTCGAAGGCGACTCTTCGATCACTTTCTGATGCCGCCGCTGGATCGAACACTCACGCTCACCGAGGGAGATGGCTTTCCCGTCGGGTCCGCCGAGTATCTGAATCTCGATATGGCGCGGCTGTTGCAGGTACTTTTCCCAGTACATGCGGCCGTCGCCGAATGCGCGTTCGGCTTCGCGGGCCGCGGCCTCGAACGAGGCGATCCAGTCCTCCGGCTTCTCGACCAGACGCATACCCTTACCGCCGCCGCCGGCGACCGCTTTGAGCAAAATCGGGAAGCCCGCCTTTTGCGCTTCGGCGAGCGCGGCGGCCGGGTCGGTGATCGGTCCATCGGAACCGGGGACAATCGGGACACCCTGCTTGGTGATCAAACGGCGCGCGGCGATCTTGTCACCCATCAGGGAGATCGCCTCGGCCGGGGGACCGATCCAGGTCAGCCCTTCGTCGACTACACGTGCGGCGAAAACCGGATTCTCGGAAAGAAAACCATAGCCGGGGTGGATCGCGTCGGCCTTGTAACGATGAGCGGCGGCGATGATCCTGTCGATATTGAGATAACTCTCACCCGGCGCGGCCGGGCCGATCAAGCAGGCGAAGTCGGCCATGCGTACCGGCAGAGCGGCCCGGTCGGCCTCGGAGAAGACCGCGACTGACTCCAGCCTTATGCGGCGGCACGCGCGGATCACGCGAACCGCAATCTCCCCGCGGTTGGCAACCAGAACCCGTTTCATTTTCATAACCTCAGACCTCTCGCGGGCGGGGATGGGTCAGGACAACCCGGAGGGCAAGCGCCATCCTAAAGGGGGATGTTCCCGTGCTTCTTTGGCGGGTTGGTGTCCTTCTTGGTTTCGAGACGTTCGAGCGCGCGAATCAGACGGAAACGTGTTTCGGCCGGCTCGATCACATCGTCGAGGTAACCGTACTGCGCGGCGATATACGGGTTTGCGAACTTGGCGCGATATTCCTCGGCCAGCCGCTCGACCTCGGCCGCCTGATCGGCCGCGGCGGCGATCTCCTGGCGGAATATAATCTCGGCCGCGCCCTTGGGTCCCATGACCGCCACTTCGGCGGTCGGCCAGGCCACGTTGTAGTCGCCGCGCACGTGCTTGGAGTTCATGACATCGTACGCGCCGCCGTACGCTTTGCGGGTGATCACCGTGACTTTCGGGACCGTCGCCTCGCAAAACGCATAGAGGAGCTTCGCCCCCTGCTTGATGATCCCGCCGTGTTCCTGCGCGACGCCCGGAAGGAAACCAGGGACGTCTTCGAAGACGACGAGCGGGATGTTGAAACAGTCACAGAACCGCACAAAACGGGCGCCCTTCGCCGATGAGGCGATATCCAGCACGCCCGCCAACACCGCCGGCTGGTTGGCAACGATCCCGACCGAGCGTCCGGCCAGACGCGCAAAACCAATGACGATGTTGCCCGCGTGGTCGGGTTGCAGCTCGAGGAACTCGCCGTCGTCCACGACGTGCGCGATCACGTCCTTGATGTCGTAGGGTTTCTGCGGATCCTCCGGAACCAGCGTGTTCAGTTCGGGGTCGGCGCGGTCGACCGGATCATCCGACACCAGGCGGGGCGCGTCGGACAGGTTGTTCTGCGGCATAAACCCGAACAGGCGGCGGGTTAGAAGCAAGGTATCGGCGTCGTTGTCGCCGACGAGATGCGCGATCCCGCTTTTCGCCGCGTGCACGTCGGCACCGCCCAGCCCTTCGTGATCGATCTCCTCGTGGGTGACCGTCTTGACGACGTTCGGGCCGGTCACGAACATGTACGACGTCCCGCGCGCCATCAGGATGAAATCGGTAATCGCCGGCGAATAAACGGCACCGCCGGCGCACGGGCCGAGAATGACCGATATCTGCGGGACGACGCCCGAGAAAAGCGTGTTGCGCAGGAAGATGTCGGCGTACCCGCCGAGCGAAACCACGCCTTCCTGAATGCGCGCGCCGCCGGAATCGTTGAGGCCGATGACCGGCGCTCCGGCCCGGGCGGCCAGATCCATGATCTTGCAGATCTTGCGCGCGTGCCCCTCGGCCAGCGAACCGCCAAAAATGGTGAAGTCCTGGCTAAACACGAAGACGAGCCGTCCGTCGATCCGGCCCGAACCGGTCACGACGCCGTCGCCCAGGGGCCGCTTGTCCGCGAGGCCGAAGTCGGTCGAACGGTGGGTCACGAACCGGTCGATCTCCTCGAAGCTGCCTTCGTCGAGGAGGAGTTCGAGCCGTTCGCGCGCAAGGAGCTTGCCACGATCACGCTGGGCCTTGATCCGTTTGGCGCCGCCCGGTTCATCGGCGAGCTTGCGCATCTCGTGCAGACGTTGGATCGGTGTCTTGTCAGTCATGGGATTCTCGTGGTCGCGCCCCCCTGATCAGACGAGAGACACGCTCCGGGTTTCGACCGGTTCTACGTCCAGCCACTTCTCCTTCCGGACAATCCGGCCGAACATCACCGCGATGTCATGATCAAAACCGATGATCGTCGGTGTATCGCAACATTCCTTCAGCAGTACGCGCTTGACCGCCATCGTATCGAGCGGGAGCAGATCCACCGCCGCGACATAGGGCCCTTTCAGATGAAACCGTGAGGGCAGGATATCGCCGTAGTACAGGAACAACAGGCCGCCCCGTGTTACCCGCACCCCCTGGTGGCCGCGCGTGTGCCCGCCGGTCTTCCTTACCGCAACGCCCGGCAGGATCTCTTCATCCCCCTCAACCAGCCGCAGCCGTCCGCTGTCGGCCAGCGGTTTGAGCCGGTGCTGGAGATAGACCGCCGACGTGCGTTCGTTCGGATGCGTTGCATCCTCCCATTCGTCGGTCTGCACGATGTACTCGGCGTTGGGGAATCGTAAATCGGGATGATCCGGGTCGCCGGTCACCGCACCGTTGGAGTGGTCGGTGTGCAGGTGGGTGAAAATCACGTGGGTGATCGCCTCGGGCGGGGTGCCGATCGCGTGCAGCGCCTCGTTGATGCGCGACGGGCTGCGGGGTGAATACACCTTGCGATCGAAATCGGAGAGCGCGTCGCCGAGCCCGGTATCGCAGAGAATATTGGCGTCACCGGTTTTGATCACGTAGAGGTTCGTCTGCATCGCCACGAGGTTGTTCTCGTCCGGGGGGATGAGCTTCTTCCACAGCTTCTGTGGGATCACCCCGAACATCGAGCCCCCGTCGAGGGCGAAGTGGCTCTCGATGAAGCCCGTGACTTCCCAGTCCCCGAGCGGTATCGTCTGAATGGCTTCCATCCGTCAATCGATCCCGTTCCGTCAGCGCAACAGCGACATGGCGATCACGAGACGCTGGATTTCCGAGGTGCCCTCATAGATTTCCATGATCCGCTGGTCGCGGTACAGTTTTTCAATGATCGAGAATTCACCGATGTAACCGTACCCGGCGTGGATCTGCATCGCGCGGTCGACACAGAATCCGGCCGCCTCGGCGGCGTACAACTTGGCCACTGAGGCGTCCTGGGAAAACTTCTCGCCTTTGTCCTTCAGCATTGCCGCCCGGTAGACCAGGCCACGGGTCGCCTCAACACGGGTGTGCATGTCGGCGATCATCCACTGGATCGCCTGCAGGTTGGCCAGCGGGGCGCCGAACGCCTGGCGCTTCTTGGCATATCCGATCGATTCGTGCAGGGCCCGTTCGGCGATGCCGAGGCCCTGCGCCGCCACGCCGATGCGCGCCGAGTCGAGCGTCTGCATCGCATAACGGAACCCGCGGCTGCGCTCGCCCATCATCGCGGTCTGGGGAATACGGACGTCCTTGAACCAGATCCGTCCGGTGGTCGCCGCCTTCATCCCCATCTTGTACTGCAAGGTTTCTTTGCGGATGCCGCAGTTCCCGTTGTCCTCGACCAGCCAGGTGGAAATCTTGTCTTTGACGCCCGGCTCGTTCACCTTGCCGAAGAGGACATACAGGTTGGCGACGTCGCCGTGCATAATGAAGATCTTCTCGCCATTGATGACGAAGTCGTTGCCGTCCATGACCGCCTCGGTGCTCTGATTCGAGGCGTCGGAGCCGGCTTCGGGCTCGGTCAACGCGAAGGCGGGGATGATCTCGCCGGAGATGCACTTGGGCACGTATTTCTTCTTCTGTTCCTCCGAGGCGAACATGCAGATCGGCTCGGTGGCCAGCACCGCCACCGCCGCCAGCAGGTTGATCGGCGGATCCCAGAAGGTCAGTTCCTCGCCGAGGGTCGTGTACTCGATCGCCGATTTGCCCTGGCCGCCGCACTCCTTGGGGAGCGGGTACCCGATGAACCCCTGCGCCGCCAGTTTCCGGTACAGGTCATGCGGGAACTGCTGCGGCTCCGGCCGCCGGTCCAGATCCCGTGCGATCGGAACGATTTCCTTTGCCGCAAACTCCCGGACCATGTCCCGGACTGCCTGTTGTCGATCATCAACGTTGAAGCGAATCATCAGGTTACCCTCCGTAGAACGATTGTCATTCAGCCTCTCAAGACTGCCTATTTAACCGACTTCCCCGACCGAAATCAAGAGGCCCACTCCGGTGTTGACAGGGGGACGCCGGTTTTGACAGGTGAAGACCGGTTAAAACCGTGCCGGAGTGGGGGTTCAGGGGAGAGAGAGGGTGGCCCTGACGCCCTCGTCAGGGCCTGCTTACCTCACCTTGCCTCTCGAAGTTATTGCGTCATTGCTCCCGGTTGGGTGGCCCTGAGGCCCTCGTCAGGGCTCGCCTTGGTCACGGCTGGGTGGCCCTGACGCCCTCGTCAGGGCTCGCTTAGCACGCGTTCCGTTTCGAAGTGATTGCGTCATTGCTCTCGCATTGCCAGCTTGCTTGCCGTGAAGCCACGCTTCTTTAACGATCCCGCCCACGCACATCTTCTGACGTTCTCGTGCTTCCACCGGCGGCAGTTTCTCACGGATCAGTTCGCTTGCATGTGCCTGCGGGATTCGCTCGAGTTTGCCCGCGAGCGACACAGGTTTGCTCTTTGGGCGTACGTATTCATGCCCGAGCATGTGCACCTGTTACTCTATCCGCAATGAGAGAGGAGTACATTGAATGGAATCCGGTGAGCCGGAACCTGATGGCGAGTCCCTGTGCGTGGGCGTGGTCGAGTGCACGTGCTCGTTCGGGGAGGCGTGATGTGCCGTTGAGAATCGATGCCATCGACGTTCCACTCGATAGGCGGCACCGTGACCAAGGCGAGCCCTGACGAGGGCGTCAGGGCCACCCGCCCAGTGCGCCAACCCCGCTCTTGCGAGCGCGAACGCGAATACCAGTTGACAACACACAGCACAGTGAGCTGATTGATTCACGCGTAGCTCATTGAAGAAGCAGAGGAGCCTCGCCCATCTGCTTCGAGGGGGGCGAATCGACAAGCCGAGTTTCCGCTCGGGCGGTGTGACGCTGTCGGAGCGCAAGGAGGTGGTGTGCCCAGTGGCGACGGGACACCGGGAACCGCAACGGGTTTGGAGGAACTCGAATGCCGTGGTTCGCTCTTTTCCCACGTTGCCGGGAATATCCAGTGGCGCCATGTGTAATGAGCATTGAAGAGCAGTAGCCCCTGGGGTTCGAGCCTACCGACGAGAGCCCCTACATACATGACTGACAGCCCAAGTCTGATGGGCAGAAACGAGGACTCATCTCGATCTACCCCCAGTGTCCTCGCAATCAGCGCAGTCAGACATCCCTGAGCCGGGGCGCGAAAGTGGGCGTTCAGGTGAGG
>Ga0307378_10011537_pt1 | contig 11373 bp, 4 predicted proteins | sample UN1MG_FD_202238 | JGI IMG/M metagenome (GOLD analysis project Ga0307378, IMG submission 202238) | Soil microbial communities from Risofladan, Vaasa, Finland - UN-1 | ecosystem: Environmental > Terrestrial > Soil > Coastal area > Acid sulfate soil | place: Finland: Risofladan, Vaasa | collected...
TCGTCAGCATCAACATAGAATCCACCTTTTTTATAAATATAACAGAGGCGAAAATAGTCAGATCTCATAGCCGGATGTTTACAGCGTTCAAAGGCATCTAAGTAACGGCGATTAAAATTATTCATAATAAAATTTTTGGCACTGTCATCGTCGAAAAGGAGCCTATCGAAACCATATTCATCGAATGGTTGCCAACTGTCTATGCATTTTTGAACATCTGTAGGTATAGCATTTGCATCATCCCAAAACTGAATTAATATACGAGGGATTATTGATGTAGTATCTTGGAAAATCTCATTTTCAGACTTGTGGATTAAGTGCCATATGCAGCGTGATCTTAAATCATCGTCTTCTGAAATATTAAGGGTAGAGAGCTTATTTATAGAAATACCAAAGTTGGATTCCGATACTTTTCGGTTACTATCAACTTGAGCAAATAATGCTTCATCAAAACAATAATCTTCATTCATATCATTATCCTTAAAAACCCCACTAGATAAAAGTCTAGGAATAATAGGGACAGATGTTAATGCTCAATAATTAAGTAACTTATTTGGTATAATTATTTTACCAAAGGAGGTACTTAATGATGAAATTTGACCAACAAATTATAATTAAAAGATGGAAACCTATGCTGGAAGAGTACAAAAAGATTAAAGAATAAGGTTCTCCCCCGTCCTTTTAAGTTAATAAAAGAACTATGTCTTGCTAATCATATCAGTAATAAAGAACTCAGGCGTTACTATCGTAAATGGCAGGAAGGGGAAAAACAGGATGGTTCCTACTCCCTGCTCAAAGAGGGGCTCGTCCGGGATCTAAGGAGAACCCCTAAAGAGATAGAGCGCAATATCCTGAAAGCCTACAGAAGGTTCGGTTCTAATCGCTATGAATTGGTCTTATTGTTTAAACCTTATTACCTGGATAAGACCCCTTCTCCGGCTACCATGGACCGGATTAAAAAACGCTATCCCTTAAGCCCGGAACAGAAAAAGATAATCAAACTCTATGAAAAAGTAACCCCCGGAGAACTGGCCCATATCGATCTGACCAAGGTGACTAAAAACCTTCGTACCGTCTTGAACAAAACAAAAACAAGGGACGGTTCTTCGTTTCAAACTTTAAAAATAATATTTACTATAAATCCTGTCAATCCGACTAATGTCTGAATGAGTTTCCATCCAGTTCTTTTAAACATTTTTAGAATTCATTTTTCATTTGTAATGGTATACAATACTCATTAAAAATATCAATGAATTCTTAATAATCCTCACCATCTACAAATATCTTTATTGGCATGTACCTCTGTCATGATGTGATATATTTTACTTTTCTTATTCCTATTGCTCCCCAGGCACAAACATCATCCCGATAAAAATTTGCTTTGCTAATAGTAATCGGAGATTGTCAAACAAAGAACCGTCCCCTGTTTTATGCTATTCTAAAATCGTAATTTTTTCATATTCTTTTAAATGGAAATCTCTGATTCTAAGAAGATATAAACCTTGCTTCATGCATATTCGATTTTTTTTAATATCACTCATTCTCTTTTTTTTATAAATATAATGCACTGGTCCATCGAATTCAATCGCTAACTGTGGGAAAGATTTTTCATTAAATATTACAAAATCAAATGTAGATTCATGAATATATCTTTTTTCTTCTCTGTTAAATTCATTATCTTTATTATCAAAAACTGCATATAGAGGTAAGCCAGGAAAAACTTTATACTTACTATTTTTTAAAGTTTTTTCAATTATTTTTAAAGATTTAAATTCACTCGTATTTAGAAATTTTTTTAACATTCTTATTAATTTTTATAATACCTATTTGATTTTTTATTTTTATGTTTCAAAAACATGATTTCTTCTTTTTTTATTAATAACCAAATATATTATTTATTTTATATCCTTCTATTATTTCGATTTCCTCTGGGGTAAGGTTGTAAAGTTTGTAAACTATCTGGTCAAGCCCCGTTAGTAAATATATTGAAATATACTGGGATGTTTGTTTTTTCTCCTTCAAAAACTAGAACCATTTTTAGATAGACATTTGAACATTCAGAAACTTATTTTTTTCCATTCACTTTTTTTACCTATAATCTCAAGAAACTTAGACCTTGGTTTATCCATTAGGACATTACCGTATGATATATTACGAGGTCTTTTGTAAGCATGAAATAGAAATAGTTTTTCTTTTGCACGAGTCATAGAAACATAAAATAAACGAGATTCTTCAACAAGATCACCTCTAGGATTTGGTACTATATCATCTTCTAAACCAACTATAATCACAATATCTGCCTCAAGACCTTTGGCTTTTTTCATAGTATTCAATTGCACCCAGCCTAAACCTGTGCTACCTTGAGGATTAAGTAATTCCGTTATCTTGGTTATATCCTCTATTAATTTTAATGGATTAATCCAAATATTAGATACAACTGCCAACTGTTTGATAAACTCACCGCACTTTTCTTTTTTATAATTAATAAATAAATCCCTCAAATTCAAAAGCCCATCCCGAATTTTCATAAGAGTTTCATTGGGTTCTCTTAGGCTTTTAATGACCGAAAATAGATCGTTTTTCTTATCAACACTTTCCCATAGTTTAGCAATTTCTGTCTCTTCTTCGATTCGTTTCTTAATAGTTTCGGGATTACAATTTTGGTACTTTCTTGCTCCTGGGACTTTGGCTATGCCATTATTTATAAGTTCTTCAACAACTAATCGTGTTTTAAAACTATCAGAAGGAATACCTGCCCAATCTAAAAACAGCTTTGCAATTTCTACTCTTTTAGGCAAAAAGCTTATTGGACAGCTATATACTATACCTCGTTTGGATAACTCTTGAGTAATTAAAGGAAAAAATTCTTTCTTTGGTACGAGTATTAAAATACTCTTTTTCTCTTGGATGAATTGCCGAGCAATTACAGCAACCATTATTGCTTCAGCTTTATTACTAGGTAATTGCCATATTTGAGATTCTTCACCACTTGGCACTGTATATTCTAATTCTTGTTCCCCAGTCCAATCGGTGTAGTATTTTTTTAAAACTTTAATGGCATCTTGCATTATTTTATCATGGCACCTTCTACTATATGGCAATGGTGGAATTTCTGAACCGGGAAAATCTTCTCCAAAACGCAAGATAAATTTAGGATTGCCACCACGGAATCCATAGATACTTTGGGCATCATCCCCAACTACGAAAAGCTCATTTCTAGACTCTCTGCTAAGCAACTCTATTAGCTTAAATTGTGCTGTGTTAATATCTTGATATTCATCAACTAACAAATGTTTTGCCCGCAATTGATATTTTTTAAGAATAGTAGGGTTTTTCTCTAGTATACGACAAGCAAAAAGGATTTGATCATCAAAGTCTACATAGTTACATTTCGACATTATTTCCCAATACTGCTCACATATTTGGCATTTTTTTTCTTCGGGGTTTTCTTTGCAATCACCATATTGCTTGCATTTAAGAGCTTCTTTACTGTCGTCTTCAGTATAATCGAGCATCAAAGATGCATCACGATACATCAATTGTTTTACATCTTCATTCTCTTGAACCTTAAGCTCGGTTTTGTGCAAATTAACGTCGCGGGGTTTTTCGCATATTATTTCTAAGCCTAAAGAATGCATTGTAGAAATGTGGGGTAGTTTACTAAATTGAATATTAAAACCACTCAATTCAGTAAGTTTATAAATCATATATTGGTTTGCATCTTTCCCAAATGTAAGTACAGTTATAATACCTTTGTCTGTGTCCTTGTCCAAAAGACGCTTGATTCTATCGGCTAAGAGATGGGTTTTGCCAGCACCGGGTCCCGCTAGAACAAGAGTAGGTGATGCAAAATTAGTAACAATTTCTTCATAATTATTTAATACCATATAGGCTACAATCCTTTTTTGTTATTTTCTACAATTGTTATTTCTTCTTCAGTTAAATCGTATAATTTATAAACTAATCGGTCAATCTGGCGCTCGTAGTCTTGGACTCTGGCTTGCTTGGCAGAATTTTCTAAATAGTTGTCGTCTTTTGTAATGGTAAGAATTTTATTAATGAGATCAATGAATGGCTTTTGGTCATCAACAGATATTTCTTTAAAAGGAATATTCTTTAAGTACATAACTTTATATATAAAAAACCCTCCCGCCTTAGGAACTGTGGTTTTCTTATAGAACCATTCGACCAATTTAGAATTTAAAACTGCTAAAAGATATTTTAATTTAATTCTGTTTTTATATTTATCTTTTATTCGAATACCGCATACAGTATCTCCATAGTAAGTAGTTACTGACGATATGGTAAATCTATTTCTATCAGATAATTCAGGTGTAATAATTTTTGAAGTCGTAAAATTTGAAAGATTTCTTTGGTTCCATAACTCATACCATTTTTTGTTTGAATTAATAAAGTATTCCCTCTTTCTAATCAACTGTATATTTTCTTGTAGATAAGCAATATAATTTGGGCATCTTTGGCGAAGGTATTTTTCATCAAACGGAATAGTTTTATTATCAATTAATTCATATGGATAAAATACAAATTCCGAACTAGATTTTAGATGATATTTATCGATTTCCTTACCTCTATAACATGGATAAAAGCAATCGCATTCAAATTGTTTTAAAGTTATTTCTTCTTTTGTCTTTAGATATAGTTCGTTTAAACCAGTAACAATTCCTTCAGATATTACTGAAATCTCGTTTAATTTTGTACCATTTCCAATCTTATTAATAATTTTTTCTGCTTCTGAATCTCTAAATATCCAAGGTGATTTTGATAATTCTTCTTGTGAGATTTCCATAGATTTATTGGAAAGACTCGTTTTGTATTTTAATTTATTATGCTCCGAATTAGCTTTAATGAATGAAAAAACTCCAGTATAATTTGTTGCTTCAGTAAATATTTGGGTATGTTCGAAATCCACCAACTCCATTAGCTGCGTATTTTCAAGCAAAAATTTTCTTATTTTATTCCCATAGTCCCTCTTTGTAAAAGCAGTTGGGCAAATAAACGTAAAAAACCCTTTCCGCTTTAAAAGATAAAATCCCTTTTCAATAAAAGTGATATAAAGATCATACTTACCACTTGCTGACCTATAATATTTTTGTAGTAATTTTTTAAACGATCTATCTATCCCTTGAAATCCAAGATACGGTGGATTCCCAATCACTACATCAAATCCATTTTCTCCCTGAAACACTTCGGAAAAATATAATTTCCAGGGGAAGAATGGACGAATTTTTTGATTGCTGGTATATTGTCTTAATTGTTTTTCGGCTTCTTCTAAATTAAATCCAGTTTTTCGGGGTAGCATATACTTTTCTCTTTTAATTTCTTTTTCTCTTTCATCTCTAACCGGATGTTGCCTGTATTTCTCTTCGATTTCTCTTATTTTTTTAATATAGTCAGATTTCTGTTCCTGCAATTTTGTTTCAAATATTTTGATAATAAGATCTTCAATTTCTTTTCGTAATGCTTTTTTCTTATTTGTATTTGGCTGATTTAAAAGTTCACTCTTTTTGTCTTTCAATATCTCGTAATATTCTTTACTTTCATCTGTGGAAAATAGTTTTGCACTCTCTTTATCCTGTTTATTATTATCCAATTCAATGCCCATAAATTCAGAAATCAGGCTATTCCCCTGCATTATTTTATAATCCAAATTAGGAAGAGGTTTAATCTGTTCAATATCTTCCTCGTCTACTATCAGAGAAAGCCAGAGACGAAGCTTAGCAATTTCACAAGCACCAAGATCAATATCCACACCATAAAGACAGTCCTGAATAGCATGACGTTTGAAGTTGTAGATTGTACGGGATTGCTTCGTTGCATCCGCCTCTCGCCATGGGAAACAAGAAGTTAGTGTATTTCTTGCCCGAATAATTTCATTCATCATCCCCACAAGAAAAGCCCCTGAACCTACAGCAGGGTCGCAAACCTTGATTTCTTTTAATTTATCATCGATCAATTCAGCATGATTAAGAATACTTTGAGGTAATTTATAATCTTTATAAGAACCTTTATAATTGGGATTTTTGGAAAACTCATCAAAAGTAGTATGGTTATGCTCAATAGTAGAATCTCCATATTTGATCAATTTTTCAATATCCTCTTTAGGGATCAGATTTGTATTTTTTTCTATCATTAAACTCTCTTGGATCGGGTCCGTTTTCCCTGAAAGTTTCATTTGGATATTCTGCCTATCCGTCCTGTATCTTGGCTGATCGTTTACTTCTGTAAATAAATAATTGATCAGACTTTGCTGGCACATATAATGTACGATCTCTCTTGGGGTATAATAGGTCCCTTTTGATTTACGGTCTTTGACTTCCAGAAGATTTTCAAAGACTTTACCGAGCATCTCCGGGTCAACTGCCACTTCTTTTTCTAATGGCTCATCTTCTTTCACCGTAAAATTGTAACGGTCAAAGATATCCAAAATACCCGTACCGATATCTCCCTCTTTTGTTTTGTTTTCATTTGAAAAGAGAGTATCGGGTAAAAGTATATCTATTTTTGACCAATTATAATCGTTAATAGGGTCAAACAATCCTCCATTTAAAAAGGGAATTTTACATTGGAAATAACTAAAGTAGTGGTCATCGTAGGAGCGGTCATTTCTTAATGCCTCATAAAAGAGCGGCTCTAAAACATCATTAAAGAAATTTTTATAGTCACAATGTTTTTTCTCAAAAAGTTCACGTAAAAAATGTTTGGAGCCTGAACCCCATTTTTGACCTTTATTAACTCCAAACCATCCCTTCTTTTGTAAGAAGTACAGAAAGACGATTTGTCCCAAAAGTTTTTTGGAAAAATCAATAACGTTAACCCCTTTGTCTTGAAACTCTTGGCTGATTTCTTCATCTTTTTCTACTATCTCATCAAGAGAATTTTTAATTTCAAGGAAAAGGTAACGATATTTTTCATAAAATTCTTTGGTAACCTTTTCTATGGCAAATGCTCCTTCTATCTCGCTGAGTTTCGGACGATAAGCATCGTCTTGTAAAATAGGCAGGAAGCAACTTTGGGCGGTATGGCTACTTTCGTTTTTACCGACTAAAAAAGAATATCTGCGGGCCGGGGTAAATTCTTCCTTCACCTTGACATCACCTTTAGCTGTTTTTTCAAATTTATATTCCATCTTTACAAAGGAAAAGCGCCAATCCTCTTCTCCTTGCGGAGGAACAAAAGCAATAAGTCCGGCATCTTTTTCACCACGTTCCTTTAAATAGCGGGCTATGAAGTTACGCTGGGAAGTGCGCGCTTGATCAAGGGTAGTTTTCGCCTGCAAATATACGATGAGAATATCAATCTTCTTTTCTTCCGGGTCAGTATAGGTACCGATTCTTTCGTAAGCCTTGATAAAATCTTTAAAAGCCTTTGGTATATAACATCCCTGAAGGTGAAATTCTTTTGATTCATCATATCGATTAAGTAAGTTTTTAATAAAATAGATAAAATTTTCTTTATCGAAGGGGTTTTGAAAAGTATTTGTAATCAGTTTTTTGGCAGATTCTTTATCCATATTTTATTCTCCCATCAAATATTCAGATAAAATGACTTCTCTTGGTCCGGAAGTTTGAGCGGCACTTTTTGATAGATGTTCTTTTAATAATTCCGGAGCAATATTTTTTTGCAGTATTGCTAATATTCTTAAAGGACTTACGGTCTCTTTTAGCTCGTGATTTAATTCTTGAAGCAGTATTTTGGTAGTCTGTTTGGGGAGAGCTCCTTCGGTTATTTTTCTTAGCACTATCTTTAAGTAATCTTCTTGTTCCTCGGTAAATTTTCTAGTATCTTTAGAAATGGCTTTTAAGATTTTTAACACTTGAGTAGCAGAATCCCTGCCACCGGTTAATTTTATTTCTGACGCTTCTTCCTGGGTGGCAAATTCGAAGGCTTTTTTATTCTTCTCTAATAAGTCATAAAAATTGGAACTTACTTTCTCTCGTTTAGTATCTTCTTTTACTTCTAAGGTTTTTGCGGTAGTGATGAAATCTAATTCTTGAGTTTCTTGTTGAGGAGTGCTCATAAAATATTTTTGAAGTTTTCCTTTACGGAAATAAGTCAAAAGGCTATTGGTTTTTTGTTTATATATTCTGGCAGTTCTTGCCTTTTTGGGCAAGCACTTAATCTTTGCAAATAAATCCGGATGGTCTTCCCGGATATCTTTAATAATTTTTAAATATTTTAATTCACTTTCCTGTCCTTCATCTTCACCGATGATAGCTTCTTTGGAAGTTAAGCGGTTAAACAATTCGTGAGATTCTATTTCTTCATTTTCGGTAAGCAGACGGGCATCATTACCTAATAAAGTGATAAAGGCATGTATTTTTGCTGCCGCTGCTTCTTTTAATTTAATTAGGTCATTAGATTGTTTGCTGGGGAAAAAATTAAAGGTGTAAATCTTATCAAAATTAGTATCTACCCGGTTGATTCTTCCTACTCTTTGCATCATGCGGGTAGGATTCCAGGGGATATCATAATTAATAACTACATTAGATTTATGAAGATTCACTCCCTCTGATAATACTTCGGTGGAGATTAATATTCTAAAATCATCCCGGGGAGAATGGGCCTTGGGGTCAAAGTTTTCAATTACCTTTCTCCGGATGTGTTCACTTGAGCCCCCGGTAAATTCCATTACTTTATATTTTTGCAAATTCTCATTTAAATAATCTGCGGTCTCTTTAGATTCAGTAAACACTATTAATTTATTTTTCTTTAGGATAGGATGAGAAGAAAGGATATCTAAAAATTGGAGCAATTTAGGGTCTCGGTCTACTGCGCTCCATATTTTTTGAATTTCTCTTAAAGTCTTTAAATCTTTTTCCAAGAGCCCTCTATATTTCGGATCAAATTCTTTGGATGAGTATTTTACAGCTTTATCTTCGTCCATTAATTTTTGGATTGCTTCATCATTATCATTTTCCAGGAATTCAAATATTTTATTAATATATTTTTTACTAACATAGACATTTCCCTTATCAAATTCTTCTAAGAATTTTTCATAAGAATGGATAAAGCGATTGATGCTTTGTCGGAAGGCATAAAAACTGCTTTCTAATCTTTTCACTAAAAGAATTTTCATAAATTTTCTCATATTCTTTTGAGCCAATTCCTCCGGTTGAGTAATTTCTCCCCGGTAATAAAGAAGAGGGGTATAACGGCTATAATTAAAATCGAGGGCGACCATTTTGATAGTCTCAGTAAAAATCTTATCTTCTTGATCGTTTAGTTGATAAAATACCGGTTCGGGATTGGCAACTTCGGGAAATTTCAATTTTTGTTTTTCTAATTCTCGAGTAAAATATTTGATTACTTCGGCCCTAGTTCGGCGTACCATCAGATATTTTAGAACTTTTTCCCTAATCTCTCGGGAATTTTCTTTTACAGTTCTAATATATTCCGGATAATCTTGTTTTCGATCTAAATATTTTAATTTCTTTTCTAAATGGGAGAAAAATCTCTCTAAATTGGGCAGATTAGGAATTGTACTTTTTTTGGATTTTTGAAATAACTTTAGTTGACTTAAGATATCTTTGGGATAATTGTTGTAGGGAGTGGCGGTTACCAGGATAACTCTTTTACCCCGGCAAATCCGGGCGAGCATTTCGTAAGTAGTATTTGATTCATTGCGAAAACGATGGGCCTCATCAATAAAAATATTTTTATATTTAGTAATATCTCGTTTGAGTAATTTATCTAATTTACCCAATGATTCAAAATCTGCCTGTTCCTTAAAACCAGAAAAAATATTAGGCCAGGAACCGGGGCTGTCTTTATCTAAAAGCATGGGAGGGGCAATAACTAAGTGGCGGCCATCTAATTGCTGGGCTAAGAGGGCAGAGATATAAGTTTTACCCAGACCTACTACATCAGAGATAAAAACACCGCCGTATTCCTGAAGGATTTTTTTGGCATTTAAAACCGCTTGTTCCTGATATTCAAGCTTCATAAAATCTTTGGGCACATATTTGTAAAATATTTCTTCAGCTTGTTTGAGGTCATCCTGGAAATATTCGTATAAAAATTTTAAGTAAAGTTCATAAGGTGTAATATTATTGTTTAGCCAGGTTTTTGTTTGGATAGTATCTTGATATCTATCTTTTAAGTCAACAGCGTCTTCCCATAATTCATTAAATTTTTTTAGGGCAAATTCATAATCGGATCTATTTTTTAATTCTACATTGAATTCTAAATTATCAAGAAGGCCGGCTTTGGTAAAATTGCTGGAGCCGGTAATTACTCGGCCTGCGTCTCGGTCACTTTCCGAAAAAGTCATAATATAAAGCTTGGCATGAATATTTGCAGAAGGATATGCTTTTATTTCCAATTTTCCGCTTTTTAGCCATTCTAAGAAAATATGAACCCCTTCTTCTACTTCTTTATTGTCTGGAGAATTTTCCATTTCATTGGTGACTTCTTCGGAGAATTGCTTTTTTGTCTCTGAATGGGAAAACTGTAGAGATTGCTGCTGTGGGGAATTGACTGAATTTTCATCTAATGATGGTGCAGAGAGGTTAGAGACGTTGGTATTTATCCCGACAAGAATTCTAATTTTTTCTGTTTTTTCGAGTGATTTATAAATCTCATAAAAACCACTGGTATAAAAGTATCCTACTAAAACATCAAAAAATTGGGTATCCTTAATGAGGGTCCTAAATCTATTTGCAAGACTTTGATTCTTTTCATTAGTTATAAAAGTTAAATCCTGGGATTGTGATTGTGATTGCATATTTTATATTCTCCTACCTGATTAAAAAATTCATAATAACTTAATAAAATATTAATAGAAACAATCTATTGTTTATATACTGCATTGATTATCAAAAGTCCTGCTTTTTTGGAAGAAAAGTTTGCGGTTCAAGAAAAAACGGGTCTGATGAATCAGACCCCTACCTCAGAGATTGCTTCCCCTGCTTTTGCTGGGGCAGGCTTGCTTCACTCCTCGCAATGACAGAAAGAGAGTTGGAATGACAGAGGGATTAAAACTAACAATATTTACTTATAAATGGGGAAAATGTGTACAACTTGTGGGAAAATAGCTTCTTGAAAGCCTTATAAAATAAGGGTTTTAAGAGAATAATGCGAGGATTGCTTGTATGAGCAAATTTTGTCTTAACCTATACTTTACCCCTCAAAAATGGTACTTTTTTGACTAAAATTCCCTCATCCCGAAATCTGAAAGTGGCTATTTATAAAGATTTTAGGATTTCGGGGAGGTAAAAATAGGCCAAAAATGGGGGTCGTAATTACCGATTTTTTGAAAATTGAAGTGCGTTTAAAGGCACTCTCCGTGCGTTTTTAGGGCATTCCTGAAAGGGGTCTAAAACCCTTGTAAACAAAGGGTTGTATGACCAAATA
>Ga0307378_10011538_pt1 | contig 11373 bp, 7 predicted proteins | sample UN1MG_FD_202238 | JGI IMG/M metagenome (GOLD analysis project Ga0307378, IMG submission 202238) | Soil microbial communities from Risofladan, Vaasa, Finland - UN-1 | ecosystem: Environmental > Terrestrial > Soil > Coastal area > Acid sulfate soil | place: Finland: Risofladan, Vaasa | collected...
TGCCAGCTTCGAGATGGGCGGTGAGTATGACCAGACAGACGCAACAGGCTTTATTCGTCTTTTCGGCCTGCCTATGAAGGTGGCCGGCGCAATTGATAAACGAAGGAAATGATACGGCACTGTGTTTAGACACTTGGGCCGATTTTACAGCAGAGGTCGCAAGAAGATATGATTGGGAGCAAATTTGCAGCGAGGGCGCAATCCGGGGTGTTGTATCTGCTCATAGTGATTGCCGGCGGGATGTTGTTTTTTGTGATGGTCGGCGGCTATGGCTGCAGCAGCGAGAAATGCCGGCTCGTCGCGATGCGCCGCAGCGGGCAGCAGGTCCTGCCTGAACAAACAAAAACGACCGTATGCAAAAAAATACCGGTCATTTTCGATACCGACATCGGCGACGATATAGACGATACGTGGGCATTGGCGTTTTTGCTTGGATGCCCTGAACTGGACGTGAAGTTGATTACAACGGAAATGTCGGACACCCAGCCGCGTGTGAAGATTGTGGCCAGGATGCTGGCCATTGCCGGCAGAACCGACATACCCATCGGCACAGGAATACCCTGCGGAAAAAGCGACCGCGGACATAATCAGGACCTGTGGGTGGCGAACTACGAATTGTCGTCATATCCCGGCAGGATTTACCAGGACGGCGTCCAGGCTATAATCGATACGATAATGAGGTCGGCAGAACCGGTAACAGTCATTGCGGTGGGGCCGTTGCCGAATATAGCAGAGGCCCTGAGACGTGAACCGGCAATAGCGCAAAAGGCCAGATTTGTGGGAATGCACGGCAGCATCCGCAGAGGTTACGGAGGAACTGACAAACCAGGCGCCGAGTATAATGTGGCTGCTGTTGTAGAGGCGGCTCAAAAGGTCTTTACTGCCGACTGGGATATGACAATTACCCCGCTGGATACCTGTGGGATAGTCAAGCTCGGCGGCGAAAAGTATCAGCAGGTATTAGGCAGCAGCCGTCCTTTAGCCAGGGCAGTGATTGAGAACTATCGTGTGTGGATGAACACCCGCAGGCAACTGATGCAAAACGTGTATGATGTTAATAAAACCAGCAGCACCCTTTACGATACGGTTGCGGTTTACCTGGCCTTGTCAACCGAGCTGGTTGAAACCGAACACCTGCCAATTCGTGTTACCGACGACGGGTACACGGTAATCGACGCCAGGGGCAAAGACATTAGCTGCGCTGTCGAGTGGAAGGATTTGGAATCTTTCAAGTCACTGCTTGTGGAACGTTTGACAAAATAGGTTTTAAGCGGTTTGGCGGCATTAAGCTGTTGGCAAAATGAGCGCAGCAATACCGGGCCAAGGAGAGATTTTGATAGTACCTGACTGGATATGGTTTGCATTTATTTTTGCATTCGGATGCTGTGTGGGCAGTTTTTTGAACGTTGTCATATACCGTTTGCCGCTTGATATGTCGCTTGTTCGGCCGGGGTCAAGGTGCCCGGCCTGCAGCAGGCATATTCGCTTTTACGACAACATACCGCTTATCTCCTGGCTGTTATTGAAGCGAAAGTGCAGGTACTGCAAAGCGCCGATTTCGATGCGTTACTTTGTCATCGAGCTTCTGACGGGCGCGGTGTTTACTTTGCTTTTCTTTATATATTTTCACACCGACCTTCGCGGGGGAATCGGCTCATTTCTCAACGGCGGGTGGTTAATCTATCTTGCATCCATTGTTCTGGCCGGCGGTTTCATCGCCGCCTCAGCCATTGACCTGCAACTGTGGGTAATACCGATTAACATCTGCTGGCTGGTTGCCGCCGTAGGAATAATCGTATCGGCAGCCGGCGGTTACGTAATGGAGCCTGCCTTGATACGTGCTTATTCGCTTTTTCCCACGGCCACTGCTGCGACGGGCCTGCCGGCCCTGGGGGCCGGTATCGGTCTGGCTATATCGTGCACACTTTTGGCCGGGGGGGTTATTAAAAGAAGTTACGATTCGCAGACCGACGACCAACAACCTGCGCCCGGCGGCCAGGTACAGATTGACCATCGCTGTGAGATGCTCAAAGAGGTGGTTTTCCTGCTGCCGATAGTAGTCTGTGCGGCTGGGGCTTACCTGCTTGGCCGGTTTCTGGCGGTCAGCAGCCCGTCATTGTATAATGGGTGGGCGAATTTTTCAGCCAGGCCGGTGATTTCCGGGCTGCTGGGCAGTGTCTGCGGGTTTTTTGTCGGCGGCGGCGTAGTTTGGGCGACAAGAATTCTGGGCACGCTTGGTTTCGGGAAAGAGGCTATGGGGCTTGGGGATGTGCATTTGATGGCTGCAGCCGGTGCTGTAATAGGACCTGTTCCGGCAATAGCGGCTTTCTTTATTGCTCCTTTTTTTGGGCTGGTGTGGGGTGCTTATAGTATGTTTTTTAAAAAAAGTCGGCAAATTCCTTACGGGCCGTTCTTGTCTTTAGCTGTTTTTATGGTTATTATTCTTCACGACAGGATTCTAAATTACTGGGATTTTATGCTTTGCCGTTAAAGAATCGACAAGCGGAATGTCGATGTTATTATTGTTAAGGAGGTCAAAATGTATAAAACTGACAAAAAACTGATTTGCCTGGTAATCGCCCTTGTATCGACCGGTTTTCTTTGCGGCTGCACCAATTGGCAGAAGAAATACCAGGCACTGAACGTCGAACACCAGAACCTCAAAGGCCTGCTGGAACGGGAAAGACAGGAAAAGGGTCAGATTGCTGATGAGGTCTCGGAAGGCCGGCAGACAATCGAGGATTTGCAGCGTCAAATTGCCCAGCAGCAGAAAAGCCCCGCTGAAGCAAGCGGTTTCGGCAAGGGTTATGACGTTTCTTTCGACCCGAGGGCCGGCACGCTTACCGTCACCCTGCCCAATGCCATATTATTTGACTCAGGCAAAGCCGAACTTAAGAAAGCCACTATTGTCGAGCTTGACCATATTCAGTCGGTGGTGCAAAGCAAATACGGCGGCAGGCCCATAGACGTGGTGGGCCATACCGATACCGACCCCATCAAAAAGTCCAAGTGGAAAGATAACTGGCAGCTCAGCGCTGAACGCGCGCTTTCGGTAGGCAGGTATATGCTTGACAAGGGAATCGCCAAGGACAAGATTCGGGTCGTCGGCTGCGGCGACAGTGTGCCCATAGCGAACAATTCCACGGCAACCGGCAAGGCAAAGAACCGCAGGGTCGAAATCGTTGTTCACATGAAGTGATTTTCCGCGCGGTACCGTTTTACGCTGCTGCGTAACAGGCAGACCAAATAGCCTTTACTTTTGAGTAGAGGCTATTTTTTTGTTTTTATGAAAGTGTCTGTTGTTACTGAGCCGTCGCGCGCAATTTCTACCGTAACGGCGCCGTCTCGGGCCGTGCAGAAAAAGCTGCCGGGCATCTTGCCGTAGGTCGGGATTATCCTCTTGTATTGAGTCTGGTCACAGCTGCATATTAAGAAATCCGCGCCGAGGCTTTTCAGAAACCCGGGCTCCCGGCTGCGAACCGAGCCGTGGTGAGGGACAACTACAACGTCGGCTTTCAGGTCGGGCAGCAGTACCAAAAGACGACCCTGGGGGTATTTTCCGACGTCCGAACACAGCAGAATATTAATTGTGTGAAATTTAACCAGGTAAACGGTGGATTTGTCATTCAGGTCCAGGGCTGGTTCGTCAAATGCCGGTTCGGTGGGCCAGAGGATTTTTATCTCAAGGTCTTTACCGGCGGTCAGTTGGTTGGCTAGGGATTTGATTTCCCGGCCGCTTTCAGCCAGAATCTTTCTTAATGTTCCTGCGGTACCATTGGGCTTGTTGTGCGTTTCTTCAATGAATGCCCTGTTGGCATATACGGCATCTACTCTGGAACTTGCAAGGATTTCGGGTATTGCGTTGATATGGTCGGGATGAGAGTGGCTGACGGCTATAGCGTGTATTCTGTTGATGCCGCTGTATCGCATAAAAGCGGTGACAATTTTTCGGCCTGCATTGTTCTGGTAGAGGCTGCCGGCGTCAAACAATATATTTTTCCCGCAGGGAGGCTGGGCCAAAACCGCCTGGCCGTGTCCGACGTCAAGCGCCGTAAGCAATAGTTTATCGGGATATGTCCTTTGCCATTTCAGCGTGCCGGCAAACAAAACCATTCCAACGGCAACGACTGTAACAATTACCTTTTTCAGCAATATGTTCCGCAAGCAAACAAATGCCGCAGTCAAAATAAGCAAATAATACACAACAACGAATCCGACCGGCACGTGACCTATGAGTATATGCGATATGTCCACTTTTGCCATCAGTTCCACAACCCGGATTAGAGAGCCGCATAAAGTTTCTGCTGCAATTCCCAGAACCATCGCCGCTGTCGGCAGCAAAAATGCGAGGAGTATCTTTAAGAAGCCCATTGTCAAAATCAAAACCAGCAGCGGAAAAACAATGGCCGTCCAGACGCATGTCAGCGGTGTGATTGTATTGAAGTGATATAATAAAATTCCTGCGCCGCCCAGCCAGGCAGTAAAGCTTGTAGAAAACAACTGCAATAAATCCGGGCCCGGCCAGGAAGTTATGCGATAAAACGGTCTTGTCAGCGGAGGTTTCTTACCCACCGGCGGAGACGTTATTTTTTCATACAGGAAAAGGTGGATTCGCCGGCAAAAAAGTAAAAGCCCAAGCACCGATGCAAACGACAACTGCCAGCCGGCATCGAAAAGACACGTCGGTCTTATCAGCAACAGGATTATCGCTGCCAGCGATAATGTATTGAGCGAATTGAAACGTCGGCGAAAAAGAAACGATATACAGAAAACCCAGACCATAATCGCCGCTCTTAGTGTCGGTTCCCTCGGCGGTACGACAAGCACAAACACGGCAATGGCAATAATGCAAATAACGGCCCTGCTGCGTTTCATCAAGCCGGCCAGTTTGCACAGCCACCAGATAATGCCTGTGATGATTCCCAGATGCATTCCTGACAAACTGATGAAGTGCAAAAGGCCGGTTTTTTCAAATGCCGCATAAGTTCTGCTGTCTATATTTGCCCTGCGGCCAAGTAAAAGGGCCTCCAGTAAGGCCTGCCCCTGGTTTTCGGGTTCTGGTCCCGGCAGCAATGCCTCTGCAGCCTTTTGTCTTAACCAGCTTTTTAGTCTTATAAAGGTCTTTTTCTGGCCGGTCTGAAGCAAATCCATACTTTGGCGTGATTTAACAGTTGCGATGACAAAGATGTTTTTTCGCTGCAGATATAGAGCTGTATTGAATTGTCCGGGATTGGTAGGCTGCCCGGGCCTGGCCAGCCAGCAGTAAGCCTGAATGTAATTACCGGCCTTCAAATCCAGTACAGGCTCATCCACCCTCATTAAAACAGTCCCGGCTGCATTTACCCAGCCGGTCACGGCCTTTACCTTTCTAACCTTCAGGTAAAAGCTGGTAGCCGGGTCTGTGAACCTGAAGTTTGTAAACGGCTGCTGCTTTTGTTTGTTAATATAAGGCTCTGTGATGATTACCCCCGCGATTGTCGCCAAAGTGGGCTGGTCTGCTATGAGGTTGCGTATGTCGTTTTGGGCGGCAAAATTGTAGTTTATCAGCCGAATGGCCCCCAGACAGGTAAAACAGCATAGAACCACATAGGCAGCCATATAATGCCTGTGGTTTTTGCCTGCGCTGACAATCAACACGACAGCGGTGCTTGTAAAAAGTACCAGCAGCAGCAGCCAAAGCCACATTGACAATGATACCCAACTCTGCAGCAGGATTCCGGCGATGATTCCGGCGGCAAGCAATACTAACGGACACGTGCCGACAAGCCGTTGATGGAAGTTCCGCCGCCATGCAAGTTCGGCATCGAGCAATTCCAGTTTTCGCTGTATGACGTCCATAGTCAATGAACGCCAATTATAAAGAGCTTAGGTGACATGTTTCAAACTATTTCAGACGACAACAGCGCCAGACTTTTCGGTGATAGCGGTTATATTCATTTCGTAAATTGGTTGAAACAGGCTTTGAAGACGCTTATAATAAAGGTGTTCGGCAGGAAAATGGATTGTTTTTTGGGCCGTTTTGCAGAAACGGCAACCTGATTATGAATTTTGAGAAATTCTTTAATCCCAAAAGCATCGCTGTTGTCGGCGCCTCGCGCGAGAAGGGCAAGGTCGGCCACGAGATACTTGCAAGTATCATTGGTGCCGGATACGAGGGGCAGGTATTTCCGGTCAATAACAAGGCCGATGAAATCGAAGGCCTGAAATGCTTTCCTGACCTTGCATCGACAGGTCAGGTACCGGAGCTTGTGATTATAGCTGTGCCAGCGGCAGCAGTACCGTCGGTAATGCAGCAATGCGCCGGTACAGGGGTACAGTCGGTAATTATTATAACCGCCGGATTCAAGGAGGTTGGGCAGGAGGGAAGCAGACTCGAAAAGCAGGTCATTCAAATCGCAAGACAGGCCAAAATAAAGGTAATCGGGCCCAATTGCCTCGGTGTGGTAGTGCCGGCCAATAAACTCAACGCCAGTTTCGGCGGACAGATGCCGATTGACGGCGGCATCGGCTACATATCGCAGTCAGGAGCAATAATGACGGCTATTCTGGATTACGCCATGGCCAACAGAATCGGGTTCAGCAAGCTGGTGAGTATAGGCAATAAAGCTGATATCAACGAACTGGATGTTCTGGAAGTGCTTGGACAGGATGCCAACACGAAAGTCATTGCCGGCTATCTGGAAAATATAACAGACGGTAATGCTTTCGTTACGCAGGCAGAACGCATCAGCCGTAACAAGCCGATACTTATGATAAAATCGGGGGGCACCGCCGCAGGTGCAAAAGCAGCCACTTCTCATACCGGCAGTCTGGCAGGGGCAGAAACCGCATACGAGTGTGTCTTCGAGCGGGCGGGGATTATTCGCTGTAACTCGTTACAACAGCAATTCGATTACGCCCAGGCTTTTGCGTATCAGCCGCTTTCAGCAGGTTCGACAGTGGCAGTTATTACCAACGCCGGCGGGCCCGGGATTATGGCTGCGGATGATATAGAGCGTCAGGGCCTGGAATTCGCGACTTTCAGCCGGGAAACCGGCGACAAACTTGCTGAGGCGCTGCCGCCTGCAGCGAACATCTCAAACCCAATCGATGTTTTAGGCGATGCACTGGCTGACAGATACGAATTGGCGATTGAGGCAGTGCTTGAAGACCCAAATGTCGATGTTGTTCTTGTGCTTCTTACCCCTCAGGCCATGACTGAGGCTGACAGCACCGCTGAGGCAATCGTCAGACAGGCACAGGCAAAAGCAAGCCGGCAAAAGCCGATTTTTACGTGCTTTCTGGGGGCCGAAAAGGTCAAGAAAGCAAAACAGATATTGCAGCAGGCTAAAATACCTCATTACGATTCTCCTGAAAAGGCCGTATGCACAATCAAGGCAATGACCGATTACATAAGATGGCGCAACCGGCCCAAACGCGTGGTTAAACAGTTTGCAGTCAACCGTGCAAAAGTCGAAAACATAATTGAAAAGCATTTGCGGCAGGGGATAAAGGAAATCAACGAGGAGCAATCAAAGCAAATACTTGCCGCCTACGGCTTTGCTACTCCCGAGGATGCTGTAGCTGACAGTGCTGAAAAGGCGGTTGCCGTCGCCAACCGTCTGGGCTACCCGGTCGTATTAAAGATTTGGTCGCCGCAGATAGTACATAAAACAGACGTCGGCGGTGTAAAAATGGATTTGAACAGCGACCAGGAGGTGATGGACGCCTTTGACCTGATGATGTACAGGGTACCACAAAAGGCGCCGGATGCTGAGATTCTCGGTGTTTTAGTTCAGCAAATGTGTAAAACAGGAAAAGAGGTGATTCTGGGTATGAAGCGGGACAGACATTTCGGGCCGCTGATGATGTTCGGTCTGGGCGGAACGATGGTCGAAGCACTTAAGGACGTGTCTTTTTACCTTGCACCACTTACAGCAGATGAGGCGATGCAAATGCTTATGAGCACAAAGACTTACCGCATACTGACCGGTTTCCGGGGCCAGGAGGCGGTAGATATGGATAGTATCGCCGAGGCATTACAGAGGCTTAGCCAGCTGGTGACAGAATTTCCGGAAATTCAGGAACTTGATATTAATCCGTATGTGGTCGGGCCCCCAGGCACAACACCAATAGCCGTTGACGCACGTATGAGGGTGGAAAAAGCTTAGACAGGAATTTATTTATGCAGGCATTTGACTGGAGACAAAAGTACAAGGGCAAAATAAAAACCGCCCCGGCGGCGATGCAACTGATTAAATCGGGTAACACTGTGTTTATTGGCACCGGATGCGGCCAGCCGCAGTACCTGGTCGAGAGCCTCGTAGCCGATTGTGACCGTTTGTATGATGTTCGAATCCTTCATTTGCTGACCATGGGCGAAGCACCCTACGTCTGTGAAAAGTATCGTGACAGGTTCAAGATGAACAGTTTTTTTGTTGCAGACAACGTCCGCGGGGCGATTAGTCGGGGAGTAGGCGACTATACACCTATACTTCTGTCTGAAATACCTGGTCAGTTTAACACCGGAAGAATTCCTGTTGATGTGACGCTGATTAGTGTATCGCCGCCGGATGTCAGCGGCATGTGCAGCCTCGGCGTGTCTGTGGATATAGTTAAATCGGCAGCAGCCAATGCAAGGTACGTAATAGCACAGGCCAACAGCCGTATGCCTCGCACGTTCGGTGACAGTTTCATACACGTTAACAATATCGATGTCCTGGTCGATTATGACCAGGAGATTATTGAAACGCCCGATGGGCAGCCGGATGAGACACTTCGTGAAATAGGCCAGAACATCGCCCGCCTGGTCGAGGACGGCAGTACCATCGAGTGCGGGATAGGACGTATCCCACAGGCACTTGCAGAATTCCTTAAAGACAAAAAAGACCTCGGTGTTCATACGGAAATGTTCGGAGACTGGATTATCGACCTGATTGAATGCGGTGCCATAACCTGCGCCAAAAAAACCCTGAACCGCGGCAAGGTTGTGGCAAGTTTCTGTATGGGCTCTCGCCGGCTTTACGATTACATTGACAATAATCCGTTCTTTGAATTTTATCCAACCGAGTATGTAAACGACCCCTCCATAATAAGTCAGCACGAGAAAATGGTCGGAATCAACGTGGGTCTGGAGATTGATTTGACCGGGCAGGTCTGCGCCGACTCCCTGGGATATAAGTTCTATAGCGGTATAGGCGGACAGGTGGATTTCATTCGGGGCTGTGCCCGAAGCAGACAGGGAAAACCCATAATAGCAATGCCCTCTACGGCCAAAGACGGACAGGTCAGCAGGATTGTGCCGCATCTGACCGAAGGTGCAGGCGTTGTTACAACACGCGGCGACGTACACTACGTGGTCACCGAGTTCGGCGTTGCAGATTTGCACGCCAAAAGTATAAGAGAAAGGGCCATAGACCTCATAAATATAGCACACCCAAAATTCAGAAAGCAGTTAATTCAGGCTGCCAAGACACATAATTATGTTTATCAGGACCAGATAGAGCTTGGCGCTGAGGAAAGTGCCTACCCCGAGGAATTAGAACATTCGGACGTTTTACGCGACGGCACGGAAATATTCTTTAGACCCGTAAAACCTACCGACGAACCTGCCATTTCAAAAATGCTCTATTCACTCAGCGAAGCCAGCGTGCGAACCCGTTATATGACACGGACAATGACATTTCCGCACAAAGACGTTCAGCAATTGGCAAATATAGATTACCACAGCAACCTTTGCATAGTCGGTACCGTACCGGACGTTTCCGGCGAGCAGATAGTAGCCATGGGTCAGTATTTCCTGGACCCGAAGTCTTATGCTGCTGAGGTTGCCTTTGTGGTCAAGGACGAGTGGCAGAAAAAAGGAATGGGCACTTTCTTATTGCACTACATTACCCAGATTGCCAGGAAGAGGGGTGTGAAAAGATTCTACGCCAAAGTCCTGCCGGAAAACAAGCCTATGCTGACTATCTTTCTGAACTGCGGCTGCCGGATAAACACCGAATTCGACGGCCATGTTTACAATATAGCCTACGATTTGGTGTGAAAGGATAGAGCTAAACCGCTTTTTGCCGGTCACGAAAGGTGTTTCTTGACGATGGTGACGCCAAATATTTGCAAAAAAGCATCAAACTTTTTGTAAGTTTTTGCCGATAATACTATTCAGCAGCAGGGACGGACTGTTTTTTGAGGTTTGTCCGCTGCAGCCGGGGTCAGTTCTGGGGGTATGCCGGACAAAGCCCTTTTTCTTTTCTGGGACACTAACGCTATGGCTAAAGGCAAAAAAATTCTGACCTCAGGTGAAGTTGCCAAAATCTGTAACGTTGCTCACAGGACCGTGCAAAAATGGTTCGACAGGGGTATACTTAACGGCTACCGGCTGCCGGGCAGCGGCGACCGCAGAATTCCCGTAAACGAACTTGTCTCGTTTATGAAAGCAAACAGTATTCCAATCAACGACTCCCTGCTGTCCGAATACGCCGGCGACAAAGACCGGTAAGCGATTTGACCGCAGGCGGGGCAAGCTGTGGGTTTCCAGGCAGAAGTTGTCTTCTGATGGCGGGTGAGCCGGCCGTTCAAGGTAGCTATTTACACGCTAAACGATTGCATCAGAAAAGCACATCAGCTATAATCATACCCATTCCGAATCCCGGGCAGCCTGGTAATTGTACGAGGTCACTAAAAAAGTCAGTAAACATGAGAAAAGCGGTATTTATTCATTCGGAACAAATGGAGCATTTTGCGTATCCGGCCCACTGTCCGTTTGATGTCAGCAGGGCCGGAAAGACCCGCAAGGTGCTTGATTCGCTGGGGCTTCTGTCGGCGGACAACTGCGCTGTTGCAGCACCGGAACCGGCAGAAAGAATACAGCTTAAAAAGTTCCATTCGGCACGTTATCTGCACGTGCTGAAAAACGCCGCTGCCGGCAGGTTCGACAGAGAAGCACTTTATATGGGTATTGGTACACCGGATTGTCCCGTCTTCGCCGATATGTATGACTATTCGGCAATGGCCTGCGGGGCCACCATTACCGCCGCCGGCCTCATTCTTTCAGGCCAGGCTGATGTTGCGTTCAACCCCTCCGGCGGGCTTCACCACGCCGGCCCCGAACAAGCGTCGGGATTTTGCTTTATGAACGATGTGGCTATCGGGTGTATTGTACTTGCCGAAGCCGGCAAACGCGTCTTATACCTCGATGTGGACGTCCATCACTGTGACGGCGTGCAGAATGCTTTTTACAGCCGCAATGATGTGATGACAATATCATTTCATCAGAGCGGCAGGACACTTTTTCCCGGAACCGGGTTCGAAGATGAAATCGGCACCGGCCAGGGCTTGGGGTATTGTGTGAACGTGCCTCTTGTCATCGGCACTTACGACCAGGCCTATATGAAG
>Ga0307378_10011539_pt1 | contig 11372 bp, 11 predicted proteins | sample UN1MG_FD_202238 | JGI IMG/M metagenome (GOLD analysis project Ga0307378, IMG submission 202238) | Soil microbial communities from Risofladan, Vaasa, Finland - UN-1 | ecosystem: Environmental > Terrestrial > Soil > Coastal area > Acid sulfate soil | place: Finland: Risofladan, Vaasa | collected...
CGGGAAGATGGTCTCCGACGCCGTCCGGGAACTCCGCGAACGCCCTCACTGATCCCGTCGTACCGTCCCGCCCGATTTCCATTGCCTGCCACCCATCGTTGTCGTATCTTTTTTCCATGCGTTTGCGAATCGACGGCTGCGATGTTTCCCTCGACCTGTCCGCGGGATCGACCTTCGGCGCCCTCCTCGCCGAGGCGGGACGCAATGTGGCCGCGCAGGGTCGGGTCGTCTCCCGGATCGTCGCGGACGGGCGGGAGATCTCGACGCGGTTCGAGCGGGAGATGGCCGACCTTCCGGTCGGGGAGGTCGACGCGGTGGACGTCACGACGACGACCCCCGACGTCCTGTTCCGGGAGGCCCTCGACGGCGCCGTCGACCTTTCCCTCGCCATCCGGCGCGACGCGGAAATGATCCTGTCGTCCCTTCGCGCGGGGGACCTCGCGGCGGCGGGTCCCCGATACGCGGCCTGCATCGAGTCCCTCGGGACCTTCTTCCAGCTGGCCGGGGCGATCTTCAATGCCATCGGGACCGGCGTGTTCCCGCTTGGAGTTCGCTCCCGGAGCGCGGGGGAGCTTCCGACCCCTCCCGACGCGACCTCCGGAATCCTCGAGCGGCTGCTCCAGACGCAGAAGGCGAGCGACTGGAACGCCGTGGCGGACATCCTGGAGGGGGAGATCCTGCCCAACATCGACGGGTGGTCCACCTTTTTCGGGGCGCTCAAGGAGATCGGCCCGGAGTAGGAGGAACCGGTGGGACGCCCCACTCCCCTAGGAAGCGCGCTCCCTGGGGTACCCCGGTGTCGGGATGATGGGCAGGAGGCTGATGGGAAATGCGGGATAAAAGGGGGCAAGACGATTTCAGCGTGGCGCTCCGGAAGGCGCTCTCGGAACTTCCCACGATGTTCCACGAGGCGCTTGCGAACGTCGCCGTGGTCGTGGAGGATTGGCCGCCGGACACCCTGCTCGAGGAGCTGGGAATTCCTCCGGACGACACGTTGTACGGCTTCTACCACGGTGTGCCGCTCCCCGAGCGGTCGGTCCAGGATTCCGGCCTCCTTCCCGACAGGATCTCCGTCTACCGGGGGCCGCTCATCGAGGATTTCCCGGACCGGACCGAGTTGTGCCGGCAGATTCGGATCACGCTGCTTCACGAGATCGGCCACTACTTCGGGATGGACGAGGAGGAGCTCTCCCGCCTCGGGTATCAGTAAGGCGCCATCCCGGCTGCGTCAGGGGGTTCGGAATGCTCCTTCTTCGACGAGAGTACCGCGACGGCGACGAACCGCCGGAGATCGTGCTGCTGCACGCCGAGGTGACGGTGCGAGGAGGTCCCGCCGGGCCGTCGCGACGGTTCACCCGGGCGGTCGTTCCTTCGGGGACGCCCGGGCAGCGGGTGGCGCACCTTCCGCTCCCCGAGCCGCGTGAAGGGGAGCGGATCCTCGTGCGCTACCGGTTCTCCACCGTTTTCGCGGGAGAGGAACGGTTCTCCCCGTGGTACGAGATGGACGTTCCCTCGGACGATGCGATCGGGGATCTCTACCGCATCCCCGAGGAGGGGACGTCGAACCTCCCTCCCGCCCCGGGGCGCGGACATTTCCGCCTGGTCCTGCCACTGGGGGAGGGGGAGCGCGCGTCCGGGTCCTTCCGGTTCGGGTTCGGCGCAATGCGGAAAAAGCCGTCCCCGTCGCTCTGCCGCGCCGTCGTCGACGCGGGATACGGTCCGGCGCCGGTCATCGAGGCCCCGGAGGCTATCTCCGTACTCAAGAACCGGCCGATGCCGTACTTCCTGTACCACGTCTCCTCGGACGGGAAACTGCGCGCCGACAAGATCGCGTGCGCCCGCATCCCCTTCGCCGATCCCGACGGGATCGTCGTCTCCGCCCGGATGGTCTGGGGCGACTCCGCCTGGCGCGCCACGAACTTCTCCCTCATGGAGGCGAAGGGGTACACGCCTGGTCCCGTCGCGGCCGCCGAGGCGACGAAATCCGGGGCATCCCTGCCTGCCTCGGCACTAGGCCATCCGTGGCCGTCGGAATTTTTCGCGGAAGACCGGGCGGCGTTTCTCGCGGCGAGGGAGGCCGCCCTTTCCCTCCTGCCGCTTCCGCGCGTCTTCGAGGCTTTCGTGTTCGGGCCTTCGGGGAGCGGGGTGGAGTACTGCTTCCAGACCGTCGAGCGGCGGCCGGACGGGGGCTTCGCGGTGCGGTGGCGGAACCGGGAAAGCGGCCGGAACTGGTTCGTGACCCTTTGAGGAGGTCCTACCGGATCCCCTTCAGCGCCCCCAGGAGCGCCCGGACCTCGTCGTCCGTCCCCACGGTGATGCGGAGGCACCCCGCGAGCCGCGGGGTGTCGAAGTACCGCACCAGGATCTTCCGGCGCTTGAGCGCCTCGTAGACCGGCCGGGCCGATCCTCCCCGCGTGCGCCGGGCGAGGATGAAGTTGCTCTGCGACGGGAACGGCGTGAACCCCACCCCGGGAAGGGCCGCCGCCAGGGCCTCGCGGGTTTTCCGGATCCTTCCCGCGTTCCGTTCCATCCATCCGGTGTCCATGAGCGCCGCAACCCCCGCCGCGATCGACAGGCGGTTCAGGTTGTACGAGTCGCGCACCTTGTCCAGCCCCGCGATGATCCCCGGGTGGGCGAACCCGAGCCCGATCCGCATCCCCGCGAGGGAGAACGACTTGGAGAGCGTCCGCAGGACGATCACGTTCCGTCGTTCCCGCGCGAGCGCGAGGGCCGTCCCGTCCGCGAAGTCGGCGTACGCCTCGTCGACGACCAGCAGGCCGGGAACGGCGTCGGCCAGCTCCGCGAGCGCGCGGACCGGCACGGCGGTTCCCGACGGAGAATTCGGGTTCGCAACGATCGTCACACGCGCCTTTTTCCCGGCGAGGCCCCGGGGGAGGGAGTAGTCGTCCGGGTACGGCACCCCCGCGAGCTTCCCCCCCTGGATGCGGACGAGGGTGTCGTAGAGCGTGTAGGTGGGCACGGGGCAGGCGAGGAGATCCCCCTCGCCCACGAACGCCCTCGCGATCATCGCCAGCAGGTCGTCCGAGCCGTTCCCCGCGATCACCCCCGGCAGGTCGAAGCCGTACGTCAGCGCGGCCTGGCGCCGCAGCGCGGTGGAACCGGGGTCGGGATAGAGTCGCAGCGGTTCGCCGACTTCGCGCAGGATCGCCTCGCGCACCTTCGGCGAGGGGGGGTACGGGTTCTCGTTGGTGTTCAGCTTGATGAAGTCGCGCTCCCGGGGCTGCTCGCCGGGGACGTACCCCTCCATGCGGGAGACATTTCTCCGGAAGACGACGGTCATCGCCGGGTCCCCCCGCCGGGATAGCGGCGCCCGAGACGCTCCCACGCGGCGACCGAGCGCCTCACCGTTTCCGGGGAGAGGCAGTAGGCGACGCGGACGTGTCCGCTTCGTCCGAACCCGGACCCCGGGACGACGAGGATCCCCTCGTCGCGCGCCGCGGCGACGAACGCCATCTCATCCGGGACGGGGGTCTTCGGGAACAGGTAGAACGCTCCCCCGGGCGGGACGACGTCGATCCCGGCCCGCCGCAGGGCGTCGAGCAGTACGTCCCGGTTCTCCTGGTACACCGAGACGTCGGCGGGCTCGTCCTCGAACTTCGACACCGCGATCTGGAAGAGGGCCGGGGCGTTGACGAACCCGAGCACCCGGTTGCAGAAGACGCACGCCCCCGCCACCTCCTCCGCGTCCGCCGCGCGCGGGGAGACGGCGAGGTAGCCGATCCTCTCGCCCGGCAGGTTCAGGTCCTTCGAGTGCGAATAGGCCACAAGGGTGTTGCGGATCTTCGCCGCCGCCGGGGTGGACGACACCCCCCGGAAGACGATCTTCCGGTACGGTTCGTCGGAGATCACGTAGATCGGGTTCCCGAACCGCATCTCCGCGGCGGACAGGACCCGGTCGAGGGCGGCGAGGTCTTCCCCGGGGTAGACGGCGCCCGTCGGGTTGTTCGGCGTGTTGATGAGGATCGCGCGCGTCTTCGGGGTGAGGGCCGCTTCGACGGCCGCCGGGTCGAGCTGGAACCGCGCGTCCGTTTCCGCGACGACCGGCGTCCCGCCGGCGTTGCGAATGTAGAAGAGGTACTCCACGAAGTAGGGGGCGAGGATCACCACCTCGTCTCCCGGCGAGAGGATGGCGCGCAGAGCGACGTTCAGCGCGCCCGCGGCGCCCACGGTCATCACCAGCAGATCCTCCGTGAACGGCAGACCCGTGGAACGGGAGAGCGACAGCGCCGCGGCCCTGCGGGCCTCCGGCACCCCGGCGTTCGGCATGTACCGGTGCAGTCCGGGCGGCGGGTCGGCGCACAGGCGCGCCAGTTCGGCGGAAAGCCCGGGCGGCGGGTCGCCGTACGGGTTTCCGAGGGTGAAATCGAACACGTTTTCCTCGCCGCGCTCGGCCTTGAGGACCGCTCCGTCCTCGAACATCTTCCGGATCCACGATCCTTGACGGATCGCCTCCCGGATCTCCGGCGATGCGGGCATCTTCCCTCCCCGGTTACGGTCTTACTGTGACGATGGGACACGATACGCCACTTTCCGCCGGGGCCGCAAGCCGCGAGTGGAGGCACTTACAGCCAACTCCGTCGCCTCCACCCGCGGCACACGCCACAGAGGGGTTTTCTCGGCGGGAGGTACGGCAGGGGGGGTGTCACTTGAAGGCGCAGGCGCTTTCGAGGGACATTCCTGCCAGGGGGGGGACATTCCTGGTTCAACCCCGGGAGGAGGGAAGGAGTGTCCTCCCACTGCCGTTGGAGGAGTGTCCCTCGCCCACCTGTTGAATCGACCCGCGGCATGCCGTACAGTGGTCGAAGGGGGACATCATGAAACGCGCTTTCCGAACGCTCCTGCCGTTCGTTTGTTCGTGCCTGATCCTTTCCGCGTGCGCCGCGGGGAGTTCGCTCCACGTTCCCGGGGACCTGACCCGTCCCGCGCGCGGCGACGTCGCGCCCGCGGCGGGGGGGCCGCAGGCCTTGATCACGGACTTCTCGTTCACGGCGGCTCCCGACGGCCTCGTCGGGAGGGATTTCGACCGCGCTCGACCGATCGTCTGGAATTGCGAGCCCGGGAAGGGGATGGCGGACCTGGTCGCCGGGGCTCTCGAGGAGCGCCGCGTTCCGATCGTCCGACGGGGCACGGACGCGGAGGGCGCCAAGGGGGTTCCGGTGCGGATCTCCGGTGTGGTCCGGCGGTTCGAGGTGAACACCCGCCGCACCGGCAACCTGACCGTGATCACGGAGGCGAACGTGAGCCTGACCATCACGGCGGAGGGCCCCGGTATATCGGGGTCCATGGAGAAGACGATCACGAGCAGCGCGTCGCTCTCGGATCTCTTCGTCACTCCCGATGATATTCGCGAGGCGCTGATCTCCGCCGCCAACACCGTCGCGGAGGAGGCCGCCCGAACATTGATCGAGGCAAAGGTCGTCTCTCCGGCGTCGTGAGCCTCGCCATTTCCCATTCCCTTGCGGACATCCCGGTCGCGGGATGGGAAGAACTCCACGCCCGGGGACCGCGCGCCTCCCCGTTCCTCTCCCCCCGGTTCCTCCTCCCCTGGCATCGCGCCCTCGGCCGCGGGTGCGACGTCCGGGTCGCCCGCTGGGGATCCGACGGCGGGCCCGACGAGGGGCTCCTCTTCCTGTGCCGCTGCGGGGAGGGAGGGTGGATCTTCCTCGGCGGCGAGCAGGTCGCGGACTACCTGGACGCCCTTGTCGCGCCGGGCCGTGCCGAGGCCTTCTGGCGCGAGTTCCTCGAACGGGGGCTCCCCGCACTGGGGGGCGGTCCCCTGAGGCTCCCGGGTCTCGTGGAAGGGACCCCCGCCCTTTCGCTCCTCCCGTCGATCTGCCGGGAGACGGGTCTTTCCTGCTCCGTCGAGGAGATGGACAAGGCCCCCTTCGTCTCCCTGCCGGGCTCCTTCGAGGAGTATCTCGAACAGCTGGGCACGAAGGAGCGTCACGAATTGCGGCGGAAGATGCGGCGTGCCGCGGAGCTCCTTCCGGGGCTCGCCTTCCGGATGACCCGGACGCCCGATGAACTTGCGAACGATCTCCCGTCCTTCGTGGGACTCCTGCGGAAGAGCCACCCCGCAAAGGAGTCGTTCATGGACGAGTCGATGGCGACTTTTTTCCGCGAAGTCGCGGAGGGGTTCCTCGCCTCCGGCCGCCTGCGGCTCGAGTTCCTCTCCTCGCAAGGTGTGGACGTCGCCTCCGTGTTCCAGTTCCGGACCGACGGCGGTCTCCTCCTCTACAACTCCGGGTACGATCCGAAGCTCCGCGCGGCCAATCCGGGGCTCGTCCTCCTGGCGCGCTCCATCGGGCAGGCCATCGACGAAGGCTTCCGGGAGTACGACTTTCTGCGGGGGACGGAGCGGTACAAGTACGACCTGGGAGGGGTGGACCGGGTGGTCTATCGCCTGACGGTTTCCGCTTGACGCCGCACCTTCTCGTTTCCTACCACACGTGCCCGGTGGAGGAGCCGGGGGAGGGACTCGCCGGGGGGATGAACGTATTCCTCCTCGGGCTGCTCCGCGGGTTCTCGAAGCGGGGGATCGCCACCGACGTCCTCACCCGCGCCACGGGGGAAACCGTCGAGGTCTCCGCTCCGTTCCCCGGGATCCGCATCTTTCACGTCCCGTGCGGATGGAAGGAGACTCCGTCCCGGGAAAGCGCGTTCGCATCCGTCGATCTCTTCGTCGAGCGGTGCCGGATCCTGTTGCGCGGGGAGCGGATCGAACCGCGCGTCGTCTCCGGGCACTACTGGATGTCGGGCGTCGCCGCCCGGAAACTTTCCGGCGCCCCGTTGATCTTCTGTTACCACACGGTGGAGGCGCGCAAGGTCATGGCGCCCGTGCAGGAAGAGGAGCCGCTCTCCTCCATCCGCAGGGAGAAAGAGGCGGCACTGGCGCGGGAGGCGTCCCGCGTCGTCTGTTTCTCGGAGTACGACCTCGCGGAGAACCGGCGGATCCTCCCGGAGTTGTCGGAGAAGGGGGTCGTCATCCCGCCGGGGGTGGACGACCGGTTCCGGAACCTTCCCCCCCGTGCGGTCGCGCGATCGTATCTCGGACTTCCCCAGGGAGGGATGATCTTCCTGCTTGCCGCCCGGGGGGACGCCGGGAAAAACGTTCCCGTGGCCGTCCACGCGTTCCGCGCGATGCGGGAACGGTGGAAGGGGCCGGCGATCCTCCTCGTCGCGGGGCAGGGAGCGCCGGATGGCGCCTCCGGTGAGGATGTCCTCTTTCTCGGCTCGCTTCCGCACGGCGGGATGCCGATGCTGTACGCCGCGGCGGACGCCGTCGTCTGTCCTTCCCTCTACGAGTCGTTCGGGCTTGTGCCGCTGGAGGCGCTCTCGTCGGGCGTGCCGGTCGTCGTGCCGGAAGAGACGTACTGGGGGGACCGGATCCGTTCGCAGGGAGGGGGGCTGGTCTATCCGCGGGAGGAACCGGACCGGTTATCCGGTGCTCTCCTCGACCTCGCATCTTCGGCGGGCTTGCGCGCCCGGCTGTCGCTGGAGGGGGCCGCCGTCGCGGCGCCGTTCACGTGGGAGAAGTGCACCGCGTCCTGGGCGGAGCTTCTTGCGTCCGTCTCCACGCCTGGTAGTCCGCGATGATCTCCTCGAGCTCGCGCCGCGCGTCGTCGTCGGTGTGCTGCTCCGGCGGGTGCTTCATGAAATACGCCGACGGGGAGAGCAGGGGGCCCGACAGCCCCATCTCCCTCCCGAGACGGCAGAACCGGATGGCGTCGATCCCGACGCCCGCGCTGTTCGGCGAGTCGGTGACGGAGAGACGAAGTTCCAGTTCGATCGGCAGCCCCCCGAACCCTTCCCCCTCGATCCGCAGGAAGCAGAGCTTGTTGTCCCTCTGCCAGGGGACGTAGTCGGATGGCCCGATGTGGACATCGTCGGGGGAGACGTCGTGCGAGAGGGCGCTGGTCACCGCCTCGGTCTTGGAGATCCGCTTCGACTCGAGCCGGCTGCGGTTCAGCATGTTCAGGAAGTCCGTGTTCCCGCCGGTGTTCAGCTGGTACGTCCGCCGGAGACGGATCCCCCGGTCCGAGAAAAGGCGGGCCAGCGCCCGGTGGACGATGGTCGCCCCCAGTTGGGACTTTATGTCGTCTCCCACCAGCGGAATCCCCGCCTTCCGGAACCGGTCCGCCCATTCCGGATCGGACGCGATGAACACCGGGATGCAGTTCACAAGGCTCACTCCCGTCCGCAGGCACGCCTCCGCATAGAAACGGGTCGCCGCCTCTGAGCCGACGGGCAGGTAGTTGACCAGGATCTCCGCGTCGGAGTCCCGCAGGACCTTTTCCACATCGCACGGATTCTCGGAGGAGGGGAGAAACGTCCGGTCGTCGGGGTAATCGGCCATGTGGGGGGCAACGCCGTCCAGAACGGGCCCCATCCGGACGATGGGACCGCCCGCGGGCATCCGCTCGACGAACCGCTTCGTGCAGTTCGGAAGCGCGAAGATCGCCTCGGTGACGGGCCGTCCGACCTTCCGGACGTCTATGTCGAAGGCGGCCACGACCTCGATGTCGCCCGGGAGGTAGCCTCCGATGTCGCGGTTCATCAGCCCGGGGGTCATCCCTCCGTCGGCGGGGGGGGGTGTCTCCCGGTAGAACTCGATCCCCTGCAACAGCGCGCTGGCGCAGTTCCCGACGCCTGCCACCGCGACCCGGATCTTACCCATGTTTCGAGCCCCCATCCTTTTTTTCCCCATCCTTGCCAACGTTGGATTCCGGGTCGCTCCGGGAGGTTTCGCCGGGAGGTTCGCCCGGCCCGGCGTCGATCGCCAGCGCGCGACCGCACTTCCAGCATATCGGGGGAACGACCCGCGCGGCATGGCGCTCCCTGGAGACGAAATTCTGAGCGGAGCAGGCGCCGCAATCGACGATCATCGAAGGTGATTGTACATCCCGGCGCGATCGTTTGACAAAGAAGAAATACCGATACTATAATCGCGCCATGCAGATAGAAAAGGGAATCGACAAGGTCGTAAAGACCGTCCGCATGATGATCCTCGACAAGCCGGGATACTTCGGCAAGGTGGCCACCGCCGTCGGCAATGTGGGCGGGTCCCTTGGGGACATCCGGCTCGTCGGGTACGGCCTCGAATACAACACCCGCGACGTCACGATCTTCGTCGACAGCGAGGCGATGCTGCAGGCGGTCCTCGACGAGGTCGCGAAGGTCGAAGGCGTCATCGTCTCCGACATCATCGACCCGGTGCTCGAGCTGCACCGCGGCGGCAAGATCGTCGTCAAGTCGAGGAACCCGATCACCAGCATCTCGACCGTCCGGAAGGTCTACACCCCCGGCGTCGCCAAGGTGTGCATGCTCATCCACGGGAACCCGGAGCTGGCGCACGACTACACCGCCATCTTCAATACGGTGGCGATCGTGACCAACGGGACGGCCATCCTCGGGCTGGGGGACATCGGCGCGGTGGCCGGAATGCCGGTGATGGAGGGGAAGGCCGCGCTCTTCTCCGAGCTGGTGGGGATCAACGGCGTCCCGATCCTCATCCAGTCGAAAGACACCGAGGAGATCATCCGCACGGTGGCGTCGATCGCCCCCACGTTCGGCGCGATCAAGCTCGAGGATTTCAAGTCCCCCGAATGCTTCGAGATCGAGGACCGCCTGGCCGCGATGCTCGACATCCCGGTCCTCCACGACGACCAGCACGGGACCTCCGTCGTCGTCCTGGCGGCGCTGCTGAACGCCAGCAAGTACGTCGGGATGCAGGTCAAGGACGAAACGGTCGGGATGGTGGGGCTGGGGGCCGCCGGGATCGGCATTTCGAAGCTGCTGATGGCCTACGGCGTCCGCAAGATGCTCGGGTGCGACATCAATCCCGGAGCGCAGGCGATCTTCGCGAAGATCGGCGGCAAGCCCGTCTCGCTCGCCGAGGTCATGGCGCAGTCCGACATCGTCATCGCCACGACCGGCGTGCCGGGGCTCATCAAGAAGGAGATGGTCCGCAAGGGGCAGGTGATCCTGCCGCTGTCGAACCCGAATCCCGAGATCTCCACCGACGACGCCCGGGCGGCGGGAGCTTCGTTCGCGGCGGACGGCCGGGGGGTCAACAACGCGCTGGCGTTCCCCGGGGTGTTCCGGGGGGCGCTCGACGCGAGGGCGCGCAAGATCAACTACCGGATGAAGATCGCCGCCGCCAAGACCATCGGCGCGGCCGCATCCGACGGGGAACTCGTCCCCTCGATCCTCGACCTCGAGATGCACGCCAGGGTGGCCGAAGCCGTCGAACGCGCCGCGTTCGAGTCCGGCGTCGCCCGTCCCCGCACGGAAGAGATCAAAGAAACGTAGTGCTGCGTTTCATAAATACGGGTTCATTCGAGTAACCTACGCCATGGACGCTTCATGGCTGCGCGGCACCCTCCTCGTTCTCTTCGGCTATTTGCTCGGCTCCATCCCGTTCGGCATCCTCGTCGCGAAGGCGTTCGACCGCGACGTGGATCTGCGGAAGGCCGGTTCCGGGAACATCGGCGCGACGAACGTCGCGCGCACGCTCGGAAGGGGCGCGGGGATCCTCACCCTCGCGCTTGACGTAGGAAAAGGGATCCTCGCCCTCGCGCTCGCCCGACGGTTCCTGGATCCGTCCGCCCACCTGTGGCTTGCCCTGGTCGGCGGGGCGGTCTTTCTTGGACACATCTTCCCGGTCTATCTCCGCTTCAAGGGGGGGAAAGGCGTCGCGGTGGCCCTGGGCGTCGTGCTGTTCCTCTCGCCGGAGACCGCCTTCGTCATCGTGGTCCTCTTCGCCTCCGTGCTCTACTTCACGCGGTACGTGTCGCTTTCGTCGCTGTCCGCCGCCGTGGGACTTCCCGTCGCCATGGCGTTCCTCGGGAAGTCCCGCCATTACGTCACTCTCGCCCTCGTGATGGCGTTCCTCGTGATCTACACCCACCGGGAGAACATCCACCGCCTCCTCTCCGGCCAGGAGAGCAGGCTGGGAGCTCCGCCCGGGGAGTGACGCTGCACAGGCCGCGGGCAGCGGGTGCCTTCGGATTGTGCAAACCCCCGTCCGGGCGTCCGCCGCGCGCCGCCCCTCCGCTTCGCCTCATCGCGATGGATGCTTGAATTCCCTGGGGAAACGGATTTCCGCCTCCGCCGGCAGGTTCCGGATGCGGGATTGGTACGGCCGTTGCTGTACCAGGGAATGAAGGGAGGTGAACCTTATGAAGAAGATCGAGGCGATCATCAAGCCGTTCAAGCTGGACGAGGTGAAGGAGTCGCTGAACGACATCGGGGTCCAGGGGATGACGGTTTCCGAGGTCAAGGGGTTCGGTCGCCAGAAGGGGCACACCGAGCTGTACCGCGGGGCGGAATACGTCGTCGATTTCCTTCCC
>Ga0307378_10011542_pt1 | contig 11370 bp, 9 predicted proteins | sample UN1MG_FD_202238 | JGI IMG/M metagenome (GOLD analysis project Ga0307378, IMG submission 202238) | Soil microbial communities from Risofladan, Vaasa, Finland - UN-1 | ecosystem: Environmental > Terrestrial > Soil > Coastal area > Acid sulfate soil | place: Finland: Risofladan, Vaasa | collected...
CGATAATGGATTCCATGACCCCCGACGAGCGCCGGCACCCCAACGTCATCCAGGGCTCGCGGCGGCGGCGTATCGCCGCGGGCTCGGGCACCACCACCGCCGAAGTGAACCGCCTGCTGGCCCAGTACCGCGCCATGGCCAAGGCCTTCGACGGGCTCTCGGGAAAGAACGGCCGGCGGATGATGCGCCGGCTCGGGATAGACCCCTCGAAGCTGGACGACGCCCTCCCTCCGGGCCTTTAACCTCCTACTCCAGCCTGCGCCGCAGGTAGCGGTTGTAGACCACCGCCGCCGGGTTATGCCCCGTCACCCGGTCCTTGGCGATGAGCGTCACCACGGGGATGGACGAGCCCAGGCCCAAAATGGCGTCGTGGCCCACGCAGAGCCCGACGCTGCCGATGAGGCCCACGCCGTCGAGCCCCAGTTGCGCCGCCTGGCCCAGGGGGTTGCAACTGGACTCGTCCGCGCCCCCGTGAATCCGGGGATGCCCCAGCTCCTCTTTGGACAAAGCGCCCATCTTGCAGCAGGCCGAGGAGACCTCGAAACCGCGCCGCTCCAGGAACCCGGCGATGACGGCCGCCTCCTCGGCGGAGCCGATGCAGAAGGCGAGCCCGATCTTCCGGAGGCCCAGCTTTTTCGCCAGGAGGGCGAACTCCTCGATGCGGGTCAGGCGGCAGTAGCCCTCCGCCTCCACCTCCGCCGCGGCGTCGAAGAGGGGGCGCAGCCCGGGCGAGTACCGGGCGGTCATCTCCTCCCGCGAAAAACCGCCGCAGTTCAGGCCCTCCCCGCAGCGGTACTCGTATTCACACTCGTGACAGCGCATTTCCCCGCTTTACTTCAGCGTGTAGTAGTTCAGCAACCAGCGATAGTTTGATTCCCGGTCCCCGTCGTCGTCCACACGGACCTCAACGATACCGACACCCTCCTTGAAAAAGACATTCTTGATAATCTGGTCGTTGTCCTTGACCGTGACCCAGACCAAATCCTCGTAGTGCCCGGACGGCGTTTCGGAGAATATGTCTATCTGGTCGATACTGCAATACCAAAGCACGCCGTCATCGTCGGTGTATGTCCAGGAGTTATCTTTCTCGATGGGGGTTTTCAGGTAGACGTGCCAGTTGGTTTCATCCGCCGGCCTGGCCTGGAACTCGCCGCCCTCGGTGTTACGCCAGAGCCACTGTTCCGTCGTATCGCCCCAGTTCAATTCCACGCGCCAGGCGCCGTCCTCGGAGCCCAAAACGGACCAGTTCATCGGGTCGCCGTCGTCGGGCAGGTCCCAGGCGTAGTCCCACTCGTTGCCCTGGGCCAGGGGGACGTAGGCGTCCGTCGGGTTGGGCTCGGGGGTGGTGGTCGTGTCGCAGCCGGCGAGGAGGACCGCCAGGGCGGCCGCGGAGAGAAGAAGCGTCCTTTTCATCGAAACCTCGCGGTGGGTCGTCCTTCGCCGCGATGATACCAAGCCCGCCCCGCACTGGCAAGCCCCGCGCTTGACACGCATGCCGCGGCGCGGGATATAATGGGAATGAAAAAGAATCAATCCCGCGAGGCGGCATGAGACCTACCCTGACCATCCTGCTCCTGGCGTCCCTCCCCGCGGCGGCCGACGTGGCGCCGGGCCGCTGGGTGGAGGACCGCCCCGGAGGCGCGGCGCCCGAGCACCCTACAATCTCCATGTCCGACGAGGAGGTCACCGTCTTTTTCTGGGAGGACGTCGTCCTGGTCGAGGCGTGGTACGACATGACCAACGCGGGGCCCTCCGGTCTGACCCCGATGATGCTGCCCATGTACTTCATCTACCCCGGCGGGGGACCGGACGAGGACTTCGAGCCGTGGGTGCGGATGAGCGTGAACGGAGAGGAACTGGAGACGCGGGCCTTCCTGCGGCCCCAGTACGACGAGGCGGGGGAGTGGTCGGCGACCATGGTCATGGCGCTCTTCAAGTACGACCTTCCCCCGTACGAGACCACGCGGCTTTTCGCCAGCTACCTGGCGCCCTACGTGTGGCGTGAGGACGGCGGCTGCTTCGAGTACCCCCTGGGCACGGGGGGCGGCTGGCACTCCCCCATCGGCCACGGCACCCTCTACCTGCGCCCGGGCCCGGGGGCGGATTGGGGCGTGGTCGAGGATTTTGGTGAAAAGCACCTGCCCGAGCCGACCTTCGATGGCGAGACGGCCGTCTGGGAGTTCACCGACCTGGAACCCCCGCCGGACACATGCTACTGGCTCAGAGTGAGGGGGATGTGACACCAGTTTGGCGCGCCAAAACGAAGCGAAGCGAGCTACACCCCGGCGAAATGGGGGGCGCTTCAGGAAAACGCGCGATTCAGCGGCGGTGTTTTTTTATGCGGGGGTGACGCCCCGCTTTTTTATACCGGGCGCCGGACCGCGTCCGGCGGGCCTCTCCGTTTCAACGACGGGATCCGCCCTCCGTCCCTGGTACACATCTTGCGTCCAAGGAGGCAGACCATTCAAAATCGGTAATTCACCCCGCGAGGAACATGAAAAACGAAGCGAACCGAGCGGAGCGAGCTATGCCTCTGGCAAACCGAGTTACGCCCCGGCGAAACGAGCGGAGCGTGCTATGCCCCCGGCGAAACGTACTCATCATTGACGACGAGGAAAACCTCCTGGAGCCGCTCACCCTGGGCCTAGAGCAACTTTCCCCGGGGTTCTCCTACACCGCCACCTCCGACCCGGTGGAGGGGATGGTGCTGCTGGACCGGATGCACGTGGACGTCCTGGTCACCGACATGATAATGCCCTACGTCACCGGCCTGGACATCATCGAGCAGGTCGTCAACCATTTCCCCCAGACCGCCTGCATTTTAATGACGGCCTACGGCTCGCCGGACATCGAGCTGATTCTGGACGAGTACTCGGTCAGCTACGTCGAGAAGCCGCTGGACCTGGACGTGCTCCACCGGATGATAGTCAACCTGACGAGGGAATCCAAAACCGGGACCGACATGAGCGGGGTCATACTGCCCACCTTCGTCCGGGTGCTGGCGACGAAGGAGCTGACCTGCCGGGTGGACATCGAGTGCCGGGAGAAGAAGAAGGGGACGCTATTCTTCTCGCAGGGGGAGCTCTTCAACGCCAAGCTCGGCAACCTGTCGCCCGAGGCGGCGGCGGAAGCCATGCTGACCTGCGAAAAGTCGAAGATAACCATCCACCAGTTCAAGCACCCCTTCCGCCGGAAAATCCATCGGAGCATGGAGGAGATTCTGCACGTGACGTCGGGGGAGGAAGAGGAACCCTTCGCCACCATCGGCGGTGCGGATTCCTTCGACGATCCCGACTGCGGTTACCTCGACACGGGGAACCTCATCGGGCTCCTCTCCGCCGGCGTCACGCTGAAGTACAACCTGCTCCCGCGGAAGGAGTGAGGCCGGTCCAGACGCAAAAAAAAGGAACGCCCGGTGGCGTTCCTTTATATTGGTATAAAACGGTTTACAACTCGAGGAAGGCCTTGAGCTTGTTCGAGCGGGTGGGGTGCCGCAGCTTGCGCAGCGCCTTGGCCTCGATCTGCCGCACGCGCTCGCGGGTGACGTTGAAGATCGTGCCGACCTCGTCCAGGGTACGCGGGCACCCGTCGCCCACGCCGAAGCGGAAGCGCAGGACCTTCTCCTCGCGGCGGGTCAGGGTCGAGAGAACGCTCTCTATCTGCTCGCTCATGAGCATGAAGGCCGCCGACCGCGCCGGGCTCACCGTGTTCTTGTCCTCGACGAAATCGGCTAGGTGGGAGTCCTCCTCCTGCCCGATGGGCGTCTCCAGGGAGATGGGCTCCTGGGCTATCTTGAGTATGCGGCGGACCTTATCGGCGCTCATGCCGAGCTCGTCGGCTATCTCGGTGGGTGTCGGCTCGCGCCCCAGCTCGTGCAGGAGCTGGCGGCTGGTGCGGATGACCTTGTTTATCGCCTCGATCATGTGCACCGGGATGCGAATCGTGCGGGCCTGGTCGGCGATGGAGCGCGTGACGGCCTGGCGGATCCACCACGTGGCGTAGGTGGAGAACTTGTAGCCCTTCTTGTAGTCGAACTTGTCCACCGCCCGCATCAGGCCGATGTTGCCCTCCTGGATGAGGTCCAGGAAGTGGAGGCCGCGGTTGGTGTACTTCTTGGCGATGGAGACGACCAGCCGGACGTTGGAGCGGACCAGGGTCATCTTGGCCTCGTGGACCTGCTGACGCCCCTCCCGGATCCGCTTGACCACGTCTCGGAGGTCGTCGGTGGTCATGCCGACCTGCCGCTCGACCTGCCGGACCTTCTCGGCGGCCTTGGTGAGCCGTTGCACCGTCCGGGCCAGCCCCTCCTCGTCGGTGGAGAGCCGCTTCATCAGCCCGGCGGCCAGGGGGTTCTTCACTGTGATGTTGTCGGAGATGGCCTCGGCTTCCTCGAGGCTTATCCCCAGCTTCTTCGTCGTCTGCTCCAGGTCGCGCTGCTTGAGATTTATCAGGCGTAAAAGGTCTATGATGCGGTCAGCGAAACGGTTTATCTGCAGGGGGGAGAACTGCACGTCTAAGAGCTTCTCCCGGATGGCGAGCTCACCGGCCGAAATCAGAGCCCTGTCGAGCTCCCGATTCTCATGCTTCGCGTCGGCGAGCTCGGTCATTATCTGCTGGTGCTCGACGTAGGTCTCGGCCAGGATCTTGCAGGTGCGGCGGATGTACTCCTTCTGCTTGTAGAGCGGGAGGCGCCCCTCGGCGTTTATCTTGACCACCTTCTCGATCTTGAGATCGCCCTGGCGGAGCTTTTCGGCGAGGGCCTCCAGATCCCGGTGGGTGGAATAAACGCTGAACACCGCGTCCTGGATGACGTTCTGGCCGCTCTCTATCCCCTTGGCGAGCTCTATCTCACCCTCCCGCGAAAGGAGGGGGACGCGCCCCATCTCGCGCAGGTAGAGGCGGACGGGGTCATCGGTGCGTATCTTCTCGACGTCCGCCAGCGCGTCGGCGTACTCCCGGGCCAGGCTGACCTCGGCACCCGCCTTGACCGTCTTGGGCATCTTGGCCTTGGACGTGTCCACGATGTCTATGTCCATCTCGTCGAAGAGCATCAGGAGCTCGTCAATCTGCTCGGGGCTGACCACGTCCGAGGGCAGGGCGTCGTAGAGCTCCGAGTAGGTGAGCTGGCCCTTCTCCTGGCCCAGAATGATCAGCTTCTCGATACTCTCGCTGGCGGGGATGTCGTGGAGGTTGTGCTTGACCTCGTTGCCTTCGGACTCTTCAAGCTCTTCGTCGAAGCTGTTGTCGTCGTCGTCCTTCACGGGCTCCTCCAAACCGAACCGGTTGCCGTACCTTCAAGAGCGGGCAATGATAAGAAAATCCTGGCGGCGATACAAGGGAGATTTCGGAAGTGTTTTCGGGGATTGTGACAAGGATAACTCGTGGAACAAAAACAAGTTACATATTACGCTGCGACCCGCGTCGCGGAAAAACGCCGCATTTTTTGCTCACGGTAAGTATAGCCGGAGTCGAACCGAATTTCCAAGGAACCCCTTGACATTACCCCTTTTAAGTCAACGAGATGGCGTAAAAAGGGCCGGAGGGCTCCCGACCCGATCATGAAACGCGGTGTAATTGAACGACTTGCAATGCCGCAGGCTCGCGCGTCTACCCCTCCTTGACCTTCAGGGAATCAATCCGGGTCAGGAGCTTCCTATAGCGCTCCTCGTCCCCCTTCCGGTACGCCTCCTTCAGCTCCGCCTTCAGCCGGATGAGCTCGGTCTCGAGGTTGCGGCGCCGGAAAGCGGCCAGGCAGTCCACGAGGGCCTTCTCCCGCTCCTCCTCGTCCAGCTCCATCGCCATCACCCTGAAGAATGCCTCCCGTGCGGCCGGTTCCAGCTTCTCCGCGGCGGGGCCGACGTCGGCGAGCCTCTCCGCCCGAACCGCCTCGTAGGCCGACTCCAAGGCGGGGCGGATGGATTCGGGAAAGTCGTCCGGGTGGATTTCCCCGACCACGCGTCCGGCCCGCTCCCGGTCGTTGAAGAGGAGGAAGAGGAGCAGCCGCACGCTCTGCTCGAGAGGAGTCGGCCTGATCCGTCTCGACGCGGCGCCCCGGTCGCCGGCGACCGCCCTCGTCTCGCGGATGGCGCGTCGCAGGTCTTGGCGCAGAGACCGGTTGCTCACCCCGAGCTTGTCGGCGAAGCGGTCTATGAGCACGTCCCGGGCCATGCTCCCCGTGAGGACGAAGAGGTGCCCGGCCAGCTCCTCCACGAGCTTCCCGCGTCCCAGGGTGTCGGCGGGGCGGTGACGGCCGATCAGGGTGAGGACCAGGAACTCCTCTATACCCACGGCCGCGTCGAGAACCGAGGACAGCGCGGCGGGGCCGTCATCCCGAATCACGTCGTCGGGGTCCCTCCCCGAAGGGGGCGTGGCCACCCGCACGGCCAGCCCGGCGTTGACCAGGTGTAAAAGGGAACGGAGGGCGGCCGCCTGTCCGGCGGAATCGCCGTCGAAGAGCACGACCACGCCGTGATCGGCGGCGAACCGGCCCAGGAGCTTGGCCTGCTCCTCGGTGAGGGCGGTGCCCAACGGGGCGACCGCCGTCGCGAAACCGGCGCCGTGAAGGCTGACGACGTCCAGGTAACCCTCGACCAGGAGGGCCGGGGAATCGCGCAGCCCCTTGCGGGCCAGATCGAGGCCGTAGAGCACCGACCCCTTGTGGTAGATCGGCGACTCCGGCGAGTTGACGTACTTGGGTGTATCGGGGGCGTCGGAGAGGTCCCGCCCGCCGAAGCCGATGACCCTGCCCCGGGGGTCGCGGACGGGGAAGACGAGCCTGTCCCGCAGCCGGTCGTAGAGCCCGCCCGATTTGCCCTTGGTGCAGAGCCCGGAAGCCAGAAGAAGCTCGGGGCGGACGCCGTCGCGGGGGAGCCGCTTGGCCAGGAAATCCCACTCGGGCGGCGCGTACCCGAGGCCGAAGGCGGCCTGCATCTCCGCCGAAACCCTGCGCCGGGCGAGGAACTCGCGGCCCTTGATCCCGGCGGGCGAGGTGAGGACGCGCTGGTAGAGCGTGGTCGCCCGCTCGAGGGTCCGGTAGGCGTCGTCCCGCTCCCCGCGGCGGTCCCCCGTCCGGTCGGCGGTTTCATTTATTTCGACGTTGAACTTGCGCGCCAGGTGCCGGACCGCCTCGAGGAAGTCCATCTTCTCCAGCTCCATGACGAAGCTGAATACGTCGCCGCCCACGCCGCAACCGAAGCAGTGGTAGAACTGGCGCGTGGCGTGGACGTTGAAGGAGGGGGTCTTCTCCTCGTGGAACGGGCAGAGGCCGACGTAGTTCTGGCCGCGGCGCTTGAGCTGGACGTACTCGCCCACCACGGCGACGATGTCGGCCGCCCGCCGGACACGCTCCAAACTGGCGTCGTCAATGGCCATTTACTTCAGCTCCACCTCGGTGACGCCTATTCCGCCGAGCTTGGGTTCCGCCGCGGCGAAGGCCCGCACGTGGCGGTGGTTTTTCAAGAAATCCAAAACGGCGAAGCGCAGCGCCCCCGTCCCCCGACCGTGGATGACGCGGACGTTGCCGTGCCCGGCCAGGGCGGCGTCGTCCAGGTACTTGTCTAAAATCTCCAGGGCCTCCTCGACCCGCTTCCCCACGATGAGCAGCTCGGAGGGAACGTAGCGGTCGGGGACCTCCGCGCTTTCGGGGGGACCCGCGGGGCGCGCGTCGGCGACCTTCGTCAATTTGCTCACGGGGACCGTCATCCGGACCGCCCCCATGGCGATGACCGCCCGGTCGCCCTTTATTTCCAGGAGGTCGGAGGCGGTGCGGGCGCCGTCCAGACGCACCCGGTCGCCGACGGCTATCTCCCCGGTATCGGTCGGGGCGCGATCCTCGGCGGTGAACCGCCGCTTCAGCTCATCGCGCTGCCGTTTCAGTCTCTCCCGGGGGCGGGAGAGACCGGCGTCGGTTGGGGCCTGCCCCCTCTCCCGCAGTCGTCGGGCCGCCTCCTCCGTCTCGTGCTCCACCCGGGCCAGCTCCTCCTCCAGGGACCGCCGGATGGCCTCCAGCTCCGCCGTCTTCCCCCCCTCGATCAGGGCGATGCGCTCGGCCGTCTCCCGGCGGACGCGCTCCAGCTCATCCCTCAAATGTTGGTTGTCCACCTCGGCGTCGCCCCGGCGCCGGCGCTCGTCCTCCAGCTCGGCGATCAGGCGGTCCAGGCGCAGGTACTCCTCGTCGAGGTAGCCCTCGGCCTCGCGGACCAATCCGCCGTCCAGCCCGAGGCGGCGGGCCATCTGGAGCGTGTTCGAGGCCCCCGGCGAACCGATGCTGACCCGGTAGAGCGGGGCCAGTGTCTCGGGATCGAAGGCCACCTGGGCGTTCTCCATGCGCTCGGCCCCGTAGACGAAGCCCTTGAGGGAGTCGTAGTGGCTCGTGGCCACCACCCAGGCCCCGGCGGACTGCAGGCGGGTCAGAACCGCCATGGCCAGGGCGGCTCCCTGGTCCGGATCGGTGCCGGTGCCTATCTCGTCCAGAAGGACCAGCGACCCCCGCCCCACCGCGGAAAAAATCTCGCCCAGGCGCTTGACGTGGTAGCTGAAGGTGGAGAGGTCGCCCTCCACGGACTGCTCGTCGCCGATGTCGGCCAGCACCGAGGCGCGGATACCGACGGTGGAGTCGGGGCTCACCGGAATCGGCAGGCCGCTCTGGACCATGACCGTCAGGAGGCCGAGGGTCTTGAGCGCCACGGTCTTGCCGCCGGCGTTGGGCCCGGTGATTAAAAGGACGTCGTAGTCGCCGCCCAGCTCGAGGTCCACGGGCACCACCTCGTCGGCGGGGTGGTGCAACAGTAGCACGGGGTGGCGGGCCGCCAGGAGACGGGTGGGCCCGTCCTCGGTGAGCTCGGGGACGGCGCCGCCCAGCTTCAGCGCCAGTCGGCCCTTGGCCTGCGCCAGATCCAGCCGGGCGACGAGGCCGTAGTCCAACTCTATGGCGTCGAGACGACTCCGCGCCAGTTCGCTCAGCTCGCCGAAGAGACGCGCTATCTCCTCCCGCTCGGCGCGGTGGAGGGCGGCCAGCTCGTTGTTCTCCTCGACCACGGCCAGGGGCTCCACGTAGAGCGTCGTCCCCGACTTGCTCTGGTCGTGAACGATGCCGGCCACCCGACCGCGGAAGTCGCGCAGGATAGGGATGACGAAGCGCCCGTCCCGTTGGGTGACGACCCGCTCGCCCAGTGAGTCTCCCAGCCCCGGCGAGGCGATCATCTCCAGCAGGCGGTCGTTGATCCTGCGGCGGAGCCTTTCCATATCCCGGCTCAGGCGTTTCAGGAGGGGCGAGGCGTCGGGCTTGACGGAGCCGTCCTCCTCGAGGACGCCGCCGATGGCGTCGCGGAGGTCGTCCAGGGGCAGGATGTCGGCGACTATCGCGGCCAGACCTGGGTAGATTGCGTCGTCGGGCCGTTTTTGGCGCAATCCGCCGACGACCACCGCCAGGAAGTAGAGCTCGAGCAGAGCCCCGGCCTCGAGGGTCGCCCCCGGGGGGGCCAGGCTCCGGAACGCGGGCCGGAGGTCCTCGTGCCGCCCGATGGGGAGCGGGGAGTCCGTCGCCAGGAGCCGACGCGCCTCATCGGCCAGGGCCAATCCCTCTCGGACTTCGAAAAGTGCCGCGGTCGGGCTCAGGGCGAGGGCCAGTTCCCGACCGGCGTGGGTCTGAGTTCCACCGCCGAGCTCCCGGAGGATTTTCGGGAAGTCCAGGAGGTTTTCGCTGAATTCCTCGAAGGTCATGCGAATGTCCGCTGGGAGACAAGGTGTTTAAACCCCTTGCCCCCAAAAAGGGCGGCCGACCGCCCTGCAGGAGAAGGGTACGGTCTTCGGGCTAGGAGAGGAGTTCGGAGAGCTCCCCGATGGCATTATTCGTGGCCCGGCGGTAGGGGCGACTGCGCGGAAAAACGGCGGCCAGGACGTAATCCACGCCGTCCACGAGGAAGAAGCGGAAACAGTACTTCATCCCCCCCACGGACGTGGCTAAAATCTCGTCCAGCTCGACCCCGGAGGAATCCCGGCGGAGCTCGGCGATGGGGGTCTGGAGTTGGAGGGATATGAGGTTCAGGAGGTCCACGTGCCCGCCCCGGCCCCAGGAGCAGATGATGAGCCCGTCCTCACCCACCAGGGCGACCTCCTCGAAGGCCGATTTATCGCCGATGCGGGTCAGCACCGCAGCGATGCGATCGTAGAGGCTTTCCGTCAAAGGAACCTCCTTAGAGCAGCTCCCCGCGCCCACTTCGCCGGTAGATGTGGAAGAAGAAAGGTCCCCCGGCCAGGGCCAGCGCCGCCCCCAGCGGCAGGGACGGCAGACGGAGGTACACGAGGGCCAGCCGCACGAGGTTGTCCGCGGCTAATACTAGCACAGCCCCCACCAGGGCCGCCAGCGGGAAAAGGCGCCGATGTCCGGCGCCGGCGGTCACGCGGACCAGGTGCGGGGCCACCAGACCGACGAAGGGGACGATGCCGGCGAAGGCCGTCACCGCGGCGGTGGCGAGCGAGGCGGCCAGGAGGATGCCACGCCGAGTCCGCTTCAGCTCAACGCCCAGGGAGTGGGCCTGCGCCTCCCCCAGGGCCAGGGCGTCCAGGGCCGGGGCGCAAAGGAAAAGGTACACCCCAGCGGCGACGACGATAACGGCCGTGATCAAAAGCGGCCACCACTCCACGTAGGGGGTGGATAAATCGCCCAGGAGCCAGGCCAGCACGGCACCCTGGCTGAACACCGGCAGCCAGGCCAGGATGACCAGAATCACGCCCGAGAGAGTGGCGTTGGTCACCACGCCCGCCACGATGAGCCCCGAGCGCGAGCCCCTCTCCCGCCCGGCCAGGCCCCAAACCGCGAGCGCCGCGCCCAGACCCCCGGCGAAGGCGAAGACCTGGCGGCCGAGGCAGCCCAGGAGGCCCGCGCCTATGCCGAGGAGCGCCGCCAGAGCGACGCCCGTCCCGGCCCCGGCGCTCACGCCGGTGAGAAATGGATCGGCCAGGGGATTACGCGTCAACCCCTGCAGCGCGGCTCCGGCCATCCCCAAAGCCGCGCCCACCACCAGGCCCAGGAAGGTTCTTCCGAGGCGCAGGACGAAGATGCCCGTGAGCAGCGGATCGGACCCCGCGAGGAGCCGGGCGCACTCGCCGGGGCCGAGACCCGGCCCCACGAAAAGACCGACGAAGAGTCCGCCCGCGCCGAGAACGACGAGAAACGCCACGGATGCGCGTCTATCCATACGTGGTGGATACTACGGGGCGTCGGGGCGTCAAGTCAAGGGTCGAGACTTCGACCGCGGTTGGGCGGGGACCGAATGCTGAGACAAGGGGTTTAAACCCCTTGCCTTTATGGAAAACCAAGGCGTCGGGCCTTGGTCGGTCGGGTCGTGCTCACTCGGTCGTCGGGATTGG
>Ga0307378_10011543_pt1 | contig 11369 bp, 10 predicted proteins | sample UN1MG_FD_202238 | JGI IMG/M metagenome (GOLD analysis project Ga0307378, IMG submission 202238) | Soil microbial communities from Risofladan, Vaasa, Finland - UN-1 | ecosystem: Environmental > Terrestrial > Soil > Coastal area > Acid sulfate soil | place: Finland: Risofladan, Vaasa | collected...
ATTTAAATAATATTGGCTTAATTTATAGAGGATTATTGCCTTTATTCTATTATTGCGGTCAGCGGTGCCATCAAAATGAATTAACTATAACGGCCCGGCAATATGGGGAGGTTGTGTTACCCGACGCCGCATCCGGGCAGGGTCCCGGTACCCCGCGCCAGCGGGGCCAGAAATCTGTCACGATGCAAGGAGGGTATGGCGTGCTTTTTGCCGTCCGAGTACAATTTTTATTGAGCATTACGCGTGTCGAGGTACAAGTTTAATCGGAGCCGGTAAACTATCACGGTACAGGATTTTAATTGGGGACACTGGCGCAGTGTCGCGGTACAAGCTGTCTCGGAGCCAGAAATCTGTCACAGTGCAGGATTTATATTGCGGGCAGATGCGAGTGTCCGGGTGTAAAAGCCATTACTAATCTGTCTTGGGTGCAGGAACAAAAGCAAAAAGCATGACAAACAACTTACCCATATTGTCCGTGTTAGGCGTTCGTAGTCCTTTTAGTTTTAGATCAATTCTGCAATAATTTTTTCGCACCCCCTAATCAAATCCTCGACTTCATCAACTGAAGGTTCTCTTTCTTTCGCATGCACACTTAAGTTTCTTATATCGGCTAATCTTTGTATCAAGCGCCAAGTCGCAACATCTATAAGTTCCTGCTTTTTTAATTCCTCATTGTAATCTGATATCGTTGGATTCTTTTTTCTGAAATTTATTCCGTGGTTGTTACAAACTTTTTTTAGGTGAGTCTCAAGTGTTACCCCGGCCAATGCCCCAGCAAGTCTAACATGTTTTTTCTTTAGAATATCCTTTGCTGTTTCCAATTCGTTTTCGAAGAGTTCACTCTGCAATACTCCTTCTATATCTGAGAGTTTTGAATCAATAATAGCTTTGCATGAATTTAATATTTCTATTTGCTGTCCCATTTTAGAAGAGAATGCACCAAATGGATCGAATACTTCCGTTTTTTCCCATCCTCTTGTAATCGAAAGTCCAAGCAAGTAATCAGATATCGTGTAAGTTAGAAAAGTAATATCTTTATTATCTCTTTTTTCTAGGATATACAACTTTCGGAATTCATCTAACCTGTCAGGCAGAATTTGTTTAATAACAAGAGTTGATTTTGAATACCATTTTTGGTATGAGATCTGAGTAAATGGATTGTCGTTTTGAAACTTTTTGAAATCGTCTAATTTTATTAATGCATCAGTTTGTTTTTTTTCGAGTTTACTTTTATTTATTGCTTCATTATAGAGCAAATACCTTCCAAAGTTTATTAACTCTTTTAGTTCTGACTTAATGGATTCCTTTTTGTTTGCCATATTAATTTCATTTTATAATGTTTAAATCAAAAGATTGGCAATCTCACATATTTACCATATTAAAAGGGTCTATCTACAGCAGATGCCATCTATGACGCCTAACGGCCCGGCAATATGGGGAGGTTGTGTTACCCGACGCAGCATCCGGGCAGAGTCCTGGTACCCCGAGTACTCGGGGCCACAAAGCTGTCACGGTGCAAGGAGGGTATGGCGCACTTTTTGCCGTCATGGTACAAATTTTATTGAGCATTACGCGTGTCGCGGTACAAACTGTCTCGAAGCCAGAAATCTGTCACGGTGCAGGGTTTATATTGCGGGCAGGTGCGCGTGTCCGGGTGCAAGAACCATTACAGATCTGTCTTGGGTGCAGGAGCAAAAGCAAAAAGTGTGACAAACAACTTACCCATATTGTCCGTGTTAGGTGCTGTAACTATTTAATATTTTGACATTTATTTAATAGAATTGTCATAATACAACGAATTATAAAACAGATTGTTTTATTTTTTATTTAATAGTTCTTAGTACATGACAAAAAACGCTAATACGTTGATTGTTAATATATTATATAGTAATTGTTAATAAATACACGTTCTTTTATTAGTATAAAACCTTGATATTCAATATGTTGGAATAGTACCACCAATACCATTTCCGACTATGAAAATCAAGGTTGAAAACAAAGTTACATCTTTATCTGATACGTTGAAAGAGTACTTTGGTGATAAAATGAATTTTGCACGTATTAAGTTCTTTGGCTTATTTATCAGTTCGTTATGCAAGGTGCAGACTGTTTGCTTCGAAAAACTGGCTTGCAGTTTTGACTCCAATGCTAAGGCTGACTCGTCATTGCGTAGGATACAGAGATTTATATCGGAGTATCCGCTGGACTCAGACCTGGTTGCCAGGTTTATATTTGCTTTGCTGCCCCACGAACCACCATTCAGACTGGTTTTAGACAGGACAAACTGGAAGTTCGGTACGAAGAACATTAATATCCTTACCCTCGGCATAGTATATAAAGGAGTAGCCTTCCCTGTTCTTTTCCATATAATGCCAAAGTTTGGTAACTCTTCAATCCAGGAACGAATAGACTTAATGGACCGCTTTATCAGACTGTTTGGATCCGGCAGTATTGAATGCCTGCTGGCCGACAGAGAGTTTGTTGGGGACAAATGGCTTGAGTATCTTAACAAATTAAGCATCGAGTATCATATTCGTATACGTGAAAACTTTTGGGTGGAGATACCTGGGAATGGACATAAGGTAAAGGCCTCTTGGTTGTTTAATAATCTCAGGATTAATGAATGTGCCTTTTACCATAAGATTGTTCGTGTCAATGGAGAACTCTGTTATCTCTCTGCATCCAGAATAGTTAACAGAGAAAATGTTCCGGAGCTTCAAATCATAGTATCGTTCAATAAACCCAATAAAGCTCAGGCACTTTATAAAGAAAGATGGCAGATAGAATCCGCATTTAAGGCTTTGAAAACTAGTGGTTTTAATATTGAAGACACTCATCTTTCTGATATTGAACGGGTAAGCAAACTATTATCACTGGTATTAATTGCTTTTGTATGGGTTTATAAGGCAGGTATTTATCTCGACACCTTGAGACCAATCAAGATCAAAAAACACGGAAGAAGGGCAAAGAGCTTGTTCAAATATGGACTTACTTATATTGCCAACTTGCTTTTTAGCAACGATATTGATAAATTTAACCAATGTTGTAAATTTTTGTCATGTACTTAGTTAATAGTTATTTCTTCCTCAACCTAAATCTCTATTTGGACGTCATTGCGTACTAATTACGACCCATTCAAAAAAATGTTCTTTATAGGTACCAAGTTTCTCGACCACAATATGAATAACTACTCCTGCTACAATCTTTGTGATAACGACTTCTGGGTTAATGGTTCCAATTGCAAGTTTTACTGCTGCATTGAGTGCTTCAGCAGCTTCAACTCCCAACTCTAACTTTCTAGCGGCTTCAACCCAATCCCGTTCAATTGTGAGCACTCTAGGGATTCTTCGGATTAAATATTTACTATTACTTGAAGAGTGACTTAATACAACCCCAATGTCGAAATCTGATAAATTATTTACTCTAAATGAAACAATTCCGTTTTTATCTGTCTTTACTCGAACTTTTCTATCAATAATGAGAATCTCATCTGTAGCTGCAATGGATTCTGTTTCTGACTTATATGTATAATCCACCGCATTAGATTCAGGCAATCGCAAATATTTTATTTCTGCAGAGGGCTTAGGCTCTTTTAATAAAAGAAATATTGCAGCCAATCCTCCTAATGAGAGTATTTTAGGTTCTTCTAAAAATGCAGCCCATAGTGCAGTGGCTCCAAATAAACCTCCCAAAATTGGGAGATTTGCCTCAATTTTACTTTTCTGTTTTACTAAAATTTCTTCTTGATGAGTTTTAGTCTCATACTTATATTTATTAATCACTTGTTTTGGGAAAAATAACTTAAGCGTGGGTGATTCTTCTGTTGGAGCAGTAATGATCTTGGGTGGTCCATAACTTATAACTTTGCTATCAATTAGACCCACTCTGGTTGTTCCATCTGATACAATACGATAACTAGAGTGTTTGAAACTGGCACAGCCAAATAGAGAAGTAAAAATACAAACAATAGAGATGAAGCACAAAGTGATTGATTGAAACTGACCTGCAAATGTAGTTCTGTGGTTGACTTTTGATTTTTCCCTGTTAAAGATTGTTTTCATCCAAAAAGAGGTGATATATAACCAATTAAAATTTCCACACTTGTATTTGAAGTAAGGAATCAGAGGTGGTATTTTTTTGTGGAAATGTAGATAAAGAAGTTGCTAAAATTCAGATAATTAATCTTTTCATCAAATTTGAGCTGGTTTCTTTAAAAGTATTTGATAAGGTTGTAAGTCCATTATAGCACCTAACGGCCCGGCAATATGGGGAGGTTGTGTTACCCGACGCGAGCGCCGGGTAGGGTCCTGGTACTTTAGCCAGAAAGCTGTCACGGTGCAAGGAGGGTATGGCACGTGTTTTTGCCGTCCGGGTACAAATTTTATTGAGCATTAAGCGTGTCGCTGTACAAGTTTGATCGGAACCGCGAATTTATCCCCGGTTACAAAGTTGGTGGAGGGCACTGGCGCAGTGTCGCGGTACAAGTTGTCTCGGAGGCAGAAATTTGTCAAGGTGCAGGAATTAAATTTCTGGCAGCTGCGCGTGTCCGGGTGCATCGGCCATTGCGAATTTGTCTTGGGTGCAGGAGCAAAAGTAAAAACCGTGACAAACAACTTACCCATATTGTCCGTGTTATAAGGCGTTATATTTTAAATTTTCGCGCAGATTAGGCAGTAGTCCCGGTGGACACTTAGAATTGATCCACATTTTGGACAGGTCCTTCGCTTTGATTCAAAAACAAGGAATTTTTCGATCCCTTTTTCTTTAATCATTGTTAAATTCTCAATAAAGCTTGTTTTGTACTTGGTTATGTATCTATTGTCAAGTTGTTTTATTCTTTTGCATGGATATTTTTCACAATCGTAGCAGAATTTCGAATCTGTTTTGTCCAGATGTACACACTTAGGAATTATACATCTTTGAATTGAGATAGCTTTATCAGCTGAGTAAACCCGGCAACCTGGGCACTTGTTTTTGTCTCTAAGATAAGCGATACAAGTTCCGCAATTCATTCCACAAGGGGCAATCAGGGATTTGTCAAAGGATACATGTGGTCTCATAAAAGTCAAGATTTGGTGTTAATCAGCTCATCTATTTCATTAAGGTGCAATTTAAGATGCCTTGGGAAATCTGTGATCATCATTCTAAGGGTAATATTTTTTTCTGGTCCTGCAATCCACTCATTTTCGAGTCTGTCGTCATTGATGTTTTTGATAACATGGCAGAAATGCAACAAGGAGTACTTCCAAAGCTGGATCATTAATAGCCAGTCCTCGTTTTGATAGTTTTGAATTGCAATCCAGCGATCGTTATTTCCAAATGTTGCATAGTTCGGAAAAGAAAATGGACTTGGTTGATACTGCAAATGAACAACTCGGTGGGTGTTGTTGGATGTAGAATCTATCAAATGTCCAAGAATCTGTTTTATACTTCGGTCTTGATTGTTTCGGAGCTTAGTAATTGTCTTGATTGGAAGGGAAGTAAGTTTAGGTTCCCAATCTTTAATGAGTGAGAGGATTTCGGTTGTTATTACAGAAGCTTCTTTCATGATATTTATCTTATGTGCAGGAATTTGAATGCCTTATAACGGCCCGGCAATATGGGGAGGTTGTGTTACCCGACGCAGCATCCGGGCAGGGTCCTGGTACTTTAGCCAGAAAACTGTCACGGTGCAAGGAGGGTATGGCGCACTTTTTGCCGTCCGGGTACAAGTTTTATTGAGCATTACGCGTGTCGCGGTACAAGGTTGATCGGAGCCGCGAATTTATCACCAGTTGCAAAGTTGGTGGTGGGCACTGGCGCAGTGTCGCGGTACAACTTGTCTCGGAGCCATAAATTTGTCAAGATGCAGGATTTAAATTACGTGCAGATGCGCGTGTCCGGGTGAAACAACCATTACAAATTTGTCTTGAGTGCAGGAGCAAAAGCAAAAAGTGTGACAAACAACTTACCCATATTGTCCGTGTTATGTGGCGTTATTATTTTAATATTATTCTATTTTGTATATTAGGATTCGTTGAGCATTTCTGGCTATAGGAAAAAGATTGGCCAGTTTGTATATCAATTTTGTCGCAGAATTCATTTTTTCTATTTCTTCGTTTGAAGTAAAAACTATATCTCTTATAAATCTGATATCAGGATCCCAGTTAGTCAATTCTTTTGGATCATCTATTCCCCAATGTATTATTGCTCCTGTCCTTTTTATCGATGGATGATTCTTTACTTTTTTGGCAGTATATGCACTATAAGCATCAAATATCAATGTATAGCTCCCAATCCTTTTCTTTAACGAATCTAGTAATGTTTTAATCTCATCTTCTTTTAGATACATAAATAATCCTTCGGCGATAACCAAATAGTCTTTTTCTCCGACTGGTATTCTCTCAAACCATTTAGAAGCTGTAACAGATGAAGCAATCATATGATAATTTTCGAATTCGGGATAATAGTTTTTTCTAATATCAATAACCTCCTCGAAATCTAAATCATACCATACTACTTTCAAGTTTTTAATCCTATTATATCTACTATCAAGGCCACAACCAAGATGTAAAACAATGCTTTTACTTTTATCAGTTAAATGATCTATTACAAAATTATCAAAGAGCTTTGCTCTTAAACACATCATTGTATTAGTCTTGCTGGGAATTTTTAATGATTTAAAATCATAATCTATTTTTTCAACTATTTCGACTGCTTTGGCATCAAGAAGTACTGGTGATTTTTTCTTGCTTTCAATTGCTTTTCCATATAATGGAATAAGTAAGGTCTCTTTTTCTTTGTCTAAAAATATCATGTTGTTTTGGTTATGTCGTTATAATATCGATTAACGGTCAAATAAATGTAACGAATGTTACAATATTATTCTGGCTTTTTTTTTATAGTCATTTGCACGTTGTCTTGTGAATTTAACTGATCATCTCGGTGGCGGGAATGCCACATAACGGCCCGGCGGTATAATTAAGTAAGCGTTACTCGACGAAGCATCCGGGCAGGGTCCTGATACTTTAGCCAGAAAGCTGTCACGGTGCAAGGAGAGTACGGCGCAGTTTTTGCTGTCATGGCACAATTTTTATGAGCATTACGCGTGTCGCGTTACAAAGTTGATAAGTGAAACGGATCTGTCAAAATGTAACAAATGTTACAAAATGGGCACTGGCGCAGTGTCGCGGTACAAGTCTGATCGGAGCCAGAAATTAGTCATGTTAAATGAACTTTTATTGTGGGCACAGGAGCGGAGTCGGGTTACACTTTTATAAGGGTCATGTTATAGAAAGCAGGAAGTTCAAAAACTGTGACGAGCTTATTAATTATACCGTCCGTGTTAGTGTGGTAGTGCCGGTTTCAGAGTTACAAATGTTAGTAAAGGCACAAAGCTTTTTGAGATTTGTTGCTGTCCAGGTACAGGAATTGTTGATTTTAAGCTTATTGTGATTCACAGATTATCTTATGTTTTGGATTTGTCTTGATACACAAATTATGTTATAAAGTGCTGTAAATTAGCTTTGTGCCGCGCCGAGCATTACCACTAACGGCCCGGCAATAAAGGGCGTTTGTGTTGCTGAGTGAATGGAGGCTGGAGCAGTAAATCCGAATCGGGGTAGAGTCCTGTTACCAGCCGGAATGAACGAAGCATGGCGCGGTTTTTGGAGTCATGGTACAAAGCTACTGGCCTATACGAGTGTCGCGGTACAAACGAACTAAGTGATTGGTATTTAGTCCCCTTACAGATGCTTTATAAATGGCCGATGGTGCAGTGTCGCGATACAAGCTGACAACGGAGTAAGGAATTTGTCATGGTACAGAATTTTTATTGAGAGCACTGGTGCGGTGTCCGGGTTGAGCGATATGAGGGTCACAATATAAGAAAGCAGTATGTTCAAAAACCGTGACAAATAAATGACCTTTATTGTCCGTGTTAGGTGTTGTAGTATTATTTATAATCGTTTTAAAACATTTCTTCAATTGCATCTCTTATTTCTTTATCTGTTGTCCCTTTTCCGTAACCAGTCACGATTTTTTTAATAACATGATTTTTATCAAGGATGAAAAAGACCGGAACAGAGGATATTTTGTAATCTCGGGTAACTTCGTCAGTTGACATTAAAAATATATATTCAAAACTATTTTTGTCCTTATAATTCTTAAGAACGTTAGAGTTTCTTGTCCAGCTTTCTATACTTACAAGCTCAAAGTCTTTATTCTGGTATTCAGTTGCTAATTCTTTTAAAAATGGAATTGATGCCCTACATGGGCCACAACTTACACTTGTGAATTGGATAAGCAATACCTTTGTTTTTATATTGGATAAAGCAAGAATATTATTATCAGCATCCTTCAATATCCAGTCAGGGGCAATCTTTCCCTCCAATTCAATTTTTAATGACTTCCTGCTAGTTCCGTAGGCTACACTTTTTAGATCTGCTGGAAAATATTCTTCGGCATCGAAATTTTCAAGTGTTTCCGTGTTGAATCTTGCATTTGAGATATTCCAAACTGAAATATCATGTGACATTTCCCTTCTTATTTTAAAAGGTAAATTTGATTTTTTATTTATCCAGATTTCATATTTCGAAATCTCATCTCCTTTACCATATGGATTGTTTATATAAAAAGGCTTACCATGAAATTCAACTTGCTTACCTGCATATATGGTAGCTGTCAGTTTTAATAAATCCACGTGGTCATCAAAATTAAGTGATAGACTATCATCTGTTTCTAGAACATAGCGGAGTATACTGGAAGAATAATTAAAAAAGGGAGCTGCAATTGGTCTAAAAGGCAAATTTCTGATTTTAAAACTGTCGATTACCAAAAGTTTTTCATCTTCATATACAGTCGCTCTCATTTTACCATCATAACAAAATGCCATTCTGGTTGTGTCTTTTTGGAGAAATGTAACATAGCTTGAGCCAATTGTTGTATCAGAATTATTACGATATTCCTTGTAAAGCCTTGTAAATGTGAAAGATGGTAATGTGTCTCCTGGAGTGTATGATTCAGCAAAATTATAATATGTTGCAGATTCAATTTTATCAAGATTAATCAAAACGCTTTTTATATAAGCTTTCTGGTTGGGATGTGATTTGCATCCTAATATTAAGACTGCAAATAAGAAGAATAAAATGAGACTTGGTACATGGCTTTTCATTTGTTCAGAAATTAACGATTTGTATTTGAAAGATAATTTATTGTTGATGGCAGTTTTAAGTTCAGGGTAAGTCGTCGAGTCACGAGCTATAACACCTAACGGTCAGGCAATAAAGTTAGTAAACGTTGCTGAGAGACTGGAGGCTGTGACCATAAAAGCTCTTCTGTTTGGAGTAGGGTCCCGGCACACAGCCGGAAGGAACGAAGCATGGCGCGGTATTTGCAATTCAGAACGGTTCTTCTGTCAGTTCTGACGCAAATACCGTGACAAGTTTATTAACTTTATTGTCCTTGTTGTACGTAGCGCTTATTTTTATAGGAATTTCAATTTTTAAGTTGTCAGCAGAGATTGTCTTGAGAGCACAAATCCCGTTTATTTTTTGCTTTGATATTGGAATTTTTCTTTTAAAAGTCATATCGTCGAAGCCGGAATTAGTCATTTTTAGTCAATTTTTCACGACAGGGCATAGTTATCCCATGCGAGGCACTAGGCGACTTTCTGAAAGAATGTCGCATGAGGGTCAGGATTAAGTCCCAGTCTGTAGTATATATAGGTTCCGTTGTTTGATTGAGCAACTGAGTGAGAGTATGTTTTTATGACATTACATTTTTTGCAAAGGAGGGGATCCTTCCCTGTTTCAGACTGTTGAAGCTCTCTCCAGTTAATAGCAACATCATCACTACCGCTGAATAATTCTTTGGGAAGATGTCCGCGGTTGGAATATATTCCATAATACCTGACCAGTCTGAAACTGGGCAGGGGTACATGTTGGAGCAGAAGAGCGAAGAAGTCACGATAGTTAAGGACCAGTTCTCTTTCGATTGGCTTTCCTTTAATGTCTTTGTTTTTATTGTCCTTGTATTTGAAAGCGATTAGTTCATTCTCCATCCGGGTTATCTTGCGTTCACCCAGACATGCTCTTTTTGAATATCTGCCTATATACCTGATAACATCTGCCGGGGTTTCCATTGGGTCCTCAAAGTGTATTATCCAGTTTTTCCCATTAACACGCTTTATGAATCGTTTAAATTCGATAATGTTCTTGAAATCATGATCAAGTTTACCTGTGTCAAAGAAGTCGATCAACCTTTTTTCGAATATGCCTCTGAATTTGGATTTAAGATAGTCATAGTTGACATATTTCCCTTTGATCTGTTGAACGGTCCTGTTTTTATCTACTCCTCCCCAGGAGAGGATCATATGGGTGTGAAAGTGATTTTCTTTCTGTTCGCCGGCTGTATGGAGGACAGAAATTATTCCGGGCTGTAAATCATATTTGTAATTCATCCAGTCTTTGAGCGCTTCAGCTGAAGTCTGCATGAGTGTGTTGAGCAGGATAAATTTATTCCTTATTATCAAGAAATTTAGTTGGTGAGGGATAGTAAAAACAACATGTCTGTGAGGTATGTTAAGCATGTTCCCTTTAATTTTTTCGGCCCATCTCATTGTGTCACTCCAGGAACAGGTTGGGCAGAAGCGGTTTTTGCAGTTGTGGTATACTTCGGTTGTATCTCCACAATTGGGGCAGGTGTAGATGTCTACGCCAAGAGCCGCGGTCCTGCATGAACGTATATCCTGAACAGCTTTGTACTGTTCGGGTTGAATAAAATGTTTTGGGTGTTTGCAGTATTCATCCCACCATAGGTTAAAGAAAGTAGCAAGGCGATATTTTTTCTCACCAAACCAGTCATGCTTCTGAGGTGTATGAATAGCACATTCACACATGCAGCGAGAGTGTTTGTAAGGACCTCTTCCACCACACAGGGAAGTGGTCCGAAAGCAAACACTAAGATACGTTTAAATTCAGAATTGGTATTCAAGAAAAAGTTATTTTCTGGACTTAATTTTGCCTGAGAAAACCAGATCATCAATTTTCTCCATACTGGCATTACTGATAATTGGTTCACCAGTGTACCCGCATTTAGGGCAGACTGGTTCAGGGTTGAAGATCAGTTCTCCGGATATGTCTAATTCTATACTATCCGTGTAAAGGATGTAAGTTGTTGGACATTTTGGACAAGCGAGAATAATTTCCATGATGTAACTTATTTATGCAGTGAGACTTAGTTTACGCGGTTACGCGTTACGTACAACGGCCCGCGAATAGAACAAGTTACCGTTCCGCCTAAGCGGAATGGAACGGTATTTGCCCCATCAGAACGGTTCTTCTGTAAGTTCTGATGGGAAATCTGCAAATACCGTGACACAGGTAATTTGT
>Ga0307378_10011544_pt1 | contig 11369 bp, 13 predicted proteins | sample UN1MG_FD_202238 | JGI IMG/M metagenome (GOLD analysis project Ga0307378, IMG submission 202238) | Soil microbial communities from Risofladan, Vaasa, Finland - UN-1 | ecosystem: Environmental > Terrestrial > Soil > Coastal area > Acid sulfate soil | place: Finland: Risofladan, Vaasa | collected...
TTGCTGTTTGATAATAAATCATGTGCAAACACTTTAGCTTAAATAAACGGAATTTCAGTCCAAAAATGTGACATGTACGGTAGTTGTTGGTGGGTTTTTTGGTGATGAAGGGAAAGGAAAAATTATTTCATATCTTGCAATCAAAGATAACCCAAAGATAATAGTTCGTGGAGGAGCAGGTCCAAATGCTGGACACACAATTCGTGATGGCGATAAAGTTTACAAAGTTAGAATGCTGCCAAGTGGTTTTTTAAATAAAAACGCAAAAGTCATGGTTGGACCAGGCGTTGTAATCAATCCTGATGTTCTGTTGAAGGAAATCCAAGATTTTGGTGCAACAGGAAGATCCTTTGTAGACAAACATTGTGGTATAATTGAAGAAAAACATCTAAAAATTGATTCAAAAGGAGAACTAAAAGAGAAAATAGGTAGCACAGGCTCAGGTACTGGCCCTGCGAATGCTGATAGAGCCATGAGGGTTTTAAAAATGGCCAAAGATATAGGCGTACTTGCTTCATTAATCGTTGATGTTCCTGCAGAAGTGAACTCTGCACTTTCTTTAAATGAAAATGTTCTTGTCGAGGGGACCCAAGGAACGTTCCTATCGTTATGGCATGGAACTTACCCCTTTGTAACCTCAAAGGATGTTACTGCAGCAGGGATTTGCGCCGATGTTGGAATAGGCCCTAAAAACGTTGATGAAGTGATTGTGGTTTTCAAATCATATGTTACTCGTGTGGGCACGGGACCTTTAGCAAATGAGCTATCACTTGAAGAAGCCAAGCTTAAGGGTTGGTCTGAATTTGGAACTGTTACAGGTAGGCAAAGACGCGCAGCTGATTTTGATTTTGATTTAGCTAGGCGTGCTATAATGCTTAACAGTGCTACCCAAATTTCAATTACAAAATTAGATGTACTTTACCCAGCCTGTGCCGGAAAAACATCTTATGAAGAAATTTCTGATGAAGCAAAATCATTCATAAAAAACATTGAAGAAAAATTAAAAACACCAGTTACAATAATTGGAACAGGTCCAGCAATAAATGATGTAATTGATAGAAGAACCTAGGCTGAAAAAGTTTGGGTAAGTTTAATTTAGTATCCTGCAAAAAACAATCGTGGATAGATTACCTCGTTACATTCAAGTTTCCTCTACTTTAGAATTTTCAAGATTAGTTTGTGCCTTGGAGCGTGCTCCACGCATCTCATTTCTTCATGATCATGAAGGAAGAAAAATTTTATCAGTACAAATGGATATTCTAAAAGAAAAACCAATTGTGTATTATACTCCACTTGAACATAACGGACATTATCTCTGTTATGCCCTAAGAGGTGGAAAAGAGCAAACAGAAATTGTAAATTCTACCTCGGACGCTAGTAGACTTTATTCACCAATTGTTCGTATTAAATCACTACCAGATACTCTAAGACCTGGAAATGGAACTGCTGATAGATACCAGCCTATACAACTTGAGGATTTGGCGAGTCTTGCCAAATTAACCTGGGGCTTTGAAGAAAACCCTTTCCCATTGTTTCTTTTTCCTCACGGAGATAAATGGTTGGTCGGTGTATTCATGAATTTTTCTGAAGAGGGAACATCATATTTTTGTCACGTGGTTCTTGATGAAGATCCTAAGATGCCATTTTTGAAATTTTCAAATAACGATTCTGAACCAACCTTTGTGCAAAACCCATCTGAGCATGGATATTCTTATGTAAAAATTATTAAACTAAAAGACACTCATCCTCTAGTTGATTATGGCCACCTTCAAAACTAGAATTTCAAAAATCTCGAAAAGCAACGGTAAGGTAATTCTTGCAAATGACTATGACAATTCAATAAAAAATTTGGAATCAAAAACAATTCAGAATATTAAAAAACTCCATCCTTATTTATGCGGAATTAAACTTAATTTCCATCTATTATTACCACTTGGTTCAAAACAAATCTCTAAAATTAACAAAACAGCTCACGAATATGGATTACAAACAATAGCCGACATAAAACTAAATGATATTGGAAACACCAATAGAGTAGCAACTGAAAATTGCTGGGATTTAGGATTTGATGCAATAATTGTAAATCCGATTATGGGATTTGACAGTTTAAAAAATCTGGTTAAATTCTGTCACAAAAAGGAAAAAGGAGTAATTACATTGTGTCACATGAGTGCTCCTGAGGCTAAATTATCCTATGATATGGAAGTTAGAACGAAAAAAAAGCAACAACTTTACCAATTATTTCTGGACTGGGCGATAAAATCCAAAGTGGATGGTATTGTTGTTGGGGCAACTTTTCCTAAAATTATCTCCTACTGCCAAAAACGAACAGAACACAAATTGGATATATATTCTCCAGGTGTGGGAACTCAGGGAGGAAATGCTAAGGAAGTAATCTCTGCTGGAACTGATTATTTAATTGTGGGAAGGACCATTCTAAATGCTAAAAATCCAATTAATGTTGCAAAAGATTTACAATTACAAAGTTTTGGAAAGTAAACTATATGACTTTGACAAAACCGTTTTTGCGTTATTAAAAGTTGTTTTCTCCATAGCTGTTGTATAATCCATCCATGTAAAATTAATGTGTTCATGTGAAATTTTAACGTCTTTTGTTTTTGTTTCTCCTAGAAAAAAAACCACTTTTTTGTTAACAAGCTCCCCTTCAAATTGAAAATTATATTGTATCCACTCTTCAAAATTATCTAAAAATTGCACATCCGTGATTCCTGTCTCTTCTTCAGTCTCTCTTATTGCAGTCTGCTTTGATGATTCACCCTTCTCCATTTTTCCTTTAACAAAATCCCAATGACCTGATGGATAATGAAGCAATAAAAATAAAATTTTTTCATTTTCTTTTCTGAACAACACAACACCAGATGATGTCTCTTCTATCATTTTCCAATTCTCCTCTTTCTTTCCTGATAGATCCTGATTGCTCTCATCAAATCAATTTTTCTAAATTCGGGCCAAAAAATATCCATAAAAACTAATTCACTGTAAGCACTTTGCCACATCAAAAAACCACTTAACCTTTTTTCCCCTGAGGTTCTTAAAATCATGTCTGGTGATGATTGAGGCAAATGTGAAGTATACAAGTTTGATTCTATCTCTTTTTTATCAATGTCACTGACTTTAAGAGATCCATCTTTGATTTTCTCTCCAATTTTTTTTACAGCATCTACCAATTCGAATTGTCCACCATAAGCTAAAGCAATATTGAGAAAATGATTGTCATATCCTTTTGTTACATCATCCAATTTTTGAAGAATTTCCCTGATGGATTTTGGTAAGAGTTCAATTCTTCCAATTCCCTTAACTCTCATCTTATTTTTATGAATTCTAGGATCTTGGTATAATTTTTGAAGTCTCATATGAATTAATTCATAGAGATATTCTAATTCTTCATCTTTTCTATCGAGATTTTCTGCTGAAAGGGCATACAGTGTAATTATTTTAATGTCAAGTTGCTCACACCAATCTAGTAGATTTTCGACTGCATCAGCTCCCTTCCAGTGACCTATTTTTGTCATTGCAAGATGTCTTTTTGCCCATCTTCTATTCCCATCTAAAATAAGAGCAACATGATTTGGAATATCACCATTTTTAATGTCACCTTCAAGTTTTTTTGAATAAATTTTGTATAAACCCGATAATTGAAAAACTGTATCTTTTATCTTGTTAATCTAAATCACCATGGTTTGTTATGATGTGGTTGAAAATATCAGTGTTTTTTAAAAATATCCACTATTATCGGAAAATTTTTCAAATTTAATCGGAAACCATTTCTTGATTCTTATGCTTTCTATATTTTTTGAATAATATTGTGGCTGAAATTAAGGTGGCAGCAAGTCCTCCTAACAATGGAGGAACTAAACTGAAAGAACTTTCATCATTTATCATAATATTTGTAAATTGAAATACAGTTGGGTACAAAGCCACCAAAACAACTATTCTTAGAATATCGCTAATTTGTCGTGGAATACCTCCTATCCAATTACTAAGTAAAATGCCTGCAAATATTGCCCCCAATCCAATCCATAAAATAGGTAATGCTCCTGAAACAAATTGTCCAATAATCACTTTATTAGAAAAAACTGAAAGTATCTCAGTTTCTGATTCTAATAATTTTTCATCGATTGCATTAATTCCAGCTGGTATGGAGGACAAAATTAACAGGACACCGGCAACCATGGTAAAAATTCGAATAAATCCCATTGGTGTCGGTTTTGCCCAATTAGACCAAGCTCTATCAATATCAAAAGCTCTAATCAACAACGATCCTCCCAAAATACTAACTAATACCGCAGTAATTTCAGTGGTATAGCCAACAACAGTAGCAACGCCACCTATCAACAAAAGTATTCCTGGAACTCCCAAGAAAAATTTTGAGTATTTGGTATCATAAGCTATCATTTTTAGATATTTTCCAAAAACTGCATACGAATATTCTACACTTCTACTAACTTTCATAACCACTCTCTGAACAGAAATGACGGGAAGGATATTCTGAATTACAGGAACAACACTTTCATCATCCTCACCATCTGAAACAATTACTGCACCATTTGCAGAAAATTTTTCTAAGGCTTTCTTAGTTTCTTCAAGTATTTTCTCATCAGCTTGTACACCTCTACTTTTAACTCCTGCTACAGTTATTACTTCAGCTTGGTAACCTTTACTGATCAAGTCTTCATAAGTTTTAATGGCAGCAAAGATTGAATTACAATCCGCATCTTCTGGGTCTTCTAGGGCTAATCTTTGTGCGGCTTCAATACATGCATCCCGTCCAATTACGGGAGTAATTATTCCTGCCTTTTCTCCGACATCATTGTCTCTATCTACACAGATTACAAGTAGTTTATTGGATGTCGATGCACTAACATCCTTTTCTACCTTATTCGGATTTTGAGACATTGTTTATTTTATATCAAAATTACTTTTTAACGATTTCCACCAAGTAAAATTATTATTATTAGGTCTTAGAGGCTATTTTGGTCTGGAATTGTCTGATATTTTTATTAGCTTTTCGGACTCAGATTTGTAAGACTGGATTTTGGATAATGTTTGTTCTAATTGATCTATTTTTCCTTCTTTAAGCAAATTTGAATATACTTTGGTTTCAGTCACATAAGAATTAAATTTTTTCAAAGCTTCCATATATCTAATGTAACTATCTTGCCATTCATTTGGTGGTTTTGATATTACAAATTCGCTTATCAGAGAAGAAATCTGCGATGAGGTAACATCAGCAATTTGGAGAAATTCATCAGGTGATATATTTTCCTCTTTTAGATTTTGAAATTCTGTTGATATTGTTTGGTCTAGAATTGAATGAATCTCTTTTATTCCATCAAGATAATTTTCGTGATCTGATGTTATTAATGACATTTGGCTTTGTTGGGGAATCATCCAAAATAGAAAACTGCCTGATGTAATTGCTACCAATATTATGATAGTAATTATAATTCCTTTTTTTGATGCCATTTTAAGAATTGTACCACAAGGGTGTTTATAATTGATAATTTTACTAGAATTTTTAATTTATATTAAAAAAAATAAAAAAAGTTTAAAGTTATGCGATTCTATTCAAAAAAAATAAAGATTTTTCAGTTTTTATTGAAATTTCTTAAAATATTTCTTTCCTAAACCAGCAAAAAATTTACAACCATCTAGCCTGTGGTTAAATAATATTCACAGCCTCTGCCTAAATAGAACAAAGTTTGACTTTTTTTAGAATGGTAACAGCATATTGTGTAAAATGCAGAGAAAAAAGGGACATAAAAGATCCCAAAGAAACTAAACTAAAGAATGGACGACCTGCTGTAAAAGGTACATGTCCAACATGTGGAACTAATGTATTCCGTATTGGTGCAATGCCAAAAGAATAACCTAAAACCAAAGTCCACATGACTTCTCTTTTTCAAAAACCCATATAGGGTTGAACATGCACCGATCATACATGACAAAATCTGACTACGAAATTCTCCTTAAACGAATTCAAGATAAAATTGGTGATCCTAAAAAAGAATCTACTACTAGATTTGAATTACCCATAGTTGATGTCATGTGGGAAGGCCAAAAAACCTATCTTCGAAATTTCTCAGAATTTCCCAAAGTTCTTCGAAGGGACCCAGATAAAGTCTTACAATACCTTTCAAAAGAATTTGCGGTTCCTGCTGAACGCTTAGGAGATAAAGCCATGTTTGTAGGCAGGAGGGCTCCTGATGATTTTACCCGCCTTTTTCAAATTTATGTGAAAGACTATCTCGAATGCCCTACTTGTAAAAGCCCAGATACCAAAATTTTTAAAGAAAACAGAATTTCATTTTTAATTTGCGAAGCGTGTGGTGCAAAATCTACTCTAAGAGGTAAATATGCATAATGCAATTTTCAGTAAAAATTACTGAGCACCAGCAAAATCGAATGTTAAATATCTGTGATATAGATCTTTTAGGAAAAAATATTGTTCAAGATAAATTAACCATGAATATTAGTAAGAGCTATTACGGCGAAAAAATAATTGAACACGATGAAGCTAAAAAGCTACTAAAAAATTCTTCAATTATCAATATGGCTGGCAAAAATGCAATTTCACTTTCATTAGAATTAGGAGTTGGTTCTGAAAATGGTGTTAAAGTAGTGGGAGGAGTCCCTTTTCTAATTGTTTTCCAAACGTAATATCCCCAATTATTGATTTTAAATTAAGTTGTCAAGTTATTTTATTAATCTTTAATTCAAACAAAAGAAATCCATTTTATCTAGTAAAAATAAATCTAATTGTTGTCAGACGACATTAGTAGAAAATTAGAATCAAAACTTGATGAAAAAATATTTTCTCAATCGAGGAAAAAACAATTGAAAGATGGTTTTAAAAAAGGCAAAGTCGTCAATGAAGTTTTGGATAAACCTACAGTTATGACACTTTACAAACTTATCACTGATCATATTATTGCATATGTCAACGGTTCAGTAAGCGCAGGAAAAGAATCTGTTGTGTTTTGGGCAGTTGATGAAAACAATGTAGATGTTGCCTTGAAAATCTATTTGGTGAGCACCTCAAATTTTAAAAAAAGAGAAGCCTACATTTTGGGAGATCCTAGATTTTTAAAAATAAAAAAAGGGACCAAAAATCTGGTTTATCTATGGGCAAAAAAAGAATTTAAAAATCTTTCAAGATGTCAGGATTGTGGGATACCTGTGCCTAAACCGATTCTTGTTACACGTAATGTGCTTGCCATGGAATTTGTGGGAAAAAATGGATCTCCTTGTAAGGCTTTATTGGAATCCCAAATTGATGAAAATGATTACCACCAAGCAATTTCATTAATAAAAAATCTATACACGAAGGCAAAATTAGTTCATGGAGATTTTTCAGAGTATAATATTTTCAAAACCGACCATGGATTAGTTCTCTTCGATCTTGGTTCAGCAGTTGATCTAAGACATCCTAATGCTCAGGAATTTCTTAAAAGAGATATTAATAACATAACTAGATTCTTTTCTAAACGAGGAATTACAGTTAATGATCCAACAAAAGTGTTAAAGGAAATGATATCATGATCTTTGAAAAATTAATTCGAATACCCAATGATCGAATAGCTGTATTAATTGGTAAATCCGGCAGTATCAAATCTAAAATCGAACAAATTTGTTATGTGAATTTAGATATTGATGGTGACACTGGAGAAATTTTAATTAAAGCAATTGATGATGTTGAAAAAGTTGAACCTTTCAAGGCCATGGAAATTGTAACTGCAATCGGTAGGGGATTCTCTCCAGAAAATGCAATGACTTTGATAAATGGGGAAAATACTTTACACGTAATTAATTTAAATGAATTTGGGGGAAAATCAAGTGCAAATATTGAAAGAATTAAAGGGCGACTTATTGGAGAAGGTGGCAAGGCTAGAAGAAACATGGAAAATTTAAGTGGAACTCTAATCTCAATTTATGGAAAAACTGTTTCAATAATTGGAGATCCAAACAAACTACGATTAGCAGTAGATGCAATCTCTTCAATTTCGAGTGGTAGCATGCATGGAGCCGTTTACAGCAAGTTAGAAGCAGCAAATAGACGAGGAAAACAAGAAAAAATGAAACTATGGGAAGATCAAAATGTCTTCGATTAAGGAAAAATTTAATCAAATCTCACCAAGTGAGTTCTTTTATAGAAATAGAGATCTTGCTGGCTTTAGTAATCCTTCAAGATCTCTATATACGGCCGTAAGAGAATTTGTAGAAAATGGCCTTGATGCCTGTGATGCTAAAGGAATTCTTCCCGATATTCGCCTAACGATAAAAGCAGTGGACCCTGAAAAACCAGACCCAAAACAATACGTTTTAACGGTAAAAGACAATGGTCCTGGAATCGAAACAAAACATATTCCACTGGCCTTTGGAACAGTTCTTTATGGTTCTAAATTTGGATTGAAACAAGCAAGAGGAATGTTTGGTTTGGGGGCAACCATGGCAATTCTTTATGGTCAAATTACAACAAACAAACCTGTAACAGTCAAAAGTTCCACTGATGGAAAAATTTCCGACGAATTTGAGTTGTTACTTGACATTCAAAAGAATAAACCTGTTATTTTAAAACATAAAACAAAAGAAGTTTCAAAACAAGGTCTTTCTGTTAGCGTTTTTCTAGAAGGTGATTATTCTAAAGCAGGAACTAAAATTAGAGATTATGTTTATCAAACATCTCTAATTACTCCATATGCTTCTATTACTTTTGATGATCCTAAAGGAGAAAAATTCCACTATCCTAGAATGATCAACACAATGCCAAAAGCTCCAACCATAATTCGACCTCATCCATATGGAACTGACGTTGAAACCATTCGAAGAATGATGGTTGACTCTCAGTTTGAAATTCCAACAATTGATGATTTGATGATTGAAAAAGTTAGAAAAGATTTAGGTCTTTCAAAACAGAATCTAAGTTTTACTTTAATAATGGATAAAGCTAGAAAACGTTGGAAGACTCTTTCAAGACAAGTGAGAGTTGTAATTGCTTTAATGTCATTTCTTAAAATGGATTTTGAAAAACTAAATAAAATTCGAATTGATGATATAGATGTTCCAAATAAAAAATTATTTTATTGGGACTTTGGAGATTCAACATCTAAATCAATAGATATGGATCCTGAAAGTCAATACTACAAACAATTAACAAACACAGTTCAGGGAGACACATTAATTTCATTTTTGACAAAAAAATTTCAAAGGGTTGGTCCAACTACGGCAGTTAAATTTGCAGAATTTGCAGGATTCAAGCCTGAGAAACGAATCGGAACAATGACCAATCAAGAACTTGCCAAATTAAGTGATTCATTACAAAAATTTGATGATTTTATGGGTCCTGATCCTAGCTGCCTTGCGCCTCTTGGAGAAGAACCACTTGAGAAAGGAATGAAAAAATTTTTCCAACCTGATTTTCTCACTGTAATTCAACGAAATGCCTCGGCATATTCGGGATTTCCTTTTGTTGTCGAAATGGGAATTGCATATGGGGGTGAAATTAGCACACGGGGAATCAAAGTTTATCGATTCGCTAACCGTATTCCGTTACTCTATGATGAAGGAAGTGATGTGGTTTTGAAAGTAATTAATGACATTGATTGGAGTCGCTATAAAGCAAAGGGGGATCCTCCTCTAGTTATTGTATCACACATTTGCTCTACTCGAATTCCATACAAAACAGCCGGAAAAGAAAATGTTGCAGATCGACAAGAAATCGAAAGGGAATTGAAATTAGCTATTCAATTTATGGCCAGAAAATTATCTGTATTTATGAATAAAAGAGGACAAGTAGAAGCTGCAAAAAAGAGAGCGAATCTCTACGCAAAGTTTCTTCCTTTAATTGCTCAATTTTGTACAGAACTTGCAGGAAAGAAAAAAGAACCTAATATCCAAAAAATAATGCAAGAGGAGAACCCAATAGAAAATGAGTAAAAAAACTGAAAATAAAATAAAGGCAGCAAGTAAAAAGGCTCAAGAAAAACAAAAAAATATTCTTGAGATGCTCCAGAGTCACGGAGCAAAAATATATGATGATCTAGATAAAGGACAATTTCCTAAATTTTCAATTCCAAGTAGATCAGTGAGTAACATTGTGTATGATAAAAAACTGCGTCAATACATTTTAGGAAATTCAACTGCACTGAGAAGCTCCAAAAATACCTCTCAATTAAGATCTTTTACACAATTAATGTGGCTTGCATTTTTTGCAAATAGGTTAACACATGAAAAAAAATCCTCTACTCTAAGAGATATTTATTATTCATCCCAGGCCTTTGAAATTGAGTTTGAAGATCAGAGTGAATCTGATAATATTATTGTAGATTTAGAAGCAGTAACATCAAGACCTAGAGAGGATTTCCATATTTTTCCTGAAGAACGCAGTTCTATTTTTGGCGATTTGACCATAGAATACACAATTCCAGGATATGAGGGAAAATCGATGAATTTGTCTAACCATCCAGATGGATATGCAATAGGTCCTAGTTTGACTACAGCTGAACTAGTTGATACTAGTGCTGAAATTGTGATTGCGATTGAAAAAGGTGGTTTGTTTACACGATTTGTCGAAGAACAGGTTGATAAAAAATTCAAGTCGATTATTATTAATACTGGCGGTCAGGCTCCACGTTCTACAAGAACTCTTTTGAAAAGATTACATGATGAATTGAAACTTCCTGTGATTATTCTAACAGACGGTGATGTATATGGTGAGCATATTGCAATGGTAATAAAATCTGGATCTGCAAATGCAGCCCATCTCAGAGAATTAACCGTTCCCGATGCAAAATGGGTTGGCGTGTGGGCTACAGATATTGAAAAATACAAACTTCCTACGATCCCAATGACGGAATCAGACATTAAACGATGCTACGATTTACAAAAAGATCCTAGATATGTGGACGGAATATGGAAAAAAGAGCTCGAGGTATTTTTACGACTAAAAAGGAAAGCTGAACTAGAGGCCTTCTCAAAATATGGATTAACAAATATTACTGATAAATATCTGCCACAAAAATTAGAATTGGCAAAAAGTCTTTAATCTTTTTTGACTCTTAGTGTCAAAACACCGTTTCTGTATTTGAAATCTAATATTTGCATATTATTAGATCCTTCAATAGGAACTTCTTTTGAGAAATTTGACGAGCCACGCACATACAAAACTCCATCGATAAGCCTTACCATTATCTTATCCTCAGGGCCCGGAACTTCAGCCACAAATACAAAATCTCCATCGCCTTTGATAAGATCATAAACCCAATTTTTTGCTTCTTGTTCCCCAGCTGTAAACGCTGGTTTTTGGTCTTTAGTCATTTTCTTTAAGACTTTTACCCAATAAAGCATAA
>Ga0307378_10011545_pt1 | contig 11369 bp, 7 predicted proteins | sample UN1MG_FD_202238 | JGI IMG/M metagenome (GOLD analysis project Ga0307378, IMG submission 202238) | Soil microbial communities from Risofladan, Vaasa, Finland - UN-1 | ecosystem: Environmental > Terrestrial > Soil > Coastal area > Acid sulfate soil | place: Finland: Risofladan, Vaasa | collected...
CGCTCAACAAATAACTAGCCTTGCCCCATAGCGGCGGGACTGCCTTCGCTCCGTCAGGCACCTGGATAGCATTTCTGGGCGGGACATAATCCACAGGACACCGTCCGAAGGTCTTGTCCTGATGTTCTGGTGCTGCAGTCTTGCCCTCGACGCGGCGACTCAGCTTGACGGCGGGGACAGGGCTGATGCTGTCACGGCAAAGACGCTGCAGGTTGTCGCTGGTCAGCGAGCGGTTCGTGACCGATCTGAACTCCTGGGCATCATCTGATACGCCAACCAGGATGTAGCTCGCGACATACCCGTTGTTCGCCAAAGCGACGATATCCTTGACGAGTTCGGCGTTGGCTTCATCTGAGCCCTTCAGGGCATTGCACTCGATCTTGAATTCGATGGTATCAGATTCGCCTCTCTGGATCAGATCAACGAACTTGTTGTAGTCCACCGCTTAGGTACCTGGCCGATGTAGTAGCTGCCAACCTGTACGCCCCGTAGTGTACCAGAACTAATCTGAGGCATCCAGGAAGCCAAGGGCCTCGGTCCCTGGGTACCCTTACGGATGTCGAGCGCCCGTGAGACCGCTCCGAGGGCACTTTGGGGCACGGATGAGTTTCTGGACACCACGAGCTCTGCAGGCCGCAGCCCTCGCAGGCGCCGGTGATCAAGCGAGTCTGACAGGTAGACCGGGTTCCGCCGCAGATGAGCCGCTTTCTCTCTGAGCTGGCCAAGGCGGCCGCTGAGACTGCTCTCTTCGCCAAGTGGCCTGATGCTAGCGCTCAACTCGGCGAAGGACGCATCCAAGCCGACTAGGAACGACTCCAGATGTCTCCGGTCCAGAAACATCATTGCGCTGATTTGTCGGTCAAGCTGCAGGAGTCTCGCGCTCGCCGTCCGCTCTGTGCTCCTCACCTTCGACGACCGCCGACACAGGGCGCTGAGTTGAGCGCCGAGCACGCGGGTCTGTTCGAGGAACCGCTCGTAGTCTGGCGAGTGCTCGAACCCGTCGCGCCTGGCGTTCGGTCGGATGCACGTGTCCAGGTGAATCTCCCCGATGTGCCATGTCGCGAAGCGCCGCTCGGCGAAGCACTCCTCGAGGAAGTACTCGTGGCCAACCTCTATGTTGCCCTGTCGCACGCGTATCCCACGCGCCGCCACGGCAGGTGGCAGCGAAGCTGAGAGGCTGGTGATCGCGTACCAGCCGCGGCCCATCACCCTTCCGTCGGCCCCTTCGAAGTCCAGCGGCTGGACTGCATCGATTCGTTCGGTGCGCGCGCTGTTCACCGGGAACTCGTCGCGATATGGACGGTACACCCTCTGCCCATTGACGCGCAGGTCGTAGCTGCGATACCCCGCTATGCCGCGAACCCACTCCTCTATTCTGTCGGCGAAGCGGAACTGCCCTCGGTCGAGCGGAACAGGGGCAACCTGCGAGAGATACTCCCTCACCCGATGCAGGTTCATCAGGTCGTCAGCGTGGAAGGGCCGTACCTCTGACAGCGTCACTCGGAAGAAGCGTGGGGGGTCACTTGGGGAAGGCTTCCGCAGGCGCATGCCGGCAACGCGCCGGACCAGACCAGAGAGGTCAGCCCTTCCTTTTGTCTCTTTGGTCAGTTCCCGAATCGCGAGGCCATCCCAGACAACGACACCGATCTTGGGGTCGCCGTCTGCCCTGGTCACGAACTCTACCTCATCACAGTACGCGAGTCCGCCCAGACGACCGATCCCTCGGAAGCCCCTGCGACCTGTTCCCTCCTTCTCGCTGCAGCCCAGACTGCCCAACCTCTCGCCCAACTTGCGATTAGGGACGCCCAGGCCATTATCCTGGACCGTGATGGTTCTGGTTTTTCCGTCCAGGTCGATCTCCACGCGCCCCTCCGCCGGTCCGATTAGGCCCTTCTCGTAGGCGGCATCGAGAGAGTCGACAGCGTTCTGGACGTACTCCCGCAGGATCATCCGAGCGTCGCCGTACATGCCCGCGGTAATGACCTCCAGTAGCTGGGCCCCGACGACGCCGGCCACCGGGGACAAGCTGTCTACCTCTTTACGTAGAGTTGCAACCATTTCTGGGTCTCTGGGTCCTGGCATTTCCTAAGGTACCGCTTGATGGCACGAACCGTGTTCTCAGACACTGCATCATGGAAGGCACGGAAGGCGGCGTCCTGCTCCCGGAGCAGGCGCAACACGAAATCGCGGAATTCCTCGACCTGACCGGTTCCGGGCTGGCGAGGAGGCTCGTATTCGTAGACTCGCCGTTCGTGCTTGTTTCTGTTCCTTAGCAGCTCCTCGGGCATGTAGAGGTTCGCCAGAAACTCCTCAAACGACGCCCCGATCGCACGGCGAGCCAGGCTGGGAGTGGGCGTGATCGCGCCGTGAGCAGCGCCTTTCATGATCTCGATGTTCCGGATGAATCGCTTGGTCCAGGCCGGGTCCTTCAGCCAGTCCCGCGATTCGCTTGGCACTGTCGGAACGTAGTCGCGCTGCTCCCTGGTTCCCGAGCCGTTCGTCTCGTCAATCGGGGCGTACCGCATTGGGTAGCTGTAGACCTCGCCCGCTCGGTCACCGTCCCCGCTCTGCCACTTCTCGTTGATGCCGATGTTGACCATGAGCCGTTCGTAGAGGTCCCTGGGTGAGTCCTCGAAGTTGTAGAGCATGTAGTTGGAGAACTGCGCAAAGCCGTGCTGATGCGCAAGCTCAACAGCACGAAGATACCTCCCCTTCTCTCTGGCCCGGTCGAAGGCTATTCGCATCGGCTTGATGTTGAGCTGTGCCAGGAGTCTGATCCGGTCCTCGGTGATGAATGTGGCATCGAGGCCCTGGTTGAAGTCGATAACTCTTGCCTTCGGGGGATCGGTATCGGTGTGCTGCCCCCTGCCGTACCCGACCTCAAGGAGGTCTCCCACTATCTGTGGCAGCGCCGGCGACGCCAGAACGTTGTTGTCCATCAGCTTGAGCTTCGCCCTATCACCATATTGGGCCCGCAGTGCTCGGATCATAGGTTTCACATCGATGTACGGGACGAACTCGGGCTCGACCCTAGGGACCCCGCACCAAGGGCACTTGTTGACGCATCCCCTGGACGCGTAGCCGTAGTAAGTGTCGTTGACGGCGTACAGACGGGGATCGACGATATCGTAGTCGGGCGGCAACGCATCGATATCGACATCGCCATCCATGTCGATGCTCGCAGGAGAATGCAGGACGCCAGTGACGGGGTAAATCCCTGTCTCTTCGTAGAGGGCCTGGGGCATCAGCGACGCCATTATGCCGCCGACGTATACCCTGTGGGACGTACCCCCCACGACGTTCTTGTAGAAGTTCACGGTCTTCACAATCTTGGCGAAGTCGTAGGTGAACACGGTGGAGATGTAGGCTCTGTCCCACAGCACTGGCGGCGAGAGCAGGGCCCACTGCGGCGACATGTCGGGATCGCAGCCGCTCACAAAGCTGACTTCGTCTCCACGATCCCTGTGGAATCGGGACAGCTTCATCAGCCCCAGAGGGGGATACCAGAGGGTCTCGTCGTCGCGCGATTCTCGCTTGCCTGCGGACCGCGCAATGAAGGGCTCCGAAGCCAGTCGCTTCTTCGAAGCAGACAAGCGCCGATACTCAGGTTCTACAAGAAGGACCCTCATGATCGCCTCCTACGCTTGCCGTTCGCCATATTGGCAAGAGAAGGAGCCGCAGCCGTAGCCTTCCCACTTCCGACGCGTCGCCTGAGCTGCTCTCGGTTCTGGAACCACTCTAATAGGCGAGCGCGATCCACCCGCCAAGTGCGGCCCACTCGAAACGCTACCTCCACTGGATATTCGCCAGCCGCGAGCCGACTCGCGAAGTAGGTGGGGTTCATTCGCAGCAGGCTAGCTGCCTCCTTAACAGTCAGCAGCTCAGGCCCGTCGCCCATTGCAGAGTCTAAGTTCACGACAGTGTTCTCCGGAATTTGGAGTAGTATCGCAGAGAAGCACCGTTTTGTCAAGAGTAGCCTAGTTAGTCATCGACGTCGCAAGTCTATCAAATCTCTCCATACTCCATATCTTGCGTCTACCGACGAGGAGTTGCCAAATTGCCCGATTAACTGCGAGGCGGAGGCCACGCCAATCTCCCGCCTCATACCGCGTTCTCCTGCCAGCGCCGCAGGCTTCTCTCTGGTTCATAGCCGGCCCCAGTATCGCTCTTCTAGACGAGCAACAGGTCATCCAGGATCTTCGCCAGGAGTCATTCCCGTGTTCTCGCGCAGTCTCCGCATCCTGACCGCGAAGTAGCCGCGGATCGGCGCGGTCAAGAGCTCGGCGTGAAACGAGGCCGCGAACGGCGGGCCACGTTGCCTTGTGTTGCGATTTCGGCGGCCGGTTGGCGTCGTCCCTCGGCTTGCTGCTGTTGGCGGCGCTGTCGCCGCGTTTGGGCGCCTCTTTGGGCGGCCCTAGTACTCAGTTAACTTAATTATGCTCCCTTATCTCGGGATAGAGCCGGCGCAGTTTGATGCGGGCATCGGCGGTGGTGAACTGCCAGCGGATAGTGGTGTTGGCCTGGTCGCGCCGCTGCCTCCAGGCGGCGACTTCTCGCGCCACCTCCTGAAGGGTGCCGAGGCGGCGCCGCAAGCACTGGCGGGAGAGCACCGACAGCTCACACTCCGCCATGTTCAACCAGGAGCCGTGCTCCGGGGTGTAGTGCCACTCGAATCGAGAGGCGATGCGCCGGGCTTCAGCGGGAGCGAAGCGCTCGTAAAGGGCAGCTGGCGAATGGACGTTGAGATTGTCGGTCACTAACACGATCTTGTGGGCGTGCGGGTAGAGCTCATCGGATAGCAGCCGCAGTTGCTCGGCAAAATCGAGCAAGGTGCGCCGCTCAGTAACGCTCACATGGCGGCGGCCCGCCAGCGGCTCGACGGAGAGAAAGAGATTGCAGGCGCCGTGGCGCTCATACTCGTAGTCCTGGCGCGCCGGAGAGCTCGACGCCGGGGGCAAGCAGCCGCGGGGCGTAGTGTGGAGAGTCTTGGAGCGCTCATCGACGCAGACGACGGGACGGAGCGGATTGTAGGGGCGATGGTAGACTTCGAGCACATCTTCCATTTTGCACACGAAGCTGGCGGAAGGCTTGGGGATGCACCAGGACTTCACCCGCCAGGGCTTGATCTCGTTTTCTTTAGCCGCTCGCCAACCGCGACATGGGAGATCGAGTCCAGGTATCCGAGCTCGACCAGCCGGTCCGCCAGCAGCCGCAACGTCCAGCGGGCGTGGCCTTCGGGGGGTCGGCTGCAGGCGAGCACGGTCAGCTTGGCTTCGATCTCGCCGGTGATCTTGGGCTTGCGTCCGGTGCGGGGTTTCTCTTTGAGGGCGGCCTCCAGGCCCTCTTCAAGGAAACGGCCTCGGGTGCGTTTGATGGTGGACGTGCTCGTCAGCACCGCCTGGGCCACCTGCTCGTCGGTGCGGCGTTGCCCGAGACTGCGATCGGTGAGCAACAGCACTCGTGCCCTGGTCTGCACCCGCGCGGGGGCAGCACCACGGTGGAGCAGACCCTTAAGATGGCGCCGCTCCTTCTCAGACAAATACACGGCAGATCTGGTAGACATACTCCCAGATACCAGGTCTGCTCATTTGGTTCAAACAAAACTTAACTGAGCACTAGGGTCCTTCCCTAAGCGATACTTAGCAGCCTACGCGCTCGGTCACTGGTGCCATTCGCCGCGGTAGAACCCCTCGTAGGACTGCCCGCACCAGGCTGGCGAAGATGGCTGGCCCTCCTGGCCAAGCACGTCCACCGCGGTGACAAGATATCGCGCCCGACTCGCATCCGGACAGACAAAGCGGATGGACTGGATGGGCTCCGAGGTGAGGCGGGCGATCTCCTTGACTCCCATCCGGTAGACGTGATAGCCGGTGATCCCTGGCAGTGAGAGCGGCTCCCACTTGACCTCTGCCCCCCCGTCTGTCTCCCGCACAAGCACGTGCTCCGGCTCCGGGGGGATAGTCAGGGCATAGGGAGACGGCCCGCTCTCAGTTCCCAGCCGGTTGACCGCTCGCACTATGTAAGCGTATACGCCCCACCCGTAGTCAGCCGACTCGGGGAGCTTCGTAGTCAGGTCGACCTGGGTGTCGATGAAGGCGGTGTCAGTCACGGGTGCTTCGTTGAGCTGCTCAATGCCGCGGATGTCCAGCGCCTTGTCCACGACGGGGGCCGGATAGGCCGGGTCATTGAAGCCCCATGATCCGGCCATCGCCGTGTTGGTGGCAACGGACACAACTCCACGGTAGATGTTGTAGCCCGCGAGATCCAGCTCGGAGCTGGCTCGCCAGGCGACCCGTACCTGGTCCGCCCTGAGCACTGCGGCCGCGACCTCCGGGACCACGCGCGGCTGGGTGCGGGCCTTCGAGCCTTCGGTGCTCACTCGCCCCTCGGCTGTCACCGCGCGCACGGCGTAGAAGTACACTTCTCTCTTCTCCAGGTTATGATCAACGTACGTCATCGCGTCGGTGCTGCCTATCTTCTGGAGGTCGGCCTGCCACGGCTTCCGCGCCCGCGCCCGATAGACATCGTAGCTCGTCACGCTGGGCGAGGGGCTCGCATGCCACGTCAGTGTCGCCGTGTCTGAGCCGGTCGCGACCGTGAGGTCAGTGGGGGGTCCTGGCGCCAGGCTCTGGGGAGCGGCCCGGTATCGGTAGGTCCAGATCTGGGCGCCCGACTCCCGTGACCAGGTCTCGAGAATGAACAGGTTCAGATCAGGGACATAGGAAAGGTTCCGCGAGCGGCTCGCACTGCGGTCCGGTTCGACCTCTGGGTTGAGCTTCGTCCACTGCATCTCGCCCACGTCCAGCGCCCAGGTCTCGTGACCATTCTCGTCGAGCCATACCACACACAGGCAAACACCGTTCCTGGAGTCATAGGCCATCTTGGGGATGGTCGCGTAGGTCCCGAACTTCTTGCCCGGTGGGTGTGGGCTCAGATCATGTGCCTCCCAGGCATTCGTGGCGTAGCGGTAGATCCATGTTCTCTCATCATCTGCGTACTGACTGCCAAACACCGCCAGGCAATCATTCCCGGAGTCATAGCAGAGGCCCATGCCGTCCCTCGGGCCGGGCGAATTCGCCGCCTCCAGTCGTTCGAGGTAGTTCGCATAGGCGTCGTACACATAGAGGTTGTCCATATCCCCGGCTGATCCCTGGCCGCCGAAGGAGATGGCTACCTCGTGGTTGGGGTCGTAGGCGCCTCCAGCATTCAGCGAACCCAGGACCTCCCGCGAGTACTTCTCTGGCTCTTTGTAAGGAGGGGGCCGCATGTTCGACCACTCATTGGCGACCGGGTCGTAGAGCCAGACCCCCGAACTCTTCAGGTGCACCCCTCGGCTGCACTGCCAGCCATGGCCGAGGCAGGCGCCGGGGAATCGCACAAAGCGTCGATTTGCCGTGTCGAAGACGTTGGCGCCGTCCACGCAGCAGACGCCGGGGGGCGAGGTGTTCGGGAAACGCTGCTCCCAGCGCCCACTCTCGAGCCCCCACGTGAACAGGGCAAAGCCCTGTGGCACACCATCGTGCCCACCGTGGTGGACCCATTGTCTGGCGCGTGGATCATAGGCGCCGCTTCCCTCCCAGCTGAAGCCAGGGGCCGGTGCCTCCTGCCTCGGGCTCTGCTTCACCCATATGTTCACCGGGTGATCCGACCAGAGAGAGGCGCCACCGCGGTCCTGTGGGTAGCCGCACGCGCTGGCAAGGAGCACCGACAGGAATGCAACTGCAGGAAACGACACGCTGCGGATCATCTTCTCCCCTGTTGGCGGAAGTTATGTTCAACAGAGCCGGCTGTCGACGTGAAGGCGCCACTACTGGCAGGTGATTCGCCCGGCGAGATTCCTATCCTTGTGCTCCCGTACTGTTCCAGAACTCATCTGTGGGATCAGAGCGCTCCTTGCGGGCCCACTTCTCGCGGGCAGCCCCAGAGCTCTGTACGTGCCCGGATAGGGTTTCTGGTGAGCACACGGGGTCAACCGCTACCGCAAGACACCGTGATCAGCCGCTCCTCAGTGAGCGAGAGGAAACCTATCTAGCACCCAGACGCTGTGCCCTCTGTTGGATCGCGGTGATCGCCCCCGCTGCGGCCTCAGTCTGGCTCTTGGTCTGCGCGACCTTCTGGTATTCCCGGAGAGGCTCTATTGCCTCAGGCCCGGCCAGCCGTCCCAGTGAGTGGGCAGCGTCCGCGCCGACCCACGGGCTCGGGTCCCTGAGCGCCTCGATCAGGGCCGGCACCACGGAGGCGTCTCCGATGCTGCTCAGCGCCCCTGCCGCCCTTTGGCGGACCGTCCTGTCGGGATCGGACTTCATGGCAGTGACGAGCCCCGATACGACCATCGGCCTTAGGAGGCAGTAGTCTTCCAGCTTTGCCAAGCCATCTATCGCACCCCACTTCGGCGGCGAGTCGGGTGTCTTCAGCACTGCCAGCAGCGCGTGGACCGCACTGACTTTCCGCATCCACGCCATGTCGGCCATGCGAACGGCGGCCGTTCGTCTCGTCATGTCGCTCGGCTCGGAGCCAAGGACCTCGGCGAAAAAGTCGAAGACATCCCGGCTCGCCATCTGCAGGGCGTCGAGCACGGCTTCCTTCTGGGCATCGGACTGTGTCTCCCGGTACATCTGCACCAACCTGGGGACAAGGCTGGAATCGCCCAGCGCCCCGACCGCTTCGGAGGCGCCGGCGACGCCCGCGGCCATCGCCTCCACGAGGGCCGGCATCGCCTCCCGGTCCGCGTTTGCGATGATCACCTGAACTGCTTGCGCCTTCTCGTCGGTGGCACCGCTCCGAAGTTCCTCAATGGTCCGATCCAGTTCCTCGCGAGTCCTCAGCCGCACGCTGAAGGGAACCGCGTTGGACTCCACTGCTCCCGTCCACAGGAGTGTGTCATAGCGCTTGCCCAGAGCAGCGGTATCATCGTCGCTCGACAGACGCAGACTCATCCTGAAGGTTCCCGGCGCTCCCAGCCTAAAGCTCACATCCCGGAAGTTCAGGATGACCGGCCTGTCGGGATTCGATGGGGCGAGGTACGACCGGTTCGCCCATTCCAACATGGCTCGCCCGTTGATGCTGGTTGTGAAGGTGGCCCCCGGAGCGATGCGCTCGAACGCGGGTTTGCTGAAGAGACCCTCGGTAATACCGGACTTGAAGGAGGAAATCGCTTCGCCCTGCGCGGTCTCGACGGCCAGACGCTCCCCTTCATAGTACGCGGGCGCGTAGTGAATGGTGATCGGTTGATCAGAGACGTTCTGGATCTTCACCCCCACCACCAGCGGATCGCCGACGCGCAGGTCGCGCTGACTGAGGGTGATCGAGCAGTGCAGGCCGTTGACCGTCGGCCCCCACTCGACTTGTGATGTTGCCGGGGATTCCGCCGATGCTGACGCTCCGGCTGTCCCGAGTCCCAGGCCACTCAATGCCAGGAGTGCGATAAGAGAACTGACGGGCAATCTTGTCATCAGGCAGCCCCTTGATGATTGCGCTGCTGGTTAGACCCTTCGCGAGGGCCAAGAGTTCCTGTGCCTGTCCTCACCAGAAATCCTGTCCGGCACGCTGTGTGACGACCGTAGCACTTCTGGGCAGGGCCATGAAGGGCCCGTCTGCGGATGTCGGCCAACTGCGAAACCGCTGCTCGTGGGCGCACAACGGCACATACAAGCCCACAGACCAGTTCTGGAACACTACGGGGTACGCATCGGCCTTACGGAGCGCCGCTATTGGGCCGCAGGCTCACGCGATGCGGGGCCGAACGCCGCCGGCTGTGCCGCGTGCTCTTCTGCGGCGAACTCCGCCACGGTCTGGCCGGAGAGTGCCATGAAGATTGGCAGCCAGTCGTTCCACAGCCTGGGCTCAGCGAGTCGGCCCAGCACGAGATTCGCCCCGGCGGCGACGGGAAACAGCCAGCAGGCGCGCCGCAGAAAAACGCTCTTCCGATGCCAGCGCCACGGCGCCAGGATCCACAGGAACCCCAGGGCCGAGAGCATGGTCATCCAGTTCTCGAAGAGGCTCAAGGCATTCCGGCCAGCTATGAAAGAGAGATTCTCGAGCAAGTGCATCTCGGCGAATTCGCCGCCAGGGGCGTGGACGAGAAGGCGAATACTGAGTGCGATCGCAACGAAGATCACGCCCTGCCCCGCAGCCCACAGGAGGGTACGGCGCCGCCCCAGCTCTTGCCACTGCGTCGCCGCGAAGATGCCGATCAGTAACACCGTCGTTTCCCGGTTCAAGGAGCCGACGATGAAGCAGAGGAGGTACAGCCAGTACCTTCTCTCGACCAGGGCCAGGAGGCAGGCAGTCCAGAAGAAGAATCCGGCGAAGTCGTATGGCCAGTACCAGTAGAACGTCCCGGGGAGAATGATGCCCAGTAGCAGCGGGCTGAAGTCGGCCAGTATGGGCGTGACGAAATGGCGCATCCAGCGCCGTAGCAGCACCATGAGTCCGTAGAGGATAAGGATCCGCAAGCCTATGTCTGCCAGCATAGGATCGCCCACCCCATCGACGCGGCAGAGCGTGCGCAGCACCCACGGCATCAGTATCCGATAGGCGAAGGGCGCCTCTGCGGTGCCGTCCACCATCATCTCTATGGTGGCGACATCGAGCTGAGCGGTCATGCGCCAGTATACCTTGGTGATAACCCACGCCGCGCCCAGGTAGACGATGTGCAGTGCCCACCCTCCCCCCTTCACCCCAAACCACAGGCGCTGCCACGTGGAAGCACAGGCTCCGGGCTCAGCGCGGGTGAGGCTCTGCCCCGTTGTCGCCGCCGACTTGTCCTGGCCTGAAGACATGTCGCTGTGTTGGTCAGATCTGGAGTCTGAGTCTGCCTTGGCAAAGTGTGATCGCCCGGGAGTCCATGCGGCCCGGTCACTCTCGGCCACGTCTCAGTTCGGTGCGGAAAGACGCGTCGGCTTCTCTCCGTGTCACTGCCATACATCAGACGCTGCTTACCATCGGCCGGGGAGTGGGGCGCGCGCGCCGGAGGGGGGCAGGCCGGCTAAGCTGACGCGAGCGCCGCCTCGGCCTTGGGGCAGGTGTACTCCGCAATTACTGGTCGGAGCTCTCGGAGAGTACCTTGCATGGCTGATTCGGAAGGCGGACTCGACCCTCCCGCTCGCTCCCTCACACCGACTTAGCAGAGATCGGTGAGCATTGGCTGCGGGGTACTTGCAGAAAACAAGCCGGAGCACGGGAGAGCCATAGGTACTTCATTCACCCTCAGGCGACTTGATGGTGGAGATGCGCGACCCATGAGGTCAGTCGACCGCCCGGCAGTACTCGTGGCGCAGCCCTGTGCTCACCAGAGATCCTATTCGCGCACGTAGAGACCTCTGGGCTGGCCCATAAGGAGCGATACGAGCCCACGGGTGTTGGGCTCT
>Ga0307378_10011546_pt1 | contig 11369 bp, 10 predicted proteins | sample UN1MG_FD_202238 | JGI IMG/M metagenome (GOLD analysis project Ga0307378, IMG submission 202238) | Soil microbial communities from Risofladan, Vaasa, Finland - UN-1 | ecosystem: Environmental > Terrestrial > Soil > Coastal area > Acid sulfate soil | place: Finland: Risofladan, Vaasa | collected...
ATTATTAATCTCATTTACCATGGACAACTGCCTTCTTTTCAATCAGTTGCAGCTAATTAATTTATAATATAAACGGTAACTATATGATAACAAAGACATCAAATGAAATATCCAAAATACTCTAGTTGTATTATAATGGCCGGGAACCTTTTTATCAAGGGATAAATTCTATCCTTGACAATCTGAAAGAGACTCCTTTAGAATGGCAGACATGCCCACGCAAGTAAAAATTTATTCAATCGCTCAAATTACCTCCCGCATCCGAGATAGTCTGGAAGCAGAGTTTTGCGACGTCTGGCTTGAAGGGGAAATCTCCAATCTAAAGACCCCTTTTTCCGGCCATATTTATTTCATTTTAAAAGATTCAACCAGCCAGATACGGGCCGTAGCCTTTCGCTACCAGAGCCGCTCCTTCGCCTGTCGGCCCCAGGATGGAATGAAGGTTTTAGTGCGGGGGCGAATTACTGTGTACGACGCACGGGGTGAATACCAGATTGTGGTAGAACAGATGGAGGTCCGGGGGACCGGATCGCTCCAGGCTGCCTTTGAACAGTTGAAGTTAAAGCTCCAGGCCGAAGGGCTTTTCTCGCCTGAGGCAAAAAAGCCTATTCCTCTGTATCCGCAAACGATCGGCATAGTCACCTCTCCTACCGGCGCTGCTATCCGGGACATTTTACAGATTATTCGACGTCGTTTTGCCAATGTTTCAATCATTATTAATCCGGTACGGGTCCAGGGGGAAGAGGCCCCGTGGGAAATTGCCAAGGCCATTCGGGAGCTTAACGAACGGGCGGATATCGATGTTCTTATTGTTGGCCGTGGAGGGGGCTCCATTGAGGACCTGTGGGCGTTTAACGAAGAAATCGTGGCCAGGGCCATCTTTGAATCCCGCATCCCCATTATCTCCGCAGTGGGGCATGAGATCGATTTTACCATTGCCGATTTCGTAGCTGACTTAAGGGCACCTACCCCTTCGGCAGCCGCAGAACTGGTGGTGAAAAATAAGCAGGACCTTCTTGAAAAAATCTCGGCTATTCAAAAGAAGATGCACAGGCTCATACGCTACAGGCTGGACCTATACTCCGGTCGCGTTCAGCGCTACAGCCGGATCTGGATGTCGCCCCGATACATGGACCGGTTCTTTCACGGCCATCAGCAGACTATCGATACTCTGGAAATGCGGCTGCGGCAATCACTCCTGCACAAGCTCTCCCTGGCCAAAGGGCAGGCAAAACACGCGATAGATACTTTTTACCGGCACAACCCCCTTGCCCGCATTCACGACCGGCAAGAGCGGGTAAGATTTTTGCGGGAATCGCTCTGCCAGCGAGAGGGGGAGTATATAAAAAATCAAAAAACGCGGATGTTTAGCATCGTTGGAAAACTCGATTCTTTGAGCCCACTGGCAGTATTGAAACGAGGATACAGTATTTGTCGAAAATTACCTGATTTTGAAATTATTACTGATTCCACGAACCTTGGTCCCAGAGATTTGATCAATATTAAGCTGTTTTGCGGGGAAATTATTTGTGAGGTATGTGAGGTAAAAGAGCATGGCGAAGATAAAATTTGAAGAAGCCCTGGAGCGATTAGAACAGATTGTCTGTCAGTTAGAGGATGGGTCTTTAGGCCTGGATGAATCCCTTAAGATTTTTGACGAGGGCATCAAGCTCACCCAAGCTTGCACCAAAAAGCTGGAGGAATCGGAGAAGAGAATCCAGATCCTCCTGAAAAACGAGCAGGGAGAAAAATCTCTTCAGCCCTTTATGACCGGAGATGATGACGCAATGTCCTCTTCTGAAAGGGCTGACGGTTCTGACGATGCTGAAGAAACAGCATCAAAGAATAGCGATAATTTGGAGTGATCCTTTTGACCGGGACATATCTCCAGGCCGCTGCTCGCATCCACACCACAGGGGCGAACAAGCGCAATGGCCTGGGCCACATTGAGCGGGGTCAATCCTCCTGAAAGAATAATGCGGCCATAGCGTTTAGCCAATACGGCCAGTTTCCAGTCAAAGGTCTGACCAGTACCCCCCATTCGATCTTTGGTGAAAGTGTCCAGTAAATAAAAGGGAAGCGAATATTTGGCCAGGCAGGAGATATCGCTTTCCTGCTGAACCCGAAGGGCCTTTATTGCTCGGCGGGGAAACTGGCGGCAATACTCCGGGCCCTCATGGCCGTGAAACTGAAGATAATCCAATGAGCAATAATCGAGAATTTCGCGGACCAGTCGAATCTCCTCATCAACAAAAACCCCTACCCTGCTCACCCAGGGTGGAAGAAGATCGATGATCGAGCGGGCAGCTTCGGGAGTAATCCGTCGCGGACTTTCGGCAAAGATAAACCCAAGAGCATCGGCACCTAACTCTGCCGCCTTTAATGCATCTTCAGCTCTGGTGAGACCGCAGATTTTCACTCTGATTTTAGGTTTTTTTCTGGACTCTTCAATCATAATTTTCCCTATAATTACTATTTACCCTACAATTTAGGGAATTCCAAACAAATAATTTACCCATTATCTCGTGAATAGCATCGAGCTATTGCCATGTCGGGGAGTAATTGTGGGTAAATTATTATCCGTGATCTCCCTTACCCTACAATTTCCCCACAAGTTCCTGAAATGCCCGGCCAATATCCTCTTTGGCCATGAGGGCCTCACCAACTAGGACGGCATTTACCCGCAGGCCTTTCAAAAAACGCAGTTGCCGGGCATCATGGATACCGCTTTCACTGACGATGACGCGATCGTTCGGGATTTGATGGGCCAATTGGGTAGTGACCGACAGATCCACCTTGAATGTTTTTAAATCACGGTTATTGATTCCAATGATCGGGGCGTCGGTTAAAAGGGCTCTTTCCAGCTCCGTTTGGTTATGGACCTCCAAAAGGACATGGAGACCCAGCGTTGAGGCCAGGCTAAAAAAATCAGTAAGCTCTGCCTGTGATAGAGCAGCCGCAATCAGCAAAACGGCGTCCGCTCCAGCCACTCTTGCCTCGTAGATTTGATAGGCATCGATGATAAAGTCTTTACGCAGCAAGGGGATGGAGGTAATATCCCGAACCTGCAGAAGGTAGTCCAGGTCCCCTTGAAAGAATTTGCGGTCAGTCAGGATGGATATGGCCGCAGCCCCGTGCTGCTCGTACACCCGCGCGATCGCTAGGGGATCAAAGTCCTTGCGTATGATGCCCCGCGAAGGGGACGCCTTCTTTATTTCCGCTATAATGGATATCTCATTCAACATATTGAGCGTATACGGCGCACTCGAGTCATTGAGCGTACTCGACGACCCATACGACCCATAGGCCGCATTCATCTCATTTGGCGGATTTGGCTCATTGGGCGGATTCGATCCCATCAGGGCTTTTTGGAAGTTTCGGGTTGGAGGCAGATTTTTGGATTTTTCCTCCAGCTCCCGCAGGGGAACCAGAAGTTTCTTTTCAGCTACTTCACTTCTTTTACAGGCCAGGATTTCGTCCAGCATGGCTTTATATTGTCCCTTGGATACATTTGCGCAGTAAATCCAGTTTGCCCAGGGCTGCTCCGGTGTCTATGGATTGGGCAGCCATTTGGATACCTTCGGCCAGATCTTTGGCTTTTCCGTAAGTATAAATAGCGGCTCCTGCATTAAGCAGGACAATATTTCTGGCCGGACCCTTTTTTCCTCCTAAAATGTCCAACACCAGTTGAGCATTCTCTTCTGCTGTTCCACCTGCCAGGTCCTGCTTTTGGGCCAGGGGAAAGCCGAAGTCTCCCGGATCGATCTCATAATCAGTAACCTGGCCGTTTTTTACCTCCGAGACCCTGGTCCGGGTGGTAGTGGTAATCTCATCCAGACCATCAAGCCCATGTACAACCATGGCCTGAGTGCTCCCCAGGTTTTTCAGGACATTGGCCAGGGGATTGATGAGTGCCTCGCTATAGACTCCCAGCAATTGGTATTCGGCCCCTGCCGGGTTAGTCATCGGGCCAAGAATATTAAAGACCGTCCGAATGCCGATCTCCTTCCTGGGGCCAATCGCATACTTCATGGATTTATGCCAGAGCGGGGCAAAGAAGAAACCTATTCCCGCATTCCGAAGGCACTTCTCCACAATCGGGGGTTCAGCCATGAGATCGATTCCGAGTGCAGACAGGCAATCCGCACTTCCGCACTTGCTGGAGACCGATCGGTTCCCATGCTTGGCCACCGTAGCGCCTGCTCCGGCAGCCACAAGGGCCGCAGCCGTGGAGATATTAAAAGTATGTGCGCCATCCCCGCCGGTCCCGCAGGTATCCAACACAGGGGTTTCAAGAGTGACCCGTTCAGCTTTTTCACGCATGACCTGAGTGAACCCGGTGATTTCCTCCACGGTTTCACCCTTCATGCGCAAGGCAGTAATCAAACTGGCAATCTGAGCATCAGTAGCCATCCCCTCCATAATTTGCCTCATTACTTCGATCGCTTCCTGACGGGAGAGATCGCCACCTGCTACAACCTGAGTAATAGCTTCCTTGAGCATAGTTTTTATTTTCTCCTTCTCTATTATTGATATACTAACAGGCTCTTAACACCCCTTTAAGTATTTAAATAACTTATTATTTGCGTAATTTTTCCAGAGCATCACCAGCCTGCGGAGCTAATTTTATAAATCCTTTCAGTCGATCGCATGCATACATCTCACAAGCAGCACAATGTATTAAGCCTTTTTCTATACAACATTTACGGATCTCACATAGGTTGGAGCAATAAAAAATTTTCCTTCCTTCGGCTTGGCACCCATCACAATTTATCTGTTCAGGCTTTATATCAGCACTGTATTGAGCCGACCATTTTTTTGCTATTTCGGTACGCTGATTATTATTATCTGCTTGAGTAGCAAGATATGCTTCACATTTGGAACAATCTAATCCGCAATAAGCGATCATTGTTATATCTCCCGATTATATCCCCTTGCTGTATCTCCTTCTTGCTATAGAGGTTGTATCTCCCTCTTTTAATCGTGAAGGGTGACCACAGTCAAGACTACATCTCCAAAAAGTTTTTCAGCAGCAATTTCCCTTCCTTAGTCAAAATAGACTCAGGATGAAACTGGACCCCTTCAATGGGAAGCTCTTTGTGCCGAATGCCCATGATTTCTCCCTCCTGGGTACGGGCCGTAATCTCAAGGCATGGTGGGAGAGTTTCGGCCTTAACGATCAGGGAATGGTAGCGGGTGGCAATAAAAGGATTACTCAATCCCCGAAAGAGGTTTTGCCCATTATGGTAAATCATGGAGGTCTTTCCGTGCATCAGCCGACCGGCCCTTACCACTTCACCTCCAAAAGAATAGGCAATGCACTGATGTCCGAGGCAAACGCCAAGGGTCGGGATTGAGGGGCCTAATTTTGCGATTACTTCGTTGGAAATCCCAGCTTCTCGTGGTGTACAGGGGCCTGGTGAGATAACGATTTTGTCCGGTGACAGCTCAATAATGTGCTCCAGCGTAATATCATCATTGCGAAAGACCAGAACCTCTGCCCCTAATTCCCCCAGATATTGAACAATGTTATAGGTGAAAGAATCATAATTGTCGATCATGAGAACTTTCGGACTAGTCACTGTTTACCTTCCTGACAGCCTCAATCAAGGCCATTGCTTTATTTAATGTTTCCTGATACTCAGTTTGAGGATCGGAATCAGCTACGATCCCTGCACCGGCCTGGATATAGGCGGTATTCCCTTTCATAACAATAGTGCGGATCGTTATGCAGGTATCCATATTCCCGGAGAAACCGAAATATCCTATGGCCCCTGCGTAAGGGCCTCTTTTGACCGGCTCCAGTTCCTCGATAATCTGCATGGCCCGGACTTTTGGTGCCCCGGATACGGTCCCGGCAGGAAAGCAGGCTTGGAGCGTATCAAAGCAATCCTTATCATCCATGAGGATTCCTTTAACATTAGAGACAATGTGCATGACATGGGAATATTTTTCAATTACCATCAGTTCCGTCACCTGAACCGTACCAGGGCGACAAACCCGGCCAATGTCATTTCTCCCCAGATCCACCAGCATAATATGTTCGGCCCGCTCTTTGGGATCTGCAAGAAGGTCTCCAGCCAGAAACTGGTCCTCTTCCTCGGTGACTCCCCGCTTTCGGGTTCCGGCAATGGGCCGCTCTTCCACCACACCGTCTACGACCCGAACGAGGAGCTCCGGAGATGCCCCCACGATCCTGATATCTTCATGCTGCAGATAATACATATAGGGGGAAGGATTCACGAGCCGAAGTGCCCGGTAGAGGTCAAAAGAATTGCAGGAAATCTCGCATGACAAACGCTGAGAGAGGACGATCTGAATAGCATCTCCTGCTCTAATATATTCCTTGGCCTTCTTCACACAGGTTTCAAAGGCGGCTTGAGTATAATTTGAGGTGATTTTCAACCGGCCATGAGCGATATCACCAGGAGCGATATCAGTATGGGCGGCATCACCATGAACGATATCAATCGATTGGGGCGTTCGATGCATGACATCGCCATCTAGGATCTGCGATGCTGCTGTCGCCGGCATTTGCAGCCTTTTGTAGAGCTGATCGATCTTTTCAATGGCCTGATCATAGGCACTGTCTACGGAATCCTCAATAAATGCGTTGGAAACGATCTTAATCGTATGGGCCATATGATCAAAAATAAGAAGGGTGTCAACGAGAAAAAATAAAAATTCCGGCACGTTCAGCTCATCCGGATTGTGGTCCGGTATGGGCTCCATGTGACGGATGAAGTCATAACTGATAGATCCTACCGCACCCCCGAAAAATCGGGGCAGTCCGGTCACCGGCACATAGCGATACCTGGCCATCAGCTCTTTTAATACGGTCAGGGGATTTCCCGTGGAAACCGAGGTGGCTGCCTGAGACTTCTCCTGAATTTCTACCCTGCCTTCATGGCCTAAAATGACTACAATCGGATCAGACCCCAGGAAGGAATATCGAGCGATCTTTTCGCCACCCTCCACACTTTCAAGAAGAAAAGATTTTCCTGTATCGATTTTTTTGAAAGCTGAGACCGGCGTGTCCAGATCATCACAGATCTCACGATAGACAGGGATTAAATTACCCCTGGAGGCCATTTTTTGAAATTCTCCTTTGTCTGGGTAATACATATCCTCACTCATCTCCAATAGATTTTAGAAGTTGCTTTTTAAATCCACTCCGGAAAAGTAAAGGGGGAAAAAATGGGTCCATAAAAATTATGCGCTGGGAGAACGAGGGCTAAAAAACGAAAAGCCATAGAATCCCTCGGACCCCATGGCCTTCCCGACATTTCCCGTGGAATCAGGCAGCCAAAAGGGGCCCTCCCCGCCAGAGTCGCCATCCCGCCCATTTGATAATTTTGATAATAGAGATAAATCCTGCAAACTTCACTTTTGTTCCTTTTTGAAGGAAACCGCTACTTTTCCCTAAAATAGAGAGAATAGCCAAATGTCTTTATCCTGTCAAGGAGAATAATCAGTATGTTTGAGAGAAAAGCCTTTATGCACTCAGTGCATAATATTTTCCCCGTCTTAACGTGCAAGTATTTACACGATATGCATAAATTTTCACACGACCTAAGCTCTTGAATTAAGATAAGAAATTATCCGCTGACTGATTAATAAAATATGTTGCATAAAATTTTTATATCCTCATTTTTCACTACAATTAGGATCTGCGTTCATATTTTGAGAAACAGGCCATAATGCAAGCTTCTTAACCCCGTCTTATTTTAATACATGGAACTTATGTTCTCTTTTTTCGAGAGAAAAAGCAGGCATATATATTGCAGCAATCCTTCATAGAGTTTTTATAATAAGAGTAAGGATCGATGATAACAAGTGATTTCCTTGTTTTTATTTTACTTAAAAAGGATAATGTATTGAAAATGCAAAATAACTTTGAAGAGGAGGTGAAATTATAGGGGTCTGTAATCCTAAAAAAAATTCATAATGAATCTTCAACGAGCATAATAGCGTGCGACATATCCCAACAAGGATATTCATCAAGGAGGGAATTTAATGAAAAAAACATGGTTTTTGAAGGCGTTTGGAATAAGCCTGGTTCTTTTGACTGCATTACTTTTTACAGCCGACAAGGTTCCGGCTGTTACTAATTCTAATACCTATATTGAATTCAGCAACATCGGTATGCCGGCTGCAAATGCAAAGTACCTGAGATGGGAAATCAAAGCCACATTGGCGTACGATGTAGTTGTCTATATGGTCGATGATGATGGCAGCACATTTCCGCTAACTTTCTCAACCACGGATGCTACGAATGGCTATACGGTATCGTCTGCATCATACATTGATAATATCGGAACCAGTTACTTCAGTACAAGTCCAAGCACTGCAACATTTACGGCAAACTTAAACAATCTTATGAATACCTTCTTTATTTTGGGAGGGACACATGCCTTTACTGCCGGAAATTCGCAGGCCAGGGTTAGTAAGGTCCGTATTTATGGCGATAACTTTACCCTTTATTCTATCTGCATAGCGAATAATAGCAGCTATAGCAGTCCTGGATGGGAGATCAATTCTTCTGATTTTGGCGGTTGGACAAGCGTCACAAATTTCAAGAACAATGACGGTAATTTGTCAGATACGACAACTATCGATTTCCAGAGCTCTTACCTGCATGTGACCAAAGCTGTTGTGGTGGTTGATCCCTATACCGGCTATCAGATTGATCCATCCACCGGACTTCCTTACGGCTATACAACCGCTACTAGCGGCTATCCCACTACCGGCTATCAGATTGATCCATACACCGGCCTCCCCGTCGGCTATCCCGCCAGCTATGCAGGCACCTCTTACCCTTACGGGACTACTTACCCTTACGGGGCTACGACTGCCGGAGCCTCAACTCCCTATTACGATCCTAGCACCGGACAAGTTGTCTATTACGATCCTGCAACAGGACAATACAGACCTGCTGCTTCCACCAGTGGTTATCCCACTGCTAATCCCTACGCGGCCTATCCCTACACTGCGACCAGTGCTAATCCCTACGCGGCCTATCCCTACACTGCGACCAGTGCTAATCCCTACGCGGCCTATCCCTACACGGCGACCAGTGCTAATCCCTACGCGGCCTATCCCTACACTGCGACCAGTGCTAATCCCTACGCGGCTAGTGGTTATCCCTACGCAGCGACCAGTGCTAATCCCTACGCTACCAGTGCATATCCTTACGGAACCACCACGCAGGCTCCCTATGGAACCACCGCTGCCGGCTATGGCCAGCAACAATCCTACTATCCAACCACCGGTGCCGGTTATAATCCGAACATTATGCCCTATTCGCCATATCCTGGCAACACTGCAGCCAGCGGTGGTTATAATCCGAACAGTGCCTATTATGGTCAGCAATATCCTGGCAACTATGCAGCCAGTCTTGGGATGATGAATTCCGGCCTTGGCCTTGGGATGAATTCTGCTCTTGGTCTTGGAATGAATGCTGGCCTTGGCCTTGGCGGTATCAATCCTCTCATGGGATTAGGCGGTGGGTATCCTCCAATGGGATTGCCTTTTCCTTCTTCGGGCATGAATATGGGGATGGGCTTTGATTCCTTCGGGTTTGGTCTTGGCTTGACCGGCTTGGGAGCTTTCGATCCACTCAGCATAGCAGCCCTGGCTAAGGGCTATCCCGGTCTTGGTATGATGGGTATGGGAGGCTTAGGGCTGTTCTAATCTTTTCCCTTTAATCAGAGACTAATCAAACCAGTTAACTCTGATTAACCATACTTCGATAAATAAGGGGATAAGGTGACTTAAAACAAGCACCTTATCCCCTTATTCTGTATCTCCCTTTACTTCGTTGCAGAGCCAAACAATTCCTTCTGAATCCGAAATACCCCGTGATAAACTACATCTCCCACCACCTGCAAGCTGTCAGCACTTACCTTGTCCAAAGTATCCTGATCCGTATGCCAGTATATTCCGGGAGATTCCGTTCCCCCGTATTCAAAGTCAATGATATCTATTGCGGATATACCCAATTGAAGGAATGGCCAATGGTCATCCGTGACCTGCTTATTACATTCCCTGAAGTATTTCTGGTAATTCATCTCCGAAGCCACTGACCAGAGCAAATCCTGTAGCCATTTTGTCGAAAAATCTTCCCGGCAGATAGTAAGGTCCTTATCGCCAACCATATCCAAAAGGATTAATGACCGAATCCGAGGGAGCATACCCTGGGACTGCAATTCACTGGCAAGATATCGGCTGCCGTAGAGGCTATCGGAAGGAGACCATTGAACAAATGCCTCTTCCCCATCAAAAAAAACAAACCAAAGCGTGCAGTCAAGGTCCTTCTGTTTTTTTGCGAAGGCAGCAGCCAGCTCCATCAATAAGCCGGTTCCGGAGCAGCCATCGTTTGCTCCCACAAAATTAAACTCGGTAAAGTATTTAGTATCATAGTGGGTAGCCAGTATAATGATTTCCTCTCTCTTCCCCGGTAATACCCCCACGATGTTCTTCATCGGGATGCTGCCGATAGGCGTATAGGCAGTAAAATCTTTCTCCATTACCTGCAATCCTGACTGCTTTAAGTGATTCCGAATGTACTGCTGAACCTCTTCCATCCCTTTGGAGCCTGAAGTATGAGGGCCAAAGGCTACCAGTTTTTCTACATGCTTAAAAGCCCTTTTTCCATCAACAGGATGAGGAGAGGCTCCTCGACATCCGCTAAAGCATAGTATCATCAGGAAACCGTAAAGCAGGGCAGGGAAGAAAGAGAAAAAACCCGTCGATACCTGCTGCCGAATACGAAGTTCCATTCTTTGAATAGTGCCTATAACTGAAAGATGATTGTCCATGATCTATTCTCCTTGATCTATTCTCCTTAGAAAAGTGCAGACTGGAATGCATAAATCATTATTGCTATCGATTTATACGGTAAACGGCTTAAGATCGAACTGTCTTAGTTACAGGCCGCGGGAATTACCCAGCAAGTTGTAGGGGCGGCCCACTGTGGCCGCCTGCATACAAAGCAATGGCAGGTACAGGGCCTGCCCCTACGGCACCGGCTGCGTATTTAATGCGCGGTGTACTTAGACAGGATAACAGGGTTGACAAGATAATTTTTTGTATCCTGTTATCCTGGAAAATATTTCCAGGATATGTACACACACGGCATAAAATATCCGGAGTAGCCGAAGTAATCCGTAAATAATAAATCATCCGAAAGAATAAAAAAAGGTTAAAAAGGTGAGGATGGATCATTCAGGAAGGAAAAATATGTCCGGTATCATGATTCACTACTTCGACCTGATTAGCCGGAAGGGGGGTATCCACTTCGCTCAAGTTGGTAGTTTTCCACCTATTATTTTTTTATAAATCAAGGGACTTGTCTGTACGGCTTGTTC
>Ga0307378_10011547_pt1 | contig 11368 bp, 8 predicted proteins | sample UN1MG_FD_202238 | JGI IMG/M metagenome (GOLD analysis project Ga0307378, IMG submission 202238) | Soil microbial communities from Risofladan, Vaasa, Finland - UN-1 | ecosystem: Environmental > Terrestrial > Soil > Coastal area > Acid sulfate soil | place: Finland: Risofladan, Vaasa | collected...
TGTCAAATTCGGCGCCAACGGCACCTTTGAGATTGCACCTGTACCCGATACCAAAGCCGGCAGCCTGCTTACAAAATCGAAATCCGCATATATCAAACTGCAGATAACCAAGCTTGTCCAGAACCTGCTTGACCGAAAGGCCGCATTCGGACTCCTCAGGCAAAAAGGCGCAGCAGAAAAATCCTGGAGTGACAATTAAACGATGATTACACAAACCCTAAAGGAATCTTCTCACCTGCATGACCTTATGAAGCACCATACACACGCCAAAGTCCTGGCCGTAACAAGCGGCAAAGGCGGCGTTGGCAAGACAAATATAGCCGCAAATCTCGGTATATGTCTGGCTGCATCAGGAAAAAGAGTTGTTCTTCTCGACGCAGACCTGTCCTTAGGCAACCTCGAAGCCATTATGAATATCAACAGCAAATACAACATTTCACATATGCTGGCCGGGCGAAAAACAATGGACGAGATTATTCACATCGGCCCCGAGGGTCTGGAAATAATCTGTGGGGCGTCCGGCCTTGCGGACCTGGCCGACCTCAGTGAGTTTCAGCGTCAGAGGCTTTTGAGTGAGCTTTCAACGCTTCAGAATAATTGTGACATAATCGCCATCGATACCGCCGCGGGAATTTCCAAATCCGTAGTGGGGCTTTGCCTTGCTGCCAACCATGTCCTGGTTGTAACAACGCCTGAAGCAGCTGCAATGACCGACGCTTATGCGATGATAAAGGTCCTGACAGCCAAAAACTTTACCGGGCGTATCAGTGTTGTCGTCAATATGGCCGACGGGATGGCCGAAGGCAGAAGAACCTATCGCCAGATTGCAGGCGTCGCAAAGAAGTTTCTGAACACCCATATCTACTGCGGTGCGGTACTGCCAAACGATGACAAGCTCAAAGCAGCGGTTCGCCTCAGAAAACCGGTCGTTTTAGCCTATCCCAGGGCCTCGATTACCGCTTCACTGGCGGCTCTGGCGGCCAAATTAAGCACCGGCTCTATGGTTCAGGCAGACGATACCGGCTTTTTAAGAAAAGTTGTTGACTGGTTTTGTTAAAGTTATGCGCCAAAAGCTCGATAACAACTGCGGGTACGTACTGTTTCTTCGGCGGCAGCGCGCGTTATCTGCCGACAATAATATGCTCGCAGTCAATTACAGCACCGATAACGGCAATCGCACGGTCGCCCTTGGTGCCGCGGCCCAGCGATTTCAGGGAGGACCTCTGTGAAGACAAAACAGAAACTGGATATCGCCCATATCTGGCAGCAGTTCCACAAAGCCCATGAGGTACATTACCGCAACCTGCTGCTGGAATATTATAGGCCTCTTGTAAGATACAGCGCCGAGCGCCTCCACAGCAAGTTACCCGGCAAAATCGAGCTCGATGACCTTATAAGCGCCGGTACATTCGGCCTCATGGACGCTATCACGGCATTCGACCCCCGCAGAAATGTAAAATTCGAGACATACTGCTCAGCCCGTATAAGGGGTTCCATTCTCGACGAGCTTCGCAGCATGGACTGGGTGCCGCGCCTGGTCCGAGCCCGCGCCCAGCAGCTGGCACGGGCCACCCAGTCGCTGCAGGTACATCTGGGCCGACAACCAACCGAAAACGAAACCGCTGAAGCCCTCGATATGGACATGGATGAGTTTATGAAGCTGCACAGAGAGGCAAACGCTGTCTGTCAGGTCTCGTTGAACGCCAAACTCTCCGACGACGACAGCGAAAAAAATGTTGCTGAAATAGATATTATCATGGACAAGAAAAGTGAAAACCCCCTCGTCGAAGCCCAGAAACGGGACCTTAAGCACCTTATTACCAGGGGGCTTACCCGGGCAGAGCGGCTCATCATTGTGCTGTATTACTATGAGGAAATGACCATGAAGGAAATCGGCGCAACACTGGACTTGTCCGAGTCCCGCATTTCGCAGATGCACTCATCGATTGTGGCCCGGCTGAAAGCGCAAATGACCCACCACCAGAAAGAATTCGCGATTTAGCCGCTGTGACCCTGCCTGCTTCTGTATCCGGCAGCATCCTGCAATTAGCGCTTTTTCATAAAGCCCCCGTTGATATCCCACCTAACCGGGCAAAAAGACAAACTTGATTTTTCCCCCCGCTGCGCCTATAGTACGGCTTTTCCTGTTAAGGGCATCGACCAATGAAATTTACAAAAATGCACGGATTGGGCAACGATTACGTTTTCGTAAACTGCTTCGTGGAAAACATCACCGACCCTGCGCACACCGCCAGAGTTGTCAGCGACCGTCATTTCGGCATCGGCGCAGATGGGCTGGTGCTGATTTGTCCCTCGCAGAAGGCGGATATACGGATGCGCATTTTCAACGCCGACGGGTCGGAAGCACAGATGTGCGGCAACGGGATTCGCTGCGCGGCAAAATATGCTTACGAGCATAAGCTATGTAAGACAGGCCCCGTCTTTAGTGTACCCGGTCAGCCGCCCTGCCCTGGGTCGCTGCGCATAGAAACAGTCAAAGGTGTATTAACAGCGGGACTCCTGGCCGACCCTGGCAATAAGGTACGCAGCGTTTGTGTCAATATGGGCCAGCCTGTACTCAGGGCCGCTGATATACCCGTGAGCTTGTCGGCAGAGCAGGTAATCGAACAGCCTTTTGAAGTAATGGGAACGCCCCTGCTGATGACTTTGGTATCGATGGGCAACCCGCACGCGGTATTTTTCTGTGAAAACGTTGACCAGGTCGAACTCGAAAAGCTCGGGCCGGCAATAGAAAATCACCAGCTTTTTCCCGAACGTGTAAATGTTCATTTTGCTCAGGTACTTGACTTTAACCAATTCAGGATGCGCTCCTGGGAGAGGGGAAGCGGTATCACCCTGGCCTGCGGAACTGGTGCATGTGCATCCTGCGTAGCTGCCGTGCTTACAAACCGCTGTTCGCCAAGGTCTGTGGCGCATCTTCCGGGCGGGCAACTGGACCTGTACTGGTGTCAGGAAGATAATTCAGTCTATATGACCGGCCCCGCAGTTGAGGTATTCGAGGGCGTTTTTGAATGGCCCCAAAGCTAATTTCCTAACAGGCAAATTGCCGCAGGGCCTGCTAAATAAACAAGGACATCGGGCATACAAACCCGACGTCCTTGTTTGATTTACAAGGTATATAACAAGTATCGGGAGATTATTGCCGACGTTTCCTGCCCAGTAAGCCCACTGCGCCAAGGCCCAGCAGTATTATCGTGGCCGGCTCTGGAATCGCTGAGGAATCGGCATATAAAAGCAGCATCACATTATTGGAAGACCAGTCGGCCTGGTAACTTGTCAATGGTTGCGGCTGGGCATTGACAATCGAGCTAATCAGTCCGCTTTTACCATTGGTCGAGGCCCATTGATGCCCCGTCAGATCGCCGGCCAGATATACTGAACCGATACTGACGATACCGCGGCCGTCAACAGTATTCGCGGCGGTTTCCAGTTCGTCGTACCAGTCAACCCCGCCGGACATATCCAATACCAGGTTACCGGAATTGAAAAGTTTAATCCGCCAGGCACCGCTGTCAAACCATGCACTGGCTATGCCGCCGCTGGAGGTGTCCGTGGTCTGCTCGAAAGTGCACAGAATATCCGAGGCTGCAAACGAGATTGGCGGCGCATAAATGTCGTCCGTATAGACATACGCACCGTTGGTACTGACGAGAGTCTGCAAACCGTCCCCGCCAAGACCGCCATCAGCGTCAAAGCTGCTGGTCAACCCCATGCCAAAGATTATTTCAATCTTGGCCAACTGTGCCGGCGCAGCGTTGCTCAACAGCAATACCAAAGAGCCGACCAATACAAAAATAACCATTCTCTCCTTTCTCATTTCCCTTCTCCTTGTTCTAAAGTAACTTTGTCCTCTCTTTGCTTATCCGGCAAATAAATGTCTATACCGAAAGCTCAACGTTATGTTAACTGTGATTATTACTGTTTTTTTCCTTCCTTGACAATATCAGCAGCCAGCCCAGCCCCAGCAGACCCAGCGACATCGGCTCAGGTACCGGGTAAATCTGCACCATGCTGGGAGAAAGATACCATATATCGCTCTGAAAATCCTCGACCGCCTGCGCGATATTACCCTCCTGCGAGCAGAAAACCAGCGTGATGTCGGCAGCAGAAGCATCGAAAAGCTTAAACCCCGTCACCGCCCCGGTTGCCAGCTCCCCGCCGGTTACGGCCAGGTCCAGTCGGATGTTCATCATATTAGCGAACAGGCCCTGCCTTTCTTCGGCCCAAAACCGATTGATAACCTGTGCCTGAAGGATTGTACCGGTTGGAAATATCTCCTCTGCTCCATACTGGGTAGTTATTGAACCCGTAATAGTCACCATCGCACCAATATCAAATTGTCCCTTCGCAATCTCACGATTCGTTGTTGGGTACGCCACGGTATAGCTTTCATCAGTAACTAGCGCCGACTCGCTCAGGTCGAATATCGCATCTCTTATTTCATAGTCCTCCCACAGTCCGCCGGCCACCAGCACATGCCCGCTAATAGTGTCCGGGTCTCCGTGGTATTCGCCGATGAACAACTCACCCGGGGGAATCTGGTAGAACAATTGCCCGCCCTGCAGGTTAAACTGAACCCCGTCAACCACCACTGCTGCCGCGGCGGGAATTGTTAATGAAAAAATCGATATTATTACCCCCACTAAAATAAGGAACCTTCTCCTGCCTCTCATAACGCTCTCCTCCAGCTTCCTCAGGACATCCGTGGCCCCGCTGCGGCGGGAAAACAAGGCTATCCTTCGAGATTACGCCCCATAATAAATCTAATGGTATAACAACTACCCGCGTTTGTCAATAAAAATAAGGAAAACATGCAAAATTTTTTCGACCCGTAACCACTTTAACTGCAAGGCCTTAGCGAAACAGCGCCGCGAAATATGCAAAATCTTTTAAATTTACGCATCCATCCGCGTTCATATCACAGAGGTCATTGTACTTTTCAAAGCCCTGCTCGCTGTACAGCGAGCTAAGGTATGAGCCGGCCCAGCCCCCCAAATCGGTCATCGTTACCGGTACGCCATCGCCGTCGATGTCCCCGGGGACAGGCCCCTCAGCCCGGCCGCCAGGCCCGTACGCAATGCACATCAGCGGGTCACCGATAACCACCTCTGACCAGCTTAAATAGGGCAGCCCTGTGAACGCGGCTTCAACAAATGTCATATCGGCATAGCCGTCGGAATCGCTGTCGGCCAGCAGGTTGTAAAAGAAAAACTCGGTATTTATCGAAGCGTCTGAACGAGGCTCAAATGCGTGGCCAATGGCTCCGCAACCACCTATGGCCAGAAAATTGATTATCTTACCCTGGTTATAACTGGTCTGCACATCAGAAAACATCGTTGCGCCGCTGAAACTTTCAACCGAGTAAAAAACCGCGCCATAGGCCAGTTCGAACAACGGCCCGCCGCTGATTAGATAGTCACCAGCGCTGCCTTCGTCGCCGTTTGTGCCAAGCGATGAGAGGGCAACGGCCAGTTGTCCCTGCTGAAGGTCCGCCTGGCTCGTCCGCATCTCGTCTCGCCTGTCGCAAATAACCGTTAAATCATAAGCGGCACTCATGCCGCCGGTATAAATAACGTTGTCATAACCGGTAACCTGACCCGTCATCTGCTCGAAACCGCTGTCATAATCATCACGAACCTCGGCATAATACGTGTCCGGAGGCTGCTGCGTATCAGGTTCCCAAAAGATAAAATCATCATATCTGTTCAAATTATAAATCCGGTTGTAGTTATAGTTCGTCACCCATAGCGCATCATCGAATACGGTCACAGCCTGGGCCGGATTCACTCCATATTCATCGCTTGATGCTCGCCGTGAGTGTTCGAGCATTTTACGCACGGCAAAAACCGCACTTTGACCCTGCTGTTTCGGACCGTCCAGCCGGGATGTCAGGTAAATATCTCCTGCGGAAAAATGTCTGCCGCGAACTCCGTGCGTTGTCAGGTAGTCACCTTCCATCACAGGGGGGTAAGCACTGGCAGCAAGTTTTCGAGGATACCGCCAGTTCAAATACGGAAGATTGCCCAGGATATTTCGCTCAAACAGGTCTATTCCGCTGTTGCGATAGCCCTGGTAAGTATTGGCCACCCGGTCGTAAAGCCACAACGACAGGCTGTTATCAGGGTCGGTTTGAAACAACATCGTCAACTCGGATTCCACCGACGCGGCATCTATAGAACCTACGTAGTAGCCGTCGTAAACCATTCCGCCGCCCGGCGTGATTATATTGCCCAGATATCTGTCTTCAATCCGGTATGGCAGTCCTGCAGTGGTGATTATTACCTTGATGCTGTCAACCATATTGTTGGCGATAAGATGGGCACGAACAGGTCCTGCAATCAACTGCTGATATTCAGCACGGGTGATTATCTCATCAGCAGCGGTGCTCTCAGGGCCGCTGCAGTCGGCAAGGGGCGGCAGAGGGTAGCCGTCAGGCACATCCAAATAAACAACTTGTAAATCCGTAATTTCAGGATAATACTGCCGGTAAAGCTTTGCAACGTATCGGCTGGTCGGACTGTTGTCATTGACAAGCAGCAATACATCTTCGGGTCCAACGTAGGCCATTGTCGCTGAACAAAACAAAACAGAAGCCCAAAATATAAATAGTCCCTCCCCGCATCCAACCCCCCTGCTATACTTACAACCTCCTGCCAGGACCAATATACCCAACCTCCGCCGGCAGCAGCACACAGGCAGCTTGTCGGCCCGATAAGATGGTTTCGCAAACCCACAAAACGGACCCGCCAGCCAAAGCTGTCAATTATCAGGATGCTTTCCAAACTATTACCCACTGTATCAATTTTGCCGTTAAGTGTCAATGCTAAAGTCGCCTACGGTTGACAGGTGGCCCCATTTTCTCCAACCAATACCTCAATATCAAGCTGCCTCACACGCCCATATCGCCGGTTATTCTAAAAATGGGCCTTTCCTGCTAAAGAAATCGCTGCGTCAATTGGATAAATCGCAGGTGTTGTTTTTTTTCAACATCGGGGCTTGACAAAAAACAACATACACACTATTATTGTAATTATGGCCGAGTGCAGGAAGGTAAAGCCGAAAAAACCAGTCCAACCCAACCCAAGGCAGAAAGACAGCCCCAGGAACTGTGTTACCGCAGATATGAATGTTCTAAGCTGGTCGTTATTTGAGGCCCTGCCGTTTGGTATAGTTTTTTTCGACCGGAACCTCCAGATTATCCGGTCCAACACCCAGGCAGCAAAACTTATTAGATTAAACCACTATATCGACAAGTCACTGGCAGGCGGAAAAACCAATAAAGCGGCGCCGCAATTACAGTGGACCCGACAGTTAAAATCGGTTTTGTCCTCTGGCACCGCAAGGCAATTCGAAAAAATAGCTTATCGATTCTCCGACAATGACCATGCAAAACTGCTGACTATTAACTGTGTACCGCTGCTGAATGACACCTGTAAATCGGTAAAAAAAACACCCTCTGTCAAAAACAACCGCATCTCAACCATGGCCGGTGCGGTAATTATGCAGGATATAACCGAGAACGTCACCATCTACAATCGCCTCGCTGAGGCCGAAAGACTCGCTGCCGTCGGCAAACTCGTCTCCAGGGTCGCTCATGAGTTGAATAATCCCATAGACGGGATTCTCCGCTATATCAACCTTGCAATTCGCGTCCTTGAGCAGCAGAAACTCGACAAACCCAAAAATTATCTCGACCAGTGTCGCCGAGGCCTTATGAGAATGGTGCAAATACTGAACGAACTGCTCGAGTTCTCCGCAGGCACCGGTGTTCACTATGATCAATACTCCCGTATAGACCAGATTATTGACGACGCCGTGAAAATGATGCAGCCCCAGGCCAAACGGTCAAACATAAAAATAAAGAAAACTTTTTCACCCGAAATTCCGGAATTAGCCGCGGCCAACCTGTTCCAGGTGTTCGCGAACATAATAAAAAATGCCCTCGAGGCCATGCCTGACGGTGGGCAATTGACTATCACCACCTGTCTGTCGGCCGACAATATGGCCGTGGCGGAATTTCAGGACAGCGGCCCCGGTGTCGAACCTCAAAACAGCACCGCCATATTTGAACCCTTTTTTACCACAAAAAGAAAAATCAAAGGTACAGGCCTGGGCCTGGCAATCTGCAAGGACATAATCAATCGCTATAACGGACATATAACAGTCCGTAACGGACCCAAAGGCGGAAGTATATTCGCGGTTTATCTGCCCATCAAAACCAGTTAGGTATCTTATACCGTCTGCTATGCAGGTGAGGGAGTATATGAGAGAGAAAAATATCCTTGTTATCGACGACGACAAAATCATCCTCGATTCGCTGATAGAATTTTTGTCTCTCGAAGGCTTTGTCGTCAACGGCGCTGGCACAGTAAAGGCCGCTGACTCGCAGATGCAAAGACATCGCTATTGCCTGGTTATAGTCGATATTAACCTGCCTGACGGTGACGGCCTGGAACTGCTCGCCAGAATCGGTAGAGAATATCCCCAGACCGTCGTAATCGTTATAACCGGCTACGGTACCATTGAAAACGCCGTCAAAGCAATCAAGCAGGGAGCTTATGATTATCTCACCAAACCAATCGTTGACGACGAGTTGCGTCTTGCGGTCGAAAGAGCTGTTAAGCAGCAGTCGCTCATCAGCGAAAATGAAAGGCTGCGCCTGCAGTTAGAGCAGAAATACAGGCTCGAAAACATTATCAGCCAGAATTACCGCATGGCGAAGATTTTTGACCTTGTTGAGGCCGTAGGCGACAGCAAGACTACCGTGCTGATGACCGGCCCGTCGGGAACCGGCAAAAGTATGCTGGCAAGGGCCATACACCACCGCTCAAGCAGAGGCCACAGACCCTTTGTAGAGGTCAGCTGCGGCGCCCTGCCCGAAACTCTGCTCGAAAGCGAGCTCTTTGGTTACGTAAAAGGTGCGTTTACCGGCGCCATTACCAACAAACAGGGCAAATTCCTCGCTGCAGACGGCGGCACTATCTTCCTCGACGAGGTCGGCAACGCCTCGCCCGCCCTGCAGGTCAAGCTCCTGCGCGTGCTCGAGGACAGGCAGTTTGAGCCCGTCGGCAGCAACGAAACCAAAACCGTCGATACCAGGATAATAGTTGCTTCCAACCTTGACCTCGCTAAAGAGGTCAAACAGGGCAGGTTCCGAGAAGATTTATATTACCGCATAAACGTCGTGACTATAGATTTGCCCGCGCTATGCAAGAGAGTCGGCGATGTGCCGCTTCTGGCGAAACATTTCCTCCATACATACTGCCTCCAGCATAACAAGGTAAAGCACGGTATAACCGAGCTGGCAATGCTCTATCTCGAGCGCTACCAGTGGCCCGGCAACGTACGCGAACTTGAGAACGTAATCGAGCGCGCTGTGCTGCTGAGCAAGAACAAGTACATCACCGAAGAAGACCTGACCGACTCCATAAAACAGCCGCAGGCTCACCAGTCAAAGGATTATGAGCCGATGAGCCTCAAAGACGCTATGACAGAACCCGAACGGAACATTATTCGCCGGGCTCTTGAAGCAAATCACTGGAACAGGCAGGAAACCGCCAGGGCACTGCAGGTCAACCGCACCACACTGTTCAAAAAGATGAAACGCTACGGCCTGTACGCAGAGGCCGAACACCTGGGACTGGCCTGAGGAATTGTTCATCGATGATTGTTGCCGGTTCATTTTATTGTTCTTTGAAAAATCAAAGGAACATCAAATAAAACTCGAAGCACTAAATCCGAAATTCTCCACAGGACACCTGACGGTGGAAACAAACCTGAATTTTGCAAATCCAAATGTGCGAAACCCCCTTTTTAGAGCCCTCATGCCCAGCGAAAGAACGCTTTGAATTTTGGTAATTTGATATTTTGAACATTGTTTCGGATTTCGATACCTGTGGCAGAGCTATTCGGATTTCGAGTTTATCCCTGTGTTCCGTTATTTATTAAAAACTCAATAGCTCACTTCAGTCACTGTTCCGAAAGCGTCTCTATTCTCTGTTTTGAAAATTCGTAAGTTTGCTGTCCTAATCTGCTGAACATTTCACGCTCTGGGTACATTATCGCAAACTGTCTGCGATAACTGTCCTCAATCTCAACCGCCTTTTTATACTGCTCTAAGGCAATTTCAAGCCTCTCCAGCTGCTCAGCGGCCTGTGCCAGCTTGACCCGCAGCCGCCCGCAGCCGCCAAAACGCTCGACCGCCAGATTCGCGCTTTCCATCGCCTTCGTCAGCCACTCCGTCCTCGACTGCTGGTCATCCACCACCGCCAGCATTGCATAAACATCAGCCAGTTTTTCCAGGCTCTTATAATCCGCGTTGTTAAGCTCGTGCGCCTGTCGAAAACGCTCTGCGGCATTCAGCAGCAATTCTGTCCCGGCCGTGCCCCTGCTGTAAAAGCTGTCCATATAAAACTGCCCGCCTAAAAACAACGCCGTATTACTGAAGCGGTCATCTTCAGCAGCCTCGGCCAGAAGTTTCTGCGCCCATTGCGATTGTCCCTTCAATTGTGCTTTCAGGGCCTGTCGTATCTTGACCGTGGTTTTTACCGACGGAAACATAACGTATGCAGCAAACAGAAAAACAATTGCCGCCGCTGCAGCAGTTGTCACCGCTTTTGCGCTAATCGTGACTCTTGCAACAGTTGGAGTTTGCCGGTCGCGGATTAAAGTCATTCCCACAGCGCAGGCCCCCACCGCCCAGAAGGTTGTCAGAATCGGCCCTTCGAAAATGGCAAAGTCAATGCAGTTATGAACGAGGAATCCCGCCATCGCGCAGAACAAAACTGCCGCGCTCACATTCTCAAACCGCCCGCTGGATATGTCACCTGCCGGCTGCACCGGCCGCGGGAAAATAACCCTGTAAAAAACCACTGCTATTGCCGAAAGAAAACCCGCAACACCCAAAGGCCCAAACTGGGCCAGTATGCTCAGCAGAAAATTGTGCGGGTCCGCGACTGTTTCCGGTGCCGCCGCCGACTTGTAGTGCGGATAAAAGTGCACGAAATTGCCCGGCCCCACCCCCGTAAGACCCTGGTCAAGCCACATTTGTCCCGCAGCCCGCCAGTACTGCCACCGCACAAGCATTGAATTACCGCCCGGCAGCCGGTCGTATGTTACTCCATAAACAACCACTGCAAACGCCAGTGCGATAATACAAATCAGCGCAAATACCAGTATCTTTTTTTTGTGAATCACCGCCCGCCCGCCGAGGAAAACGTACCCTGCCAGCATCACTGCTGTGATAACCAGCCCTGCTATGGCGCCTTTGCTATGGGTTACAAGCAGTCCGAAACCGATTATCCCCGCCGCTGCACCCCGGCTTAAAAGCTCGTAAAACCTGGCTGAA
>Ga0307378_10011549_pt1 | contig 11367 bp, 17 predicted proteins | sample UN1MG_FD_202238 | JGI IMG/M metagenome (GOLD analysis project Ga0307378, IMG submission 202238) | Soil microbial communities from Risofladan, Vaasa, Finland - UN-1 | ecosystem: Environmental > Terrestrial > Soil > Coastal area > Acid sulfate soil | place: Finland: Risofladan, Vaasa | collected...
CTATAAATCGTGGATACATAACTGTTGATGTGAAGAACATAAATGCTCCCAAGTGGTATGTAACTTGTAAAAAACCGCCTTTGTGGTGCCCATTTAGTGAATATCATTATAATAAAGGCATACATAAACTACCGATTAGAGTAACCAGGCATAGAGAAGAAATAAAGAAAAAGTATCCACATGGTACAAAACTATGGCATGATGAATTACACGCCCGTTCGGGCGTACACATAAAAAGACCAACTGATATACACCAGCTATAATGATTAGTAGGCGCCTGTAGCTCAGTGGATAGAGCAGCGGACTTCTAATCCGCAGGTCGGGGGTTCGAATCCTCTCAGGCGCGCACTAATGAAACTATGTAGATTAAAATAATATGCGCCCATAACTCAGCGGGAGAGTGCTAGCCTTACAAGCTGGAAGCCCCTGGTTCAATCCCAGGTGGGCGCACACATATAAGGAATAAAAACTATGTTAGGCAGAGAAACGAATATATATATATAATTGACACTAAAACTGGACAATTATATAATCTTGGATATGAAGCTGGTATTGAAGAAATAAACGCATTGATTGATTCTAAGATGCCAAACAGTAACCCACATAAAAAGGCTAACAGATTTGTAGTTATATCTGGAATAGAACTTGTGGTTGATAAGATAAAAGGTCGTACTGTTACTAGTCTATACAATGCAAAGATAAAACGACTATCTAAACATACATTGTAAAATAAACAATAAGAGTAATTAATGAAAAAGAAAAAGCACAAGAACAAACTAAAATGGAGAACAATACAAATTAAAGTTCCGGTGTGCCCAGAATGTAATGCTAATATGAAAGATAAAGATGGTGTTTATAAATGTACTAAGTGTGCTTATAAACATATAATATAAACGGAGGCAGATATGAAAGGTGATTTATTCGTTAATAAAGAATGTATAGCATGTGAAATGTGCGTATGCACATCTCCAGATAATTTTGCAATGAAAAAGGAACGCGCATATGTAAAGAAACAACCAAGTGGTAAAGTAGAAAAATTTCTATGTTCAGAAGCAAGGAAACATTGTCCGGTGGAATCTATAAAGTGTAAGATCAAGTAAAAAGGCGCCTTAGCACAATGGTAGTGCAAGCGACTGATAATCGCTAGACATAAGTTCGAATCTTTTAGGCGCCACAAGGAGAAATATAAGTGACTTTAACCCAAAAAATGAAAAATGAGTATCTAAAAAGAGATGGCAATAATTGTCCACATTGTAAGTCTGATGACATGGACACACATAAATTTCAAACAGATGGGTTATCGGCGTGTAGGACAATAACCTGTAGCGAATGCGGAGAAGAATGGAGTGATATCTATCGACTAGTAGATATTGAGGAAATTTAAAATGTACGTAGAAAATTACATAAAAATGGATGATCTTAAAGATGGTTATCTATACAAAATAATAGCGCGTAATGCTTCCTATGGCATATGGATAGCAAGTACTAAATCGTTCGCCATATCTAGAACAAAATTTACCAGTAACTATATATTTGAAGAATACCATTACGACTGCGAAGCATACGCAACAGCACAACCAATCGAAGAAACAGAACAATCTCCGTTCAAGAGCAAAGATATTGTAGTAGAATTAATTAATAAAAAAGGACAAAAATACTACAGATATAAGAATGAGGACGAACTTTTAAAATATCTTAACAAATTTATATAGGAATTATAAATATGATTAATATAGGTGTAGATTTACACGGTGTTATAGACAGTAATATAGATTTATTTGAAACACTCTCTATAGCAGTAAGACTTCATGGATGTAAAATATATATCATTTCAGGTCCCCCAAAAGAGGATGTAGAAAAAGAACTGGAAAACATTAGAGTATATAAAGATATACACTACGATGAGTTATTCACAATAGTAGACTATCTTAAAAGTATCAAAGCTAAAATGTGGCTTGGTGAGAAAAACACATGGTGGGCATCAGATGAAGACTGGTGGGGAGCAAAAGCCGCTATATGTGAACATCTTAAAATAGATATAATGATAGATAACACTGAAATGTATAAACCATATTTTAAAAACATCAAAACAAAATTTCTTTTATATACAGAGTAAAATTTGGGACTATGGTCTAGTTAGGTATAGGACGTCTGCCTGTCACGTAGAAGGTCACGGGTTCAAATCCCGTTAGTCCCGCACATAAAAATTACAATATATTAATAGAACCAGATGAAATAGTGAGAGGATAACCATGACCAAAATATTTGAAAGCCCCGATAAGGGTAAAACAGTGTATGAAAGAGACTTCGGACGTGATGAAAGGAAGTTAGTAGAAGACAACTTAACTGAACAGTTATCTGTGAGTGATAGTATCCAAAAGCATTGTAGTGATCTCAGTGCAAAAATGCTATCATGGAATCGCACAGAATACAATAGTTGGGGAGCGCCGTGGGCGTAAAAATTTAAAGGAGGGGGGGGGGGTATAGCTTAGGGGTAAAGCAGTAGACTTTTAATCTATTGACCTGGGTTCAATTCCCTGTGCCCCCAAAAATATGTGTAGCTAGTAATTGGTAAAAAGTTTTAAGCCCCCTACAAAAATAATTGTGAGAAAGCAGACCAATTGAGGACCTAAGACGAGTAACAGTATACCTGTTAACGTAAGCGGAGCATGACATAAGCGTAGCTTCTAAGTGCAAATCTTGTCAGGGGGGTGTGATTTACTAATATTAACATAAGGCAGCGTACCCAAGCGGCTCAAGGGGGCAGTTTGCAACACTGCTATTCAGGGGTTCGAATCCCTTCGCTGCCTCAATAATGTAACACAAAGATATTAACATAAAAGGTTTATTACTATGAATACAATTGATGATATAATTATAGGACAAGAAGTTGTAGTACCGATATATGGAGTTGGTAAAGTAGTAAGCGTTGCTAAAGCTGGTGTATTTGTTAAACTTAAACCATATGCATGTAATTATACAATGATGTTTGATCCAATCAACGTCAGTTTAAATAATGTGGAAGCCATAAAAGAGATACAGATGAGGAGTAGTATGAATTATTATATATTAGAATTTGAGGATGACTGGGCAGATGAGATGGATATTAAAGGCTTTATGCTTTTTGAAGAAGATAAAAATGCAGAAGACTTTCTACAAAACATAAAAGATGGTGTTATCAATAACTACGGCGAAACCGATATAGAAATATACTTTGGATCAAATGAAAGCAATACGTATGATACCGCCGATGACTTTATGGAAAAGTTAAAACTGACAGAAATATCCAAAGAAGAGTATAACGCAATCAAAAAATATTTCCCAATCGGAATGGGAACAGTGCCTATTCCGTAAGAAGGATAAATATGAAAACATTAGACTTACATAAAATGAAGCACGAAGATGCAAAAAGAGAAGTAGAATATTTCATAAATGAAAACTGGGGACTAGGTGACAGATCATACAGATTAAAAATAATAACTGGACATAGCCCAGAAATGAGAAAAATAGCGACTGATATGCTAGATAGATACGCATTAACATATTTCATCGGCGGCCCATTAGGCTTACTTGGTGATAGTTGTATTACAATATAACCTCCGGTAGTTCAGCGGTAGAACGGGCAACCTATAATTGCTTAACGGAATAAGGTTCGAATCCTCCCCGGAGGACAAAGATAAAGAATTAAGGAGAATTAAAACATGATAAAGATTAATCCAAAAACTGACCTGTTATTTGTAACAGATATGCAAGTAGATTTCATAACAGGAAGTTTAGCAGTAAAAGGTGCTGAACTTTTATTACCAATAGTAAAAAGGTATATGGCGTTAATGCCAAGGCAGATGTTCTCAAAAGATGATCATCCAAAAAATCACTCATCATTTACAAAACAGGGTGGTATATGGCCTGACCATTGTGTTAAAAATACTGAAGGTAACAAAATTCATCCTGATCTTGAAGTCAATGAGGGAAGAGCTCAGATAATATCAAAAGCCGTTGAGGTTGATAAAGATACCTACTCAGCTTTTGAGGACACTGGATTATCAGATGTACTTCCGTTCATGGGTGTTAAACGTATGTTTGTATGTGGTCTTACTACTGACTATTGTGTATTGGCTACTGTACTTGACGCTCTTAAAATTAAAGGAATAGAAATATTCTTATTAGTAGATGCAATCAAAGCTGTTGAAGTTAATCCAGGTGACGGGGAAGCGGCAATAAACAAAATGATAGCTGCAGGTGCTACACCAATTACACTTGCTGATATTGAGCAATAATGAGCTTGATGATAATAAAAGACTTGGTGAAAGAACTACTTAAGATGGACCAAAATAAAGGTCTCATTATATCAGTATTCCACCGAGTCGAAGATCAAAACGAAATGCCAGCTCTGTTTGAACCTGAATTTATTAACGATCACGGAGATGACGTAATATTAACATGCTCTAATCTATTAGAACCTGGAACAGTAGATAAAATAATAGAAGGTATAGAATTTGATGAAATAGAAGTTAAACTCAATAAAAATAACAACATTGACTTTAGAAAAGCAAAAACTAAACGTAAATCGCACTTGCATCTCGTAGTTAATAACAAGTAATATTGGAGAATTATATGTACAATTTCTGCAAAGATTATGAAAGTATACTTGAGAACATAATAACCAGTACCTTAAAATATGTAAATGATAATGTAATAAAGGCACTAGTTATAGGAATGTCAGGCGGCATAGATAGCACTCTTACAGCAGCTATAGCATCTGAAGTAGTAAAAAGGTCAGATAACAATGTAACAGTAAAAGGTAGTGTTATAGATATAGAGTCTAACAAAAGTGAAATAAACAGAGGAGTCGAAGCGGCTCAAATGTTCTGTGATTATAGCGAGTTAATCAAGTTAGACGGTATTTATTACCTTCTAGCAGAAGACATTGTAGGTCAAGATATATTTAAAAAACCTGGTGTAGGAAAACGTAGACAAGAAATATTTGATAACAAAATAAGATTAGGCAACTTAAAAGCTCGATTGCGTATGATAAAGCTGTATGACCTCGCAAAGAAGTATAATGGTATGGTTCTATCAACCGATAACTACACAGAATATCTTTTAGGATTTTGGACTTTACACGGTGACGTAGGTGATTATGGAATGACCCAGCACGTATGGAAGACTGAGATGTATGGTATAGCAAAATACATGGCTGATAAGTTCCGTAAAGAAGGTGAGATAAATAAAGCTGAATCACTGGTTGAGTGTATAAACGCTATCCCAACCGATGGGTTAGGAATAACTACTTCAGACTTTGATCAGATATGTCCTGACGACGTCGGAAAGGGGTCGCCAGTCGAATTGTATTATAAAGTGGATACTCTGTTACATAATTATATAAATGGTCAACATCCTGATGATTTACACAGTAATAAAGTTATTAGCAGACATATTAATAGTGGGTATAAAAGAGAAAACCCAGTTAGTATATCACGCGAATATGTAATTAAAGGCATCGACCATCTTAGACATAAGTCATATCTGAAACTCTTTCACACGGTAAAAGATAGTCCGATGTGACGATAAAGGATATTGAACTTAAAAATGAAGAGATTGAAGACCAAGGAATATAGCCGAGACCATACAAAGCAACGTTTATTAGAGCGTTATGGTATTGAGATAAGTGATGCTGAATACCAAGAGTTATGTGATCAAGTCGCTGATAAAAAAGAAACTACATTTATATCAAGTGAGCGTCAGAAAAAGGATATTCAACAAATATATTATATTGTGTTCAAACAAGTAACAGTTAAACTAGTGTGGAGTAAGTCTCTAAGATATATAAAAACAGTATTACCTATTTAAGGAAATTAATTATGATTATACAATCAATGCTTGACAATGACCTATACAACTTTACTATGTTACAGGCAATTCTTCATCAACATCCAGGAGCCGAGGCTGAATATTTGTTCAAATGCCGCACTCCAAACATAGACTTCAGAGCTTATGTTAACGATATAATAAAAGAAGTCAATAAAATGTGTAATAAGGTGTCATTTACCAAAGAAGAATTGGAGTATATGGGTGACATGAGGTTTATGAAACTAGATACCATTCAATTTCTTAAACAGTTTAAGTTTGATTATGATTTTATAAACATAAAAACTTCTGATGATGGAACACTCCACGTACATATCAAAGGACCGTGGCTTCACACAGTATTGTTTGACGTTCCAGTACTATCTATAATAAGTGAAATTTACTCACGAGATATGAGCACTGACTTTGATGAAGCCAATAAGCGAACAGATGAAAAAATAGATCTTATTTATGATCTGTATTTTAAACAAGGCATTCCAATATGTTTTTCAGAGTTTGGTGGACGAAGACGTCATTCATTTGAAGCACAACATAATGCACTGAACAGATTCAAAGATAAATGTCTGTTTGAAGATAGAGGTACTGGGATTATAGGTACAAGTAATGTGTTTTTTGCAAAATTACTTGGGCTTAGAGCTATGGGTACCATGGCTCATGAATGGTTACAAGCTCACCAAGCTTTATACAGAGTAGCCGAAAGTCAATTCATGGCTCTTGAAAATTGGGCCAAGGAATACCGTGGTGATCTTGGTATAGCTTTGTCTGACGTAATGGGACTTATGTACTTCTTACATGATTTTGATATGTATTTTGCAAAGCTATTCGATGGTACTAGACATGATTCTGGGGATCCTATCAAATATGGAAATGCACTAATAGGGCATTACAATAAAATGAATATAGATCCTAAAACAAAGTCTATAATATTCAGTGATGGCCTTACTGTAAGAGATGCTATAGAAATAGCCAAGATATTCCATGGATTAATTAATCATGGCTACGGTATTGGTACACACATCACAAACGACTTCCCATTTAAAGCTTTACAGATGGTTATTAAAATGATAAAGTGCAACGGGCAACCTGTCGCAAAGAAAAGTGATTCTCCAGGAAAAAGTATGTGTACTGATGAAAGTTATGTTACATATTTAGAACAAGCTTTCAATAATAGAATTAGTAATAATTAAAAGGTACTCTTATCGAGGGTGGGATCAGCACCATGGATGTTGTCTCAGTAATGAACGTCTTAAATAAGAAACAGTGGGTATCGCGCAACCCTACATGACTTATTAAAAGACTTCTATATAGAATGAATAGACATTCTCTCTCAATAAGAGTATCTATAAAGGAGTAATATGAAACCTGTGACACCATTACTAGCAGTAGATGCCGTAATATACAAAGAAGATATGGATTTAATAGTCTTAATTAAGCGTAAAAATCCTCCACATGGGTGGGCATTACCAGGTGGATTTGTTGACATTGGTGAAACAACCCATACAGCTGTAAGACGAGAAGTTATGGAAGAAACCAACTTAAAGTTTGATATAAAAGGATTTGTAGGTATATACTCAGCACCAGATAGAGATCCCAGAGGTCATGTGGTTTCTTTAGTATTTTATGGTATTGGTAGTGGACTATTAGAGGCTAAAGATGATGCAGTTGAAATAACCATGTTTCATATAAACAATTTACCTGTACCACTTGCATTTGATCATGAAAAAATAATACGTGATTATGTAGCACTGGATAATAAGTATGGGTAATAAAAAACAAAATGAACCAAAATATGACTTTGATCATTCCGAACTGGATAAGGCTGACTACTTTTTGTTACTTGCTGAAAAAATATCATGTGAAGAGATACTAAAAGTAATAGATTCAGGTGTTAATCCAGGTCTTGCAATATTTCATGGTGGTAAGCTTAAGAAAATAAACAACATACTAAAAGAAAAAGATAGTTTAGAAAAGTAAGGAAGGATAAAAGACATAAATAATTAATAGCTAGCAAAATTATATATTTGTTCTATAATATAAAAGAGGACTATGTGAATGGATGATGTAAATAGAGTAAAAGAATTTGGAGAAGTATTTACACCACCAGAATTAGTTAATGAAATTTTGGACCATCTACCATGTAAAGTATGGGAAGACCAAAACAAAACATGGCTTGATCCCACATGTGGAGATGGGGCTTTCTTAATAGAGGTTAAGAATAGATTATTAAAGTATCATAAACTATCACATATATTAAATACTATGTTATATGGTGTAGATATACAAGAAAATAATGTATATAATTGTATAGTTAAATTATATAATATAAAAGAAACTAATCGAGTACATATAATTAATACGAAAAACGCTATTAATACAATAGCTAAAGATAATAACTATATACTTGGCGGAGGCATAAATAGTTTATTCTTAGTTGATGGGAAACTAGTTACAAATTTTATTTGTGCAGATGGTTTAATTTATCAATATAATTTTGGTAAAAGTATGGATATACGAAAGGAGGATGAAGGTAAAACTACGCTTCAAGACCGATGTTTTTAAAGGAGTATTACATAATTAATGATAAAATTAATACATAAATCAGTAAACACTTTAATAGAAAGGATGCCAGAAACAGAATCGTGTAAAACAATAGATGAATTTATAAAACTTATTATAAATAAAGCAAAACAATTTGATAAAGAAGATGATCAAAATAAATTTAAAGGAAATATGTTTGAAGTATTTGTAGAATTTTTTATAAAATATTTTGAACCCGTTATAGGTATAGTAAATTATACCCCAAATATAGATGAAGATTATGGTACAGATGGTTTTGGTATGGCTTCTAATAGTGATGATGCATTGATAGCAGTTCAATCTAAATTTAAGTCTGACCCAACTTATAAATTAAACGCACATGAATTAAGTACATTTGTTGCTAATTCATTTGGAAAATATAAAGTATCTGATCACAATCATATGGTACTTATATCAACTACCTATGAAGTATATTATACAGTAGAAAAAATGGCAGGTGGGAAGATACGTCATATTAATCTTACTAATATAGAACGTTTAACAAATAATACAAACATATCTTTTTGGGAAGACTTTTGGATATCTTTAAATGATTCAATTATTATTCCAATAGAAAGAAAAATAGCTCCAAAATTATGGGATCATCAAAAAGAAGCTATAGATAAAATACAATCTTTTCTTGAAGAAAAAGAAATAGGAAGAAAACAAATAATAATTCCTACTGGTGGAGGTAAAACAACAATTGAACGAGAATCTATAAATAGTTCTATAAATTTAAATGGATTAGTTCATGTTATTATGGCTCCAAGAATATATCTTTTAAATCAAATATTAAGAGATATGCATGATTATAAAGTATATGAATGGGATAATCTACTTGTTAGATCTGGTATGGATGAAAGACTTAAATTTTATTCTGATGATGAATATGATGATACAGAAGTATTAGCAACTACTAGTACTAAAGATATTATGAATACTATTTCTAATGCTTTAGAAACGGGTAGACCATTAATAATATTTTCAACATATCACTCCGCAGATAAAATTGGTAAAGCTCTTAATGAACTAGATAAACAAGCCGACTTATGTATAGGTGATGAAGCTCATAATATGGTAGGTGATGGTTATTTTAATGATTTATTAGACCCCACTATTATTAATACTAAAAAATGGTTGTTCTTTACTGCTACAAGAATAATAAGTACTACAGATATTGGAAAAGGTATGAACAATGTACAGTTATTTGGACAAAAATTATTTGATATACAACCAGTAGAATTAATAAAAGCTGGTATTATAGTTCAACCACGTATTCATATCATGCATTTAAGAGGTGATTGTAGAGATATAAAATATAGCATGTCGCTTGTAAAGTCTGCTGTAGAAAAACAAATAGAAGATCAAAATCATTTAGAATTTAGATTAATAGTTGCTTGTAAGAGTGTAGATCAAGCTCATCAACTTTCTAAAGGTTTAAAAGAAATATTTTCTGATTTTTATGTTGCATCTATAAGTTCTAATACTGAAGAAATGAAAAAAGAACATGGATTTACTGGATTAAATAGTAAAGATAGAGATACTATATTTAATCAGTATTCTAATAGTAAATTTTCTATACTACTTCACTATAGTATTCTTTCTGAAGGTATAGATTTACCAGGAACAACCGCTATATTACCATTAAGAACTATTTCTCCTGTAGGTACTGTACAATTTTCTGGTAGAGCATCTAGAATAAATTCTATAGATAGAGAAAAATTAAATAGTGGAGAAATTAAACCTGGTGATATAACTGGATGGATTAAACCATATGGATGGATTATACTTCATGATGATTACTCTGATAGCTATGTTAATAAAGTAGAAAAATTTATAGAATCAATAAGAAGTGGGTTTGATATAGATGTAGATCATACTTTTGAAGTGGAAGATAAGTCTATAACAATTAATTCTGATGATGATGTTAATGATTTATTTCCTCATCTTAAAAAAGAAATTGCAGACTTTAATGAGAATGTAATACATAAAATAGAAATAGAAATTAAACATGACATTGAAGAAGAAGAACGTGCATTAATAAGACAAGATCAAACTCTACTTGATTTTTTTGAATTACCAAAAGGAGATTATGAATTATATGGAAAAGTCTAATAATTTAATTTACATAGAAAAACGACTTGGATTGTTTCTTATAGCTAATAGATTCAAAACTATATATGATAATGAGTCTTATAAATTATTTAAATTATTTTGTTTATGTTTAGTTCCTAATTCTAAAGCTCCTTTATATAAGATAAAACAATTTTTAAATACAAAAGGTATACAAAGATTAATAGAACTCGAAACAAAAAAGTTTTTAAATGAAGATGGTTCTTGGAATTTTGAAAAAATATTTGAATATATAGATACATTTGAAAAAGCAAGTGATTTATATATAGGTACTCCATTTGAATTAATAGATGAAATATTAGATCACATTCCAGAATATATCTTTGACTGTTTTTTATTAGATAAAATTACTAAGGAAGGTAGACTTAATAGGATAATGGATACTGCTTGTGGGAGAGGTAGATTTCTCTACTCAGTAAAAAAAAGAATGATGACCGCTGGGTTTGATGAAAAATATATTATAGAACATTTATATGGTATAGACATAGATATTAAAAGTGCTTTATTAACTTCAGCTATAATAGATCCAAAAGGTTTGTGTGAAAAAACAAATATATATTGTGCAGATACTTTGAATAATTATCCAAAGGAGTTAGAAAATATGAAATTTGATGTTATAGTAGGTAATCCACCTTATCAAGAGATAGATAAAGAAACGGGTAAAAGTAAGCCGGCTGGAGCAAATTTGTACTCAAAGTTTATAATAAAAGGATATGAACTACTTAGTGGTAACGGGCTGCTTACTCACATAACCCCCAGAGGCTGGTTTTCAGGAACTAATAAAGTCCT
>Ga0307378_10011550_pt1 | contig 11367 bp, 7 predicted proteins | sample UN1MG_FD_202238 | JGI IMG/M metagenome (GOLD analysis project Ga0307378, IMG submission 202238) | Soil microbial communities from Risofladan, Vaasa, Finland - UN-1 | ecosystem: Environmental > Terrestrial > Soil > Coastal area > Acid sulfate soil | place: Finland: Risofladan, Vaasa | collected...
GCGAGGCCAGGTCGGTCGCGGCGGTGAAGAAGTCCATCGTCTCGCTGACCATGCCGAAAGAGCCGTCGCGAATGGTCTCGGCCACCTCCTCGCTGGTGGCGCCGAGGACGGCCATCTCGACGTCGTGAATGGCGGTGGCGCCGTTGCAGACGACGGCCGTGACGATGCCGCGTTCGATCAGGTCGATGACGATGGGGCCGCACCCGACCTTGACCACGTGGGCACCCATGGCAAAGACGACGGGTCGCCCGCCCCGGTGCGCCCTGACGATGGCCCGGGCGACGGCGTGGAACTCGCGTGCCCCAAGCACGTTGGGCATGGAGGCGAGCAGTTCGGCCGCACTCGCCCCCGCGGGCGGTAACGCCGCCATCTGGCTCAGCGAGACCTTGTGGGCCCGGTCGGCCACGCTGTAGGTGCGCAGAGCCGACAGGTCGACGGGGTTGTACTCGCGCTGGGGCATCCGGCCATCATCTCCCTTGCAGGGCCTGATCGAGGGCGGTGGAGAGGATTGTATCGCCGTCGTCCAGAAAGTCGATGTCGACGCGCAGCGCCAATAAGGGCGCGGGCCAGTCGAAATCGAGGTTCGCGAGCTTCACGGCGTCCTTTTCGGTGGTCAGGACGACGTCCGCCGCGAGGTGCTCGGCCTCGCTCACTACACGGATCAGGTCGGCCCGTTCGTAGCGGATGTGCCCGCGCAGGGCGGCGCCCAACTGCCGGACGGTGGTCTCGAACGCGTCGGGATTGCCGATGGCGCTGAAGCACAGGACGCCGACGTCTTGGCCGATCGCGAAGGACGATGGTGTGCCGTCCGGCTGCACCAGGCCGGTGACACGATGCCGGCAGTTCGCGCGGGGCACGGCGGGAGCGATCTCGTCCAGGCGGGCGTGCAGGGCGCGCAATTCGTTCTCTTCCACCTGATCCGCCCGGGTGATCACGATCAGCCCCGCTCGCCGCAGCGACGCGACCGGTTCGCGAAGCAGTCCCCGGGGCAACAGGTGGCCGAACCCGAACGGACAGGTGGCATCGATGGCGACGACGTCGAGGTCGCGGGCCAGATGGCGATGCTGGAAGCCGTCGTCCAGCACGATGACATCGACGTGCTGCTCGGCGATCACTCGTTGTGCGGCGGCGACGCGATTCGGGTCGGCGATGCACACCGCATGGGGCACGCGGTGGGCCACCATTTGGATCTCGTCACCCGCCCGGCCGGGCGCGGCTTTGTAGCCTCGGGACAGGGCCGCGACTCTGCGCCCGCGCTGTTGCAACCGCCGTACGATCTCGATGACCAGGGGCGTCTTGCCCGTGCCGCCGGTGGTGATGTTGCCCACACTGATCACGGGCACACCGACGGTGTATGCGCCGGTGCCGCGGTTGAATCGACGGTTGCGCCAGGCGACGGCCGCCGCGTAGCAGCCGCTGCACACCCGGAGGAGCCCGCGTAGCGGGAGGGTCCAGACGTCGCGGCCGGTCATCACCCGGCGATGGAGGGCGGGTTCGCCCATGGGTCGGTCACTGTCGGAAGAGGACGGCGGCACAGGTCACGCAGTTCTGCACTCCGCGTTCGACCGCCTGATGATAATCGAGGACGGTGGCTTTGGCATCGGGCAGGGCGGTCATCAGCGTGAACATGCAGCCGGTGCTGCAGATTCGGGTGGGGTTCTCCCGGTTGGCGACGCATTCGCGGAAGGCGGCTCCGTCGCCCTGTTCGATTCGCCGAAGGACCGCCTTGTCCCACTGGCGGACTTCATCCAGGAAATCGTCTCCCAGGACGCGCTTGTCGCCGAAGAACCGGCCCACGTGGCTGAAGTCCGCCCCGGCGATCATGACGGTGCTCTTGTCGTCCTCGTCGATGGTCCGGCGCAGCATGCGGGCGAAGTCGCCCAGGTCCACGCCTTTTCCGTCGAAGGGCGCGGTGCCGGTCGGGCCGCAGGGATCGGGACAGAGAAAGGCGACCATCTCGAAGCAGTCGGCGCCGTAGAGGTGTTGCAGCCAGCAGAGCTGCAGCTCGATGGAGTGCTCGTTCACGTGGTCGTACTCGTGGCGTCGCAGATCGCCGCAGCGCTCTTCGATCCGTTCGAGAAACGCCCGGTCGGTGGCGGTCTTGCCCAGCGGCGTGTCGAAATCCTTGGTGGTGCCGACCACGGAGCTGCGTCCCCCGAGGCCGAAGTGGTTCGTCCCCAGGATCACGAAGCGGTCCGGCGGCCCCTGCTGAGCCAGGCTGCCGTAGGCGGCGCTGTAGCAGGGCCGCCCGCGCGGGTAGTCCAGGTGCGGGGCGATCAGGCCGGCGATGCACCCGTCGCCGACGGCGGGCTGAGTGTCGCCCAGCATGGCCTGGAAGACGCTCCCGGCGTCTTCGTCCAGGCCCAGAGACTCGGCGCTGTGCATGGTTCGCACCGGGGCGGAGCGGTACTGATCGAGAAGCTGTTGGTAGTGGGCGTCGAACTTCGGCCCTTCCAGGAGCAGCGACTCCTCCAGACGGGTGACCAGGTCGACCAGGGTGTCGAACGAGACCGGCTCTCGGTACCGGGCCAGGAACTTCTCCTGGATGGCGGTCAGCGTCTTGGTTCCGTCGAACAGGGCCAGGATGAAGAAGGCGGGCTCGCTGAGGGTCATGGCCACCTGCGATAGCCCGGAAGGGTCACGGATGCCGAGCGTTCCGGGCTCGGATCCCTGGAAGGGTTCCACGGGTCGAAGTCTGGGCTTGAGATCGGGGTGAATGATCATCAGGCTGCCTCGGTCGATGCTGAACAGATCAGGCTCTTTTACCGTAGAAGTGTGAAAGATGCCAGCCCGCGGCGGGCGGTGTGCGTTGACGGGCTGTGAGTCATTCGGTTACGGTAGCGGCGCGGTCGCCGGCGGGTGCCGTTGCGGGCATCGGGCGGCGTGGGGCGGAAAGTCTGGGAACACGGCGGAAACGCAGGGTCCCGGGGTTCGGCGAGTTGCGGTGCGGCCGACCGGGGCCGCGTTCAGGGGATCTTCCAATGGCGAACTGTCTGGTGACGGGCGGCGCGGGTTTCATCGGGTCACACCTGGTCCGCGGACTGCTGGGCGACGGGCACATGGTGCGCGTTTTCGACAACTTCAGCAGCGGCAAGCAGGAGAACCTGAAGGAGGTGGCCGACCGGATCGACCTGTTCGAGGGTGACCTGCGTTATCCGGAGGAGATTCTGCGGGCCTGCGCGGACATCGATCTGATCTACCACGAAGCGGCCATCCCGTCGGTGCCGCGGTCGGTGGAGAACCCCGAGGAAAGTCACGACGCGAACATCACCGGCACGTTCAACCTGCTGCGCTCGGCGGTGCGGCAGAGTTGCCGGCGGGTGATCTACGCGGGCAGCAGCAGCGCCTACGGGGACTGCGAGGAATCGCCCAAGCACGAGCAAATGGACCCCAGGCCGCTGAGCCCCTACGCGGTGCAGAAGCTGACCGGCGAACACTACTGCCGGGCGTTTTGCGAGTGCTGGGGACTGCAGACGATCACCCTGCGCTATTTCAACGTGTTCGGACCGCGGCAGAACCCCAAGAGCGAATACGCCGCGGCCATCCCGGCGTTCGTGACCGCCATCCTGGCCGACCAGCCGCCCACGATCTACGGTGACGGAGAGCAGACCCGCGACTTCACCTACATCGACAACGTGGTGCATGGCAACCTGTTGGCCGGGAAGCTGCCCAAGACGAAGGGACAGGTGGTGAACCTGGCCTGCGGTGATCGGATCAGCGTGAATCAGGTCATCGGCCAGATCAACGAGTTGCTGGGCAAGAAGGTCCGGCCGGTCTACGCCGACTCGCGGCCCGGCGACGTGAAGCACTCCTGCGCGGACATCGGGTTGGCACGCAAGCTGCTGAAGTTCAAGCCGCAGGTCAGTTTCGCGGACGGCCTGGGCCGGGCGATCGAGTACTACAAGTCGCTTTAGGAATCGTTCAACGTGCCGGGCGGCGGTCCGGCGCAAGGCAAATCACGGCGAAGACGCGGTGGGCAACGGCCAGCGGTTCGACGGGGAACCGGTCGGCGAGAAGGCGTTTGAGGTCGGCGTCGAAACGCTCGACCCGATCGGCGGTCAGGGCGGCGCCGACGCCGCTGCAGGCCCGGACGCGCCCGCGCCAGGCTTCGTGGCCGTAGGGGACCGGGACGTCGAACGAGAACGTTTCGGCGTTCGCGAACCCGGCGGCCGTCACGTCACTCACCCATTCGGTGTGGAAGCCGTCGCCGCCGCCCAGGTCCCAGTCGGGATTGTGCCGCTCGATCAGTTGCTCGGTGGCCTCGACGACGTTGCCGGGCAGCGGCAGCCAGTCGAAATGAGCGATGACCAGCCGCCCTCCGGGCACCAGCAGGCGCCGGACTTCGCGTGCGGCCGCCGGTCGATCGAACCAGTGCCAGCACTGACCGGCCGTCACCACGTCGAAGCTGTCATCGGCCAGGGCGTTGCGCTCGGTCGTGGCCACCAGATAGCTAACGGTGAGGCCCGCTTCGTGATCCAGACGTCGCGCTTCGGTGACCAGGGCGGTCGACGGATCGAGGGCGACGACGGAGCATCCTCGCCGGGTCAGCCCGCGGGCGAGCGTGCCGGTCCCGGTGCCCAGGTCGAGCACGCGCTGGCCGGGCGCACCGACGCCGAACGACGACAGGCGCTCGAAGAACGCATCGGGGAAGCCCGCGCGGTGTCGGGCGTAGTCGCTGGCAGCTTGGCCGAAGTCGACGTTCATGGTGTGCCTCGATGTGCATGCTACGGGCGGCTTGGGCATGGGTCTACGGTGGGGGCGTGACGGTGTGGTGGGTTCCGCTGGCAGCTTGCCTGCCGTTGTGTTGGCTACGCACGCCCACACGAGAGACCGCACGGGCGGGCAAGCCGCCCGTGGCACCCACAACCGAATGCTGCCGGGAGTGTCAGGTTCCCGTCTGTGGTCGCGGCGGTGGTCGGGCGTTTGACCCCGCGGGGGCAGGGCGTATATTCCTGACTTCGGCGAGGATCAGGCATCAAGCCGGCTCGGTCACCGCCGATCAACGTGACCAGGCGTCTTCGGACGGAGCACCGACCTCTCGATTCCCGGGATCGCAACCATGGCCGAACCATTGTGGCAACCGTCGCAAGAGCAGATTGATCGAGCCAACCTGACCGCCTTCATGCGATCGGTGGAGCAGGAGCAGGGGCTGAAGTTCGGCTCGTTCACCGATCTGTACGAATGGTCCGTGCAGCATCCCGAGCGGTTCTGGCCGGCCATGTGGCGGTTCGGCGGGATCGTGGCCGGCAAGAAGTGGGACACCGTGGTCGAGGACCGCGACATGATGCCGGGTGCCCGGTGGTTCGTCGGGTCGCGGCTCAACTTCGCCGAGAACCTGCTGCGCTACCGCGACGATCAGCCGGCGTTGGTGTTCTGCGGCGAAGACGGATCGAGAAGGTCGGTCACCTTCGCCGAGATGTACGAGCAGGTGGGGCGGATCGCGGCGGCCATGCGCGGTATGGGCGTCAAGACGGGCGATCGCGTCGGAGCCTTCATGCCGAACCTGCCCGAGACCGTTCTGGCCATGCTGGCGGCCGCCAGCATCGGAGCCATCTGGTCTTCCTGCTCGCCCGACTTCGGCATCAACGGGGTGATGGACCGGTTCGGGCAGATCGAGCCGAAGGTGCTCTTCGCGGCCGACGGTTACTTCTACAACGGCAAGGCGCACAGCTCGATGGAGCGGGTGAAGGGCATCGCCGAGCGGATACCGACGATCGAGAAGGTGGTCGTCGTGCCGTATGCCGATCCCGAGCCGGACCTGGGCGGCATCCGTAACGCGGTCCTGCTGGCCGACTTCATGGCGCCGGCCGACGGGAAGCCGATCGCGTTCGAGCAGCTTCCGTTCGACCACCCGCTGTACATCATGTACTCGTCCGGCACGACGGGGATGCCCAAGTGCATCGTCCACGGTGCCGGCGGGACGCTGATCCAGCACCTCAAGGAGCTGATGCTGCACACGGACCTCAAGCGGCAGGACCGCATATTCTACTTCACGACCTGCGGCTGGATGATGTGGAACTGGCTGGTCAGCAGTCTGGCGGCCGGAGCGACGGTGCTGTTGTACGACGGGTCGCCGTTCTACCCGGACGGCAACCGGCTGTTCGACTTCGCCCGGGACGAGGGCATGACCATCTTCGGCACCAGCGCCAAGTACATCGCCAGTGTCGAGAAGGCCGGGCTGGAGCCGGGCAAGACGCACGACCTGTCGGCGCTGCGGGCCATGTGCTCGACGGGGTCGCCGCTGGCGCCGGAGAGCTTCGAGTTCGTCTACGACAAGATCAAGCGGGACCTGCTGCTGGCCTCGATCTCCGGCGGCACGGACATCATCTCCTGCTTCGCGCTGGGTTGTCCGGTTCGGCCGGTGTGGCGCGGCGAGTTGCAGACGCGTGGCCTGGGCATGAAGGTCGACGTGTTCGACGACGACGGGCACTCCATCCGCGGCGAGAAGGGCGAGCTGGTCTGCACGGCCCCGTTCCCGTCGATGCCGATTTACTTCTGGAACGATCCCGACGGGCAGAAGTATCACGAGGCCTACTTCGACGTGTATCCCGACGTGTGGCGGCACGGCGACTACGTCGAGCTGACCGAGCACGACGGGATGACCATCTACGGTCGCTCCGACGCGGTGCTGAACCCGGGCGGCGTGCGGATCGGAACGGCCGAGATCTACCGGCAGGTCGAAGCGATGCCCGACGTGGCCGAGGCCCTGGTCGTGGGCCAGGACTGGGACAACGACGTGCGGGTGGTCCTGTTTGTGCGGCTGGCCGAAGGGGTGACGCTGGACGAGGAGATGATCGGTCGCATGAAGAAGAGCATCCGGGCGAACTGCACGCCGCGGCACGTGCCGGACAGGATCATTCAGGTGGCCGACATCCCGCGCACCATCAGCGGCAAGATCGTCGAACTGGCGGTTCGCAACGTGATCCACAACCGCCCGGTCAAGAACGCGGACGCCCTGGCCAATCCCGAGGCGCTGGAACACTTCAAGAACCTGCCGGAACTGCAGACGTAGCGGGTGCCCGATTTCACCATAGGCGTAGGGTGGCGCTGTCCCGGCGCAGGCGGGGCAGTGGTCCCGACAGCGGACCGTCCGGGCGCGTGGCGCGGTCTCCGCGTCGCCTTGTGCGGCGAGGCGTTCTGACAGTAAGGTTCCGTCGTGAGCCGCAAGTCTCGAAAGAAGACGAGCCGTTCCGCCGCCCGGCGCGAGCAGCGCGCTGCGAAGCTAGCGCCGGCCGACGCCGGGGCGCGGTCATCGGTCGGCGGTCTGGTGGCGCTGGGGCTGGTGGTGGCCGTGGTCGTCGCGGGCGTGCATTGGCCGGCGCTGTCGGCCGAGGCGCTGTGTTTCGAGGATCACAAGCACGCGGTCCGCAATCCACTGGTTCAGAAGCCGGGCATCGAGTCGATCGGTCGCGTGTTGGGCGAGGTGCTGGAGCCGTCGGCGGGGGGGTACTACAAGCCGCTGGCGTTTCTCTCGCTGATGGGCGACGCGGCTTTTGGCGGCAGGGAGGACAACCTTCGGCCGTTTCGCCGGACCAGTCTGGTCCTGCACGTGATCAACACGTTGCTGGTGATGGTGCTGTTGCACGAGTTGTTCGGTCAGCGGATGGTGGTCGCGATGCTGGCCCTGCTGTACGGCGTGCATCCGTTGACGGTCGAGTCGATCCCCTGGGCGGCGGAGCGGAAGAACCTGCTGGCCGCCTTCTTCGTGCTGTGGGCGCTGGTCTTCTACGCGCGCTACGCGCGTCATGGCGGGAGATGGTCCTTTGCCGCGGTCCTGGCGTGCTATGTCCTGGCCCTGATGTCGAAGCCGACGGCCACGACGTTGCCGGGTCTGCTGTTGCTGCTGGACTACTGGCCGCTACGGCGGCTTAACGGGCGGGCGGTGCTGGAGAAGGTGCCGCTGTTCGTGATCGGTGCGATATCGGCGGCGATCACGTTCATCTCGCAGGCCCGGGCGGCCGCGGTCACGCTGCCCACTGAGCACTCGCCGTGGCAGGTGCCGTTGGTGGTCTGCCACAACATCATCTTCTACCTGTCCAAGATCGTCTGGCCGTCCCATCTGACGGCGCACTACCCGCATCCCGAGCCGATGGGGCTGTCGCATCCGATGGTGCTGGCCGGCGTGATCGGAACCGGGCTGCTGATCGTGGGGCTGGCGATTTCGCTGCGTTGGACGCGGGCGCTGGCGGTGGGGTGGCTGTTCTTCTTCGTGGCGATCTTTCCGGCGCTGGGCGTGGTGGGGTTCATGATCGCCATCGCGGCCGATCGGTTCGTCTATCTGCCGGTCGTCGGGCTGCTCCTGCCGGCGGGCTGGCTGCTGGGGCGAGCGTGGTCGGCGTGGGGTCGGCGTCCCGACGGCACCGTGCGCCGGATCGCGGTGGTGGTCGTTGTGCTGCTTCTTGCGACGGCCGAGAGCGTGGCCACACGGCGCTATCTGACCACGTGGCGGGACACCGAGACGTTGTATACGCACATGCTGGCCGAGGCGCCGAACGCGGCCATCGTCCACTACAGCCTGGGACACACCTACGAGACGCAGGGTCGGCTGGTCGAAGCCGAAGCCAGGTACCGCAAGGCGCTGCAGCTAAGAAGTGAGTACCTCGAAGCGCATTACAGCCTGGGCGTCGCCTTGATGATGCAGGGGAAGCTCGAGGAAGCCATCGAGCACTATCGCGAAGCGCTGCGGCTGAGCCCCGACTTCATGGAGGCCCGCAACAACCTGGCGGGCGTGCTGGCCGAAACGGGGCAGGTCGACGAGGCCGTCGAGCAGTACGAGCTGCTTGTCCGGTCGGCGCCCGAGGTTGCCCGGGTCCGCGTCGGTTTCGGGCAGGCCCTGATCCAGCAGGGGCGGATGGAGGAGGCGGTCGGCCAGTTGCGGCAGGCGGTACGGATCGAGCCCGGGTATGCGGATGCCTGGTACGAACTGGGACGGGCCGCGGCGACCGGGGGCAGGATCGACGAGGCTATTTCACACTTTCGCCGGGCGGTAGGTCTGGCTCCGGCGTTCGCTGCGGCGCACAGCCGGCTCGGACTGTTGCTGACCCAACGAGGCGAACTGGACGCAGGTCTGGCGGCGCTGGGCGCGGCCGTGCGAATCGATCCGCGGGAGCTGGGCGTCCTGGTCGGTATGGGGCGCTCGCTGCGCAGTCAGGGGCGTTTGCGGGAGGCGGAGGAGGTGTTCCGCGAAGGCGTGCGTTCGAGCCCGGACGATTCCGGCCTGCGGTTCCTCCTGGGCGATGCGCTCGAGGCCCAGGGGCGTAACGAAGAGGCGGCCGAGCAGTATCGACAGGTGCTGCGGCTGGACCCGGACCACGCCGAGGCTCGCCGCCGCCTGTCTGCCGGAGGACACACTGTCGATGGAAGCAGGCCGTGAGTCGTGCTGCGGCGACGGCCTCCGTCGCCGCCGGCGCGCGGTCTACGTCACTTCAGCTCGGATTCCGGTCGGTCCGTCGGGCGCGAGGGGCCGAACATCTCGGTGAGGCTGGGCTGCTGGAGCTGGAAACGGGCCTTGAGCGACCCCATGTCGCACAGCTCGTGCAGCAGATGAATCATCGTTTCGTAGTCGACGCTCAGTCCTTTGGCTGAATCGGTCGAGCGTCGCGGCGGGTCCGATCCCAGCAGCTCGATGAGCTTGACCAGGTCGAAGTCGGCCTCGGCCGTGGGGAAGTCCATGCCGGGGTGGGGCGACTTGTGGAACACGGTGATGGTGGCGGTCCCGTCGTAGGAGTTGAGGGTCAGTTCGCCGGATGGATGGGCGTAGAACAAGGGCGGCTGTAGTCGCAGGTTGTCGCCGAAGACGGCGATCCGCCGCTGGCCCGTGCGTTTGGCATAGACGAGGTCCTCGCCGGAGGACGGCACCAGATCGAGGATGAAGTTGTCGCTCCCGACCGGATGAGAGGCCACGATCGTGTCACCGCGGTCCAGTAGCGCCTCGTAGGCCGCGATCCGAACGTCCGGTTCGGCGTCGTCCAAAAGGGATCGCAACGGGCGGGCGGCGCGGGGCAGTGTACGGGCCTTGCCCAGGGCGCGGATGGCCTCGAAGCGGTGGACACTCTGCGGGTCGCCGGCGTGCCGGGCCACGGTCTCGACGGCCAGACTGTCCTCCAGGCGCAGGCCGGCCAGCGCCGCGTAGTAGCTGACTTCCGGGTTGGCGTGGGAATACAGTTCCTGCACGGTGGGCAGAATGGTGCGGCCTATGCCTTCCCAGGCCAGCGCGATGTCCTCGTAGGGGGGGTTCTTCCCAACGATTTCCTCGGCCAACTGTCGGGCTCTTGTGGCCTCGAAGCCGGCGCGCTGCGGCAGGTACAGGTGCCGGACGACGTCGAGGAAGTGCTTGGGGTCGTCGGCGTACTTGCCGGGCATGCGCAGTTGCACGTAGGACGGTGAGGTGGGGTCAGCCAGCTTCTGGGGGTCGGGGAACCTGGTGTTGAGCCGCGAGGCGATCTGGCGGACCTTGGAGTAGGAGGGGACGAAGGCCACCAGGCGGATGCGGCGGTCGGTGGTGACCACACCGCCGCCAATGACGCGTCCGATTCGTCCCGCCGCTCGAGTGGCGGCGTCGGGACGGTCGGCGAAGGGATTCAAGAAGACGGGTCCGGCCGCCCGGGCCAGAGACTTGCCGGTGATGCCCGCGTTGGCGGTCAGCATGCGGTAGATCTCGAGGTCGCAGGTGAACAGCCGCCCGCCGCGGAGGGAGGTGGTCTCCGTGCCGGGCAGAGCGCTGACCATCACTTCGAAACGCGATCCGGCGACGGCGGCCGCAGGGACTTCACCCTCGACCAGCACGATGGCGGTGTCCTGGTCGTCCAACATTCGTTCGGGCGTCAGCGCCCCGGACCCGGAGCCGGCCCGGAGGAACTGGGGCCGCTTGTACATGTCTTTGAGCAACTGGTCGCGTACGGCCCGGGGGCATTCCGTGGAGCCCTTGTCGCCCAGTCCGACGACGACGCCGTAGCCGCGCAGGTGCATCTTGCGCATGCCCTCGATCGTGGTGTACTCGCCGATGGTGTCGCGCAGGGCGGCCGACGTGGGCCTGGTCAGGTCGGAGGCCTCGGGGCTGACTTTGGACCGGGGGTGGCCGAGGTCCCAGGCCCAGTCGTCACAGCCGGGCGCGCAGGCCGCTACGCTGATGGTCAACGCCAGAAGCCAGGGTCGAGTCGGTGTCACGGGGGTGGCTCCAGCCCGTTGAGGCGGGGCGGGCGTCCTTCTCGTTGGTCGGCGGCACCGGGTGCCTGCAGGTACCGGGCGGGGCAGGCTCGTCTCCCACCGGTTTTCAACAAGGGTGGGGCACCCGGCCGGGACGATAACGATACGCACCCTACGCCCGGATCGCAAGGGCCGCGGCGGTCTTGTCAGCCGGTGGGGAGG
>Ga0307378_10011552_pt1 | contig 11365 bp, 10 predicted proteins | sample UN1MG_FD_202238 | JGI IMG/M metagenome (GOLD analysis project Ga0307378, IMG submission 202238) | Soil microbial communities from Risofladan, Vaasa, Finland - UN-1 | ecosystem: Environmental > Terrestrial > Soil > Coastal area > Acid sulfate soil | place: Finland: Risofladan, Vaasa | collected...
CCTTACCAGATTAACCGCATCCTCAGTTTCGCCAAACCCCATCTTGACCCTTTGGGCATCGGCTATCAGGTGATGCAATCCAAAATTGCAGTAGGTTCCGGAGGCGGACTTGGCCGGGGATTTTTGGCCGGAACACAAAGTCAACTGCGGTTCATACCCCAACACCATACGGATTTTATTTTTTCCGTGCTGGCGGAAGAGTGGGGATTTATCGGCTGCATCGTGGTGATCGGCCTCTTTTTATTCATCATCCTGAAAGGGATCGACTTTGCCCTCCATGCCAAGGACAGGCTGGGCACGATCATGGCTATGGGCATTGTCAGTATGTTCGCCTTCCATGTAATCACCAATATCAGCATGGTCATTGGTCTCATGCCAGTCACGGGTATACCACTCCCTTTTTTAAGCTATGGAGGAACATCTCTCGTGACCAATATGGTAGCCGTCGGACTTTTGCTGAATATTCGTATGCGCAGATTCTGCTAACTGATCACCACCAATTCAAACTTTCTTATTTTTTGTTGCTACTCAGGTAGACACAGAGGGGCAAAGGGGCAAAGGCACAAAGAAAGAAGTTAAGCAGCAAATAGGCACGGCAACTTTGTGCCCTTGTGCCTTTGCCCCTATGAACCTGATTACTATTTTTTTTAAATTCTATAGCTATAGTCCAGGCCAAACCTTCCGATATACATCAAAAGAGGACCATTGCCCTGTTCTTTGTACATTACAGGAATGATTTTCAAGGTATTCTCTTGCATTTTCAATATGACAACACTATAATAAACTTTAAAACGAGAAAAAATTAAGCAGCAAGGCGATAGATCGGCCTTGAAGCAGTTAAAAGGCGAGGGCAACATTTCTTCCTTGCTCACCTGTAACGTAAGGGAACCAGGAGGGGCTTTACTATGAAAAAAGGTATCTACATACTTCCCAACTTATTTACGCTTGGAAATATGCTGTGCGGGTTTTATTCGATTATTTCAACCATCGATGGCCGGTTCCAGCATGCGGCCCTGGCCATTTTTGCGGCTGCCGTTTTTGATGGATTGGATGGAAGAATTGCACGGCTTACAGGAACATGCAGCCGCTTCGGTGTAGAATTTGATTCCCTGGCGGATTTACTATCCTTTGGTTTGGCTCCTGCTCTTCTTATCTATATCTGGGCGCTCCAGCCGTACCAGCGCATCGGCTGGCTGGCCGCATTTTTGTTTGTTATCTGCGGGGCGCTTCGCCTGGCGCGTTTTAATGTGCAGGTGTATTCTTCCGAAAGCAAACACTTCACCGGACTGCCGATCCCGTCTGCCGCAGCCACGATCGCATCGTTCGTCCTGCTGCATCAATTTCTCTTTGGCGATGAGGGAAGTAAACCGATACTTATTGCCGGCCTGGCTTATATGCTGGCGTTTCTGATGGTGAGTAACATCAAATACCGCAATTTCAAGCAATGGAAATTAAAAGAGCGAAAACCGTTTAATGTTTTGGTGTTTATTTCCCTCTTGCTCCTCGTTATTTTGGCTCAGCCTCAAATCATGGTCTTTCTCCTGATCTCCGGGTATGTTCTTTCCGGTGTAGTGGAACTCGTTTTTCTGCACAAGGTTGAAGGATCTTATGAAGACTCTCCGGAAAAGAAGAAGCACTTCGTCGGCCTGTCCCACTTTCATGGGAGGAGAAAAGGATGAATCAGGTTATAATCTTCGATACCACCTTGCGAGATGGAGAGCAATCCCCAGGGGCCAGTCTCAACCATGATGAAAAGTTGATCATCGCCGAACAATTGGCCAGACTTCAGGTTGACGTGATCGAAGCAGGGTTTCCCATTTCCTCTGAAGGTGATTTTATGGCAGTCAGGGAAATTTCCAAAAAAATTTCCGGGCCTACGATAGCTGGCTTGGCCCGTGCCACCCAAAAGGACATCGACCGGGCCTGGGAGGCGGTTCAGTATGCGGAAAAACCCCGTATACATATCTTCCTGGCCACTTCGGATATTCATTTAAAATATAAGCTCAAAAAAAACAGGGAAGAAGTTCTGCAAATGGCCGTGGATTCTGTCCGGTATGCAAAAAAATTTTTAGACGATGTGGAGTTTTCCGCAGAGGATGCTTTTCGGTCTGACCGGGATTACCTGTGTCAGGTCGTTACCGAAGTCATTAAAGCAGGTGCCAGGACCGTCAATATTCCCGATACGGTGGGCTATGCCATTCCATCGGAGTTTGGGGCTCTGATCGAATACCTTTTCGAACACGTCCCAAACATCAATGAGACGTGTATCAGCGTCCATTGCCATAATGACCTTGGCCTGGCCGTAGCCAATTCTCTGGCCGCAGTACAGTACGGTGCACGGCAGGTTGAATGCACTATTAACGGGCTGGGAGAGCGGGCTGGAAATGCGTCGCTTGAAGAAGTGGTCATGGCCCTGGCCACCCGTAAAGCTTTATTCGAAGTCAATACCGGGATTAAGACCGACGAAATTATGAAGACAAGCCGCCTGGTCAGTAATCTTACCGGCCTGGTTGTTCAGAGAAACAAAGCCATTGTCGGAGAAAACGCTTTTGCCCACGAAGCAGGAATCCATCAGGATGGTTTTTTAAAGGAAAAATCCACCTATGAGATCATGACCCCGGAGTCGGTCGGTCTTAAGGAAAGCAAACTGGTTATGGGAAAGCATTCCGGAAGGCATGCTTTTACCGAGAAGCTCAAGGATCTGGGCTTCAGCCTGACTCCTGAAGAAATCGAGAAAACTTTCGTTAAGTTCAAGGATCTGGCTGATAAGAAAAAAGATATTTTCGATGAGGATCTGCGGCTCATTGTGGAAGAAGGAATTCATCAGATTCAAGAAAGCTACACCCTTGAATACATCCAAATCAGCAGCGGCGACAAGACGATCCCAACATCCACGGTGGGTTTGCGCAGGCAGGATGGGGAAATCTTCCTTGAGGCATCTTACGGAGACGGTCCTGTGGATGCCACCTATAAATGTATCGATCAGATTACCGGAATGTCAGGAAAACTGCTGAGCTATTCGATACAGTCCGCTACCGTTGGCAAGGACGCCTTGGGAAGTGTACATATACAGGTCCGGTTTGATGGTCAAACCATTACCGGTCGAAGCTCTTCGTCGGATATTATCATTGCCAGCGCCAATGCGTATCTGAACGCTATCAATAAGGTCATGTATTTGAATAAAAGAGAGCAAATGAAAGAAAAAGAGAAGGACTAAAAAGCAGGGATTAGTGATTAGGGAAAACGCCTCCGAGCGGGACACTAACCCCTAGACTCTAATCCCCTCCTTAAAGAGAAGGACTAATCCGTATGTCAATGACCATTACTGAAAAGATCCTGGCAGCTCACACCGGGCAAGACCAGGTCAAACCGGGCGAATTCATCGAAGCCCGGGTTGATGTAGCCTTGGGAAATGATGTTACTGCTCCGATTGCCATTCGAGAATTCGAATCCTTCGGTGCCAAAGAAGTATTTGACAGGGAGCGCGTGGTTTTAGTCCCTGATCATTATGCTCCCAACAAAGATATCAAATCCGCTGAACAATGTAAGATTATGCGGGATTTCGCTTGCAAACAGCACATCACCAATTACTTTGAAGTCGGCCAGATGGGGGTGGAGCACGCTCTATTGCCGGAGCAGGGTCTGGCTCTCCCCGGAGACCTCATCATTGGAGCGGATTCTCACACCTGCACCTACGGAGGGCTGGGGGCTTTTTCCACTGGAGTGGGCAGTACGGACCTTGCCGCTGTGATGATCAGCGGAAAAATCTGGCTGAAAGTGCCGGAATCAATCAAAATTTCCTTTGATGGCCCATTAAACCGCTGGGTATCCGGAAAAGACCTTATCCTTTATACCATAGGACGGATCACCGTGGATGGGGCCCTTTATATGGCTATGGAATTTACCGGATCAACCATATCCGCACTGAATATGGACAGCCGTCTCAGCATCTGCAACATGGCTATCGAGGCAGGTGCCAAAAACGGAATCATTGCCCCTGATGAGACAACTCTCGCCTATGTCAAAGATAGGGCCAAACGCCCATTCTCAACATACCAGAGCGACCCTGATGCTCATTACTGCAAGACCTACCATTTCCGGGCAGAAGAAATCCAGCCGCAGGTAGCCCTGCCGCCGCTGCCGGAAAACAGCAGATCCGTTGATGAAGTAGGTGAAATCCTTATCGACCAGGTAGTGATCGGCTCCTGCACCAATGGTCGGATATCAGACCTTCGACAAGCTGCCGAGGTCTTGAAAGGGAATAAGGCAAATTCACGGGTGCGATTGATTATCATCCCCGCTACGCAAAATATTTATCGACAGGCACTGGAGGAAGGGCTGTTCCAAATTTTTCTGGACGCAGGCGCGGTAATCAGCACCCCTACCTGTGGACCTTGCCTGGGAGGATATATGGGGGTCCTGGCTGCCGGAGAACGCGCCCTGGCCACGACCAACCGAAATTTTATCGGGCGAATGGGACATCTGCAAAGTGAAGTCTATTTATCAAATCCTGCCGTAGCTGCTGCCTCAGCCATCACCGGCAAGATCAGTCATCCCAGGGAAATAATTTCTGAGTAGTCAGTCGATAAGCTTAAAAAGACTGGTCAAAAAGCTCAAAAAATCAAAAATGTGGGAAAGTGAAAATTATGAAAGCAATTGTTGGCAAGGCATGGAAATATCAGGACAATATTAATACTGATGAGATCATTCCGGCTAAATACCTTAATACTTCGGACCCAAAGGAATTGGCCCGGTATTGCATGGCGGGTATTGACGAAGGGTTTGTTCTTAAAATTTCTCCTGGAGATTTGATCGTAGCCGGAGAAAATTTTGGCTGTGGATCTTCCAGGGAGCATGCGCCCTGGGCTATTAAGGAAGCAGGTATCTCCTGCGTCATAGCCAAAACCTTTGCCCGAATCTTCTTCCGAAACGCTATAAACATTGGTTTGCCAATCATAGAGTGCAAGGAAGCTGCCGATGATATTAAGGAAGAGGATATCGTCGAAGTAGATATAGACTCCGGTAAAATTATCAATCGCACCCAGAATAAAGAGTATAAGATAATGCCCTATCCGGAGTTCATGCAAAAGCTGATTACCGCAGGCGGGCTGATGAACTATCTCAAGGCCAGCCGGCGATAGGTAAGGATCTCGACCTTTTTTATTGATCTACTTATTCTCTTTTATTGATCTACTCATTGATTTGATCTACACCGAACATCTACCCAAAACTATTAGTATGGAGGAAGATAACAGGCATTATGGCTAAATATAAAATTGCAGTCATTCCGGGAGATGGTATTGGCCCGGAAGTGATGCGCGAAGGATTGAAAGTTTTAGATACGCTTTCTAAAGTAACGGATTTTTCTTATGAAAAAGTAGAATATGACTTTAGCGGAGATCGCTACCTGACTACGGGAGAGATTATTCCGGACTCGGCCATATCCGAACTGCGGCAGATGGATGCCATATACCTGGGAGCTGTAGGACACCCCGGCGTTAAAACGGGTATCATGGAAAAAGGTGTCCTGTTGCGGCTTCGATTTGAGCTGGATCTCTACATCAATCTGCGGCCCATAAAGCTTTATCCCGGAGTGTGGACTCCTTTACGGGACAAGGGGCCAAAGGAGATTGACTTTGTCGTGGTCAGAGAGAACACCGAAGGCCTGTATATCGGCATTGGCGGATTCTTTAAAAAGGGGACGCCGGATGAAGTCGCCACCCAGGAGATGATCAACACCCGTAAGGGAGTAGAGCGGTGTATCCGGTATGCCTTTGAATATACCAGGGCGCGAAATTTACGAAAAAAACTGACTCTTTGCGATAAATCAAATGTCCTGACCTATGCCCACGACTTGTGGCAGCGGGTATTTAAAGAGGTCGGGAGCGAATACTCGGATATTGAAAAAGATCATGCCCATGTCGATGCCACCTGTATGTGGATGGTAAAAAATCCCGAATGGTTTGACGTCATTGTGACCTGCAACATGTTTGGAGATATCATCACCGACCTTGGCGCTGCAATTCAGGGAGGGATGGGAATCGCCGCATCAGGGAACATCAACCCCTCTGGACTGGCCATGTTTGAGCCCATTCATGGATCAGCCCCCAAATATACGGGAAAGAATGTGATCAATCCACTGGCCACGATTTCCGCAGGCCAGATGATGCTGGATCACCTGGGAGAAAAGCAGGCATCAACACTGCTTGAAGGGGCCATTGTGCAAGCTCTGGCCAGCGGGAAACTGAAGGATTTATCAGCCCACAGCGGTGTCAGTACCTCTGAGGTGGGGGATATCGTCGTTGATTATATCAATCAGGCTGCTTTACGACACTAAAAACCGTGGAAGCGGCATCCTGCCGCTTAAAGATTCAAAAGGATACGCTGAAACCGAAGCTTGAAAAGGATACGCTATGGAAGAAAAAAAAGAGTATGTTGTGGCCGTCGCCGGAGCTACGGGAGCGGTAGGCCGAGAGATGATCTCCACTCTGGAGGAGCGGTGCTTTCCGGTTAAAAAACTGGTCCCACTGGCTTCTTCACGTTCTGCCGGAAGCCGGGTCACCTTCAACAATAAGGAAGTCGTTGTCCAGGAGTTGAAAGACGACTCGTTTGAAGGAGTTGATGTGGCCCTGTTTTCAGCCGGTGCCTCGGTCAGCCGCGAGTTTGCACCAAAAGCAGTTAAGTCAGGTGCTGTGGTTATTGATAACAGTAGCGCTTTTAGGATGGATGACGAGGTGCCTCTGGTGGTTCCGGAGGTGAATCCGGAAGCCATCTTCACTCATAAAGGAATTATCGCTAATCCCAATTGCTCTACTATCCAGATGGTGGTGGCCTTAAAGCCTATTCACGACAAGGCAAAAATTAAACGTATTGTCGTCAGCACCTATCAGGCTGTTTCCGGTACAGGGAAAAAGGCTATGGATGAATTGTTTCACCAGGCCCAGATGATTTTATCTTTCAGGAAAGATGATATCAGGCCCAAGGTTTATCCTCATCAGATAGCCTTTAACTGTATGCCCCACATCGATGTTTTTCTGGAAAACAATTATACCAAGGAAGAAATGAAGATGGTTAATGAAACCAGAAAAATTATGGGGGACCCCTCGATTCAACTGACTGCTACGACCGTGAGGGTGCCGGTCTTTATCTGCCATTCGGAAGCAGTTAATGTCGAGACTGAGACTAAAGTCACGGCGGATGAATGCCGGGAGTTGCTGAAAAAAGCTCCTGGAGTAATCGTGATAGATGACCCGGCGAATAATCAGTACCCTCTGGCCATTGAAGCTGCAGGCAAAGATGAGGTGTTTGTCGGCCGGATCAGGGAGGATGAATCCATAGCCTGTGGATTAAACTTATGGATAGTGTCGGATAACCTCCGCAAAGGTGCTGCCCTGAATGCCGTCCAAATTGCAGAAATCCTCGTAGGGCACAAGGTGATGAGGGCCATCATCGATGTAGAGTATAAATAAGGAAGATAAAACTCAGGAGTCAGAATTCGGGAGTCAGGAGAAATACCGGTTCCAGTATAACCGGTGAGTAGGGTGGAAGTATTAACCGATTGTGGTTTATACTTGATGGAAAAATGAGGGTAGGCGCATTTGTTCCTACCCCTTTCCCATTACTTTTGAACGCTAACATTTTTTTAATACCTATTTGATCTTTTGGTTAGTTGGTCACGGACGATTGCGTACTGTTTATTCCCCCGTGACTATGGTAGTAAACCGTGCATAAACCCCTAAGATATTGCGAGAGTCGTAATCCACAGTCATGATTCTGGTAATTCCTCCATTCCTTGCTGCCGCCTCTACGCCCGTATCTCCATAGGCCACCAGACCCAAAATGGTAGTGGCCACAGATTTGCCGGTCTTTGGGCCAGGGGTAGTCGAGGTTACGACGGTAACAGGCCCTTTAACATCGCTAATAATCAGACCCAAAACTGGAGAATGGATTGGCATAAATCCAAAAACCAGAAAAATCAAAATGCCTAAGCCTACGAAGAATGGTAAAATTTTCTCCCAATTCATTCCTTCACCCCACTTTCTCATCATCTTCAATCGGTATGACATAATGCTGAGCAGTTACCTTTGCTTTTGATTATAAGACATTGGTAATATCGTCAATTACAGGTTTTATTCTTTACCGGGTATTATTATGTTTGAGATCAGCCCCCTATTACCCCTGGTAAAATTTTTTATTCCCTTTCCTATGAATACGAGCGTTTGATCTTGCCAAGGCATTTAGAATTTTGATACAATAACTCTTAATTTTCGCACGGGTTCAGTGGAAATGGATAGGAAAGAAAATAGGAGTAAAGAAGGTTATGGACGAAGAGACGAAAGAGTGGTTAGCCCGTTTTCAAAAAGATATCGTTCATCAGTTTCATATCATAGCTGAAGATGTCATGGATCGGGTTAAGATATTAGCTGAGGGATTGGCCGATTTAACTGAAAAGGTAGATAGAAGAACAGACGAATTAAATAACAAGATTGATAATGTCCAGGCCACACTGGAGAGGAAATACAATCAACTGGATAAAAAAATCGATAGAACCAATCAGGAATTAAAAGAGCTCAGAACTGATGTTCTCAGGATTGAGAACAAGGTAGAAAAGGTGGACATGATAATATGTGAGCGGATTGACAAACATGAACGGGTAATGCATCATCTCTAGAATGACGTCCGGATCATCTGCAAGAAAAGCCAGCTAATCCCTTATCCCTTGCCAGAGAGTGTCGCACTGAAATACATCAGTAGATTTCAACTATTTTTTCATTCTGAACTATTAAGAACAATAACACGTAGCATATAATATGTTGATATTATTGATAAATCAATTTTAATACGATTTCCCTGTAACCCCTGTTTCCTCACCTTGACTTTTATTCCAGGATACTCTATATTCAACCTATGAATCAGATAATCAAGAAGTTTCCATTTCTCCGTAAAAATAGTGCTTATTCTCAAGCTCTTGAATATTATGAGCAGGGGAATTTTGAAAAGGCCGTAGAGGAATTCAATAAAGTTATCTCTCAGCCTAAGAAGGGAGGCGTATACTATAATCTCTCCCTTTTTTATATCAAGGAATCCTATCTGCACATGGGATTTGCTTACGAGCATCTGGGAATGTACGAGGAGGCGGTTAAAAACTTTACTGCCGCAGCCCGAATTTATACCAATTATCCGGACATTCATTATCAGATTGGGCTTTGTTTCTGTTTTCTTGAAGAATTCGACCGGGCGGAGCAGGCGTTTCGCCAGGCGTTAGAGATTAATCAACGGTATACTGTTGCCATTTCTCTTTTGGGATTTACCTGCGTGAGACTCCACCGGTTGAATGATGCTGCGGATTATTATCAAAAAGCGTTACAGATCAATCCCCTTTATGCTGACTACCACTATCTGCTCGGCGCCATCTATGGTCTTCAGCATCGGTTCGATGCTGCCATAAAAGAGTTTCAGCAGGCGCTGGAAATTAATCCTCAGTACCTGGAGGCGAAGTCCGGGATTATCCTTATTGAGGAAAACCAAAAACATGAGAACAACGGCCCCCATAAGGCTGACTTAAACCAAAAGTTAATAGAAAAATTTTCGAGAGTTTTTGCTGCAGTTCCAGTCGATACGGCCAAGGCCTATAACTATTCAGGCAGCCCGTTAGCTGAGGGAGAGGATGTTATTTCCCATACCATTCTCTTTTACGAAAAGGCTGTGCAGATTAATCCGAATTATGCGGACCTTCATTATCATCTCGGCATGTATCAAGCCAAAAAGGGTAATCATCGGCAGGCAATCGAAGCCTTCCTGAAAGCGATTCAGATCAATTCCCGTTACATTCAGGCGATGATCAATCTGGCTTTGGCTTACAACAAGGTAGGGGAAACGGACAAAAGCATCCAAACACTGGTAAAGGCGGTTACTCTGCATCCCCTATACCCGGATCTTCACTACTATCTTGGGACCCTTTATGCCGAAAAGGGCGATGTCTCGGTTGCTCTGGGAGCTTTTGAAAAAGCACTGTCTATCAATCCCAATTACCCTGAATGCCATGCTGCTTTAGCCATTTTGCACGAAAAGCAGGGACGAAAAGACCAGGCCGCCCTTTACTGGAACCTTTATCTGAAAAATTGCTCGAATCCCGAATGGGAAGAGGAAATTCGACGCTATTTAAACAATAATTTTTCTGAGTCGAATAGCTAAGTGGGGAGCTACTGAATTGGAAAAGGAGTTGAAAGTTGCTTGAAAACCCCTTTGGTTTACAACTGCTCAATCCTTTAAACTTGTTTCGGTTCATTTGGCACCTGCCGGACTTCATCAAGCTCTTTTACCGTCTTTTTCTGGACATCCGCGTTCCTATTTACTTGAAATTATTTTTGATAGGAACGTTATTGTACGTAATCAGCCCTATTGATTTCATACCGGAAATGCTTCTACCAATAATCGGGGGGATCGATGATATCATTTTATCTGTCATCTGTTTAAGAGTCTTCCTGGACTGGTCACCGAAGGAGGTAGTATTAGAGCATATAATCCGTATCGACCGCGAGAAGCAACTGAAAAAGCAAGCGAAATGAAGTTCACTTGCTATAATGGTTTTGCTTTCTTTAAGAGTAATAAATGGCTATGAAGATTGCGCTGGTACTGGGAGGTGGAGCTGCACGTGGCCTGGCCCATGTTGGAGTCCTCAAGGTACTCGAAAAAGAAGGCCTTCACTTTGACCTGATTGTTGGGACCAGTATCGGTGCCATCATCGGTGGACTCTATGCCCTCAACCCAAAGGCCGAGGATCTGGAAGATCGCATATTGAACTATCTTGAGAGTGAGCCGTTCAAAAAATTCCGGATGGACTACTTCCGCAGGGAAAGTGAAAAAAAGGATACATCTGCAAAGCGGTTCATACCCCTCATGCCAAATTTTCTGGAAAGAGGAATTTTCTTCGGCAAGTCATTGACTCGTTTATCTTTTATTTCTTCCGAAGTCGTTCATGAAAACATCTCTTCCCTTTTTGGCGAATCCAGCTTTCAGGAAAGCAACATCCCCTTACACCTGGTAGCCACGGATATGGATTCCGGGAAAGAATGCATTTTGAGCCAGGGGCTCATCCGCGAAGCTGTTGCTGCCTCGTGCGCCATTCCTTCGATCCTGCCGCCGGTTTGTATCGGAGGGAAAACCCTGGTTGATGGGGGCTGTGTCAGCCTTGTTCCCATCAATGCAGCCCGTCAATTAGGAGCAAGTCTGGTTATAGCCTGCAATGTGGGCAAGAGTCAATTAAACCCCTCCTACCCCTTAAAGAACGGGTTCGATGTGGCTATGCGCTCTTACGACATCACCCTGTTTTCCCTGCGTGCCCACCAGCTCCAGGGCGCGGACA
>Ga0307378_10011553_pt1 | contig 11364 bp, 11 predicted proteins | sample UN1MG_FD_202238 | JGI IMG/M metagenome (GOLD analysis project Ga0307378, IMG submission 202238) | Soil microbial communities from Risofladan, Vaasa, Finland - UN-1 | ecosystem: Environmental > Terrestrial > Soil > Coastal area > Acid sulfate soil | place: Finland: Risofladan, Vaasa | collected...
GGACGCGCCCACCGCGAGGTTCCCGGCCAGCTCACCATCGACGAGACGTGAACCCCACCGCCACCGACGACGCAGCGCTGCCCACGCCATCTGTCGCGGTCGCCTCGCCCGCCGACATCGCCGTGGCATTCACTCAGATCCTGCGCGGTCTCGGCCTCAGCGTCCCGACCAGCTGCACCCACACGTTCGCGGCGGCGTTGTGCGCCACCGGGCTCGACGATCGCGGCACGACCTATTGGGCGGGCCGCTCAACTCTGGTGCGACGGATGGAGGACATCGCGTCCTACGACCGGGCATTCGCCGTGTTCTTCGAGGGACGCCAGTCCAGCGGAGCCGATGCCCCGGCCGAGGAGCCATTGTCGATCACGATCGCCGTCGACACCGACGAGGACTCCGCCGACGGAGATGACGGCGCCGACAACACCGACGACGAGGTGATCGAGCTCCGGTTCTCGGCCACCGAGATCCTTCGGAACAAGGACTTCGCCGACTACTCGCCCGACGAACTCACCCAGGCGCAGGAACTGATGAGCCACCTGCGCCTCGTCGGCGCACCGCGGGCATCGCTGCGCCGAGGCCCAACGCCGCGACGCACCTCGACGCCCGACATCCGCCGCACTGTGCGCTCCGCCATCCGCGCTGGTGGTGAGCCCATCGAGCGACATCACCTTGCGCCCACGCCCCGCCTGCGTCGCCTCGTCCTGTTGCTCGACGTCAGCGGGTCGATGGAGCCGTATGCACGAGCGTTGCTTCGATTCGTGCACGCCGCGGTCGCCGGCCGCCAGAAGGTCGAGGCGTTCACACTCGGAACCCGGCTGACGCGGATCACACGCGAGCTCACCAGTCGCGACCCCGACATCGCAGTGCGAGCTGCCGGAGAGCGCGTCGCCGACTGGAGCGGCGGCACGCGCCTCGGCACCGGCCTTCGCCAGTTCAACGACCAATGGGGGGTTCGAGGTCTGGCTCGCAACTCGATCGTGGTCGTCCTCTCCGATGGTTGGGACCGCGGGGAACCCGACGAACTCGGCGCCGAGATGGAGCGACTGCAGCGCGTGACCCACCGATTGATCTGGGTCAATCCACTCAAGGTGACGCCCGGATACGCACCGCTGGCACGGGGAATGGCGGCGGCACTGCCGTATGTTGACCGTTTCGTGGAGGGTCATTCGGTAGCCGCCATGGAAGAACTGACTCGGGTGATCGCGGAAACGTGACCGCCACAGACTGAACACCGGCCGAGGAGCTGAGCATGCACGACCTGCTGGATGACATCGACCGCTGGCGAGGCGCCGGGCACCGCATCGCGGTTGCTCGCGTCGTCGACATCGAGGGCTCGGGCCCGCGCGACCCCGGCGCCGCGATGGCCGTCACCGACGACGGCGAGGTCGCGGGCAGCGTGAGCGGCGGATGCGTCGAGGGTGCCGTCGTTGCCGAGGCGCTGTCGATCCTCGCCGGCGAACGCGAGCCCGGGGTGATCACGTTCGGCTACTCCGACGACGAGGCGTTCGCCGTCGGGCTCACGTGCGGCGGCACGATCCATCTGTACATCGAGGAACTCGACTGGTGAGCACGCCGAATCCCGACGACGGTGCCACGGTGTTCGAGCGCTACGCCGCACTGCTCCGCGCCGAGAGCCCGGTGGCGCTCGCGACCGTGATCGACGGACCCCATGTCGGCGCCAAACTGCTGGTCGAGCCGGACCGAGCACCGATCGGCACACTCGGCCATCCCGAACTCGACCGTGTCGTCGCCCGCGATGCGCTCGCCGAACTGGAGGCCGCCCAGTCGGGCGTTCGCAACTACGGACCGGAGGGCCAGACCACGCCTGAGGATCTCGTCGACCAGCCCACCGTGCGAATCTTCGTCGAGTCGCATGCGCCGCCACCGCAGATGTGGATCTTCGGTGCCGTCGACTTCACCGCGGCGCTCGCACGCGTGGCCAAGGTGCTCGGGTACCGCGTCGTCGTCTGCGATGCCCGTGAGGTGTTCGCCACCCGACGCCGCTTCCCGATGGCCGACGATGTGAAGGTCACCTGGCCGACGCCCGTCTTCGATCAGCTCGGCCACGAGCTCGGGCCCCGCGACGCTGTCTGCATCTTGACCCACGACCCCAAGTTCGACGTCCCCGCCGTCCAGGGCGCGCTTGCCACACGAGTGGGCTACATCGGCGTGATGGGCAGCCGATCCACCCACCGACGGCGGACCGATCGACTTGTCGAGGCCGGTGTCACCGCCGGCCAGCTGAACCGCCTGATGTCTCCCATCGGGCTCGACATCGGCGCTCGCACCCCCGAGGAGACCGCGGTGTCGATCTGCGCCGAGATCATCGCCCGACGCACCGGACGCGACGTCCCCTCGCTCAAGGACGGCAGCGGCGCGATTCACAGCTAGCGGCGACGCACCAGCGATGAGCCAACCAACCGGATACGGCGACCCCGCTCATCGCAACCGGCGCAATCCGCCCAGCGATGAGCCAACCAACCGGATACGGCGACCCCGCTCATCGCAACCGGGGCAGGTCGCCGCGGGACTCAGAGCGTCGGGTCGCCGAAGCGGACCGAGTTGGTGCGGCGAGTGTTGATCGTGTCGAGCTCGACGGTGCGTCCGCTCATCACCGAGTGGATCACGGCGTCGCCGACGCCGAGGTACATCATCACGTGGCCGGGATACTGCGCCAAGTCGCCAGCCTTGGCGGTGTCCCGCTCGAGCGGGGCTGCCTCGCGGATCTGTGCGCCTGACTGGCGCGTGAGCTGAACGCCCGCCCGCGACCATGCGTAGGTGGTCAAGCCTGAGCAGTCGAATCCGACGCCTTCCTGGCTGGTGTTGGTGCGATACGGCACGCCGACCTGCGTCATCGCACCGAGCACGGCGAGCTGGTGACCCACCGGCGTCGCGGCCCATGCCTCGACCATCTCGGCTTGCGGGTAACCCAACTCGCTCGCTGCGTACTGTGCGGTCTGGGTGCGGAACCAGACGAAGGAACGGTAGGCCGCAGCGTCGTTGCTGACGACCCACTGGTCGTAGCTCTCGAGCGCCTGTCGGGCCGAGGTCGTGACGATCGGTGCCATTGCATTCGTGGCCAACGGGCCGGACACCGCCGAGGCGCTGTCGTCGGCGACCGCAAGCGTTCCGGCGACCGTCGCAGCCGTCAAGATGACGCCGACGATGACCGCGCGAGTTGCAGCGCCGAAGTTGGTGCGCTCACGTCCGAGGGAACGAACAGAGGTATCGGTGGAGATGTGTGATGTGCTCATGAGGGGTACCACCACGGAGCCTTGCCGTGACGGTTGGGTAACATATCGTCACCAAATCGCAATACTGACCCGCGGGCAGCAAGATTTCGTCATGAAACCGTCATCCAGATGGCGTGCTCCGATCGGGCAGACTGCAGTGGTGCCGGCATCGTCAACGCCAAAATCTGGCCCATACGCTGGGACGATGCCCCAACACCGTGTCGTGGTGCTGCTCGCCGCCGGGGCCGGATCTCGTTTCGACGGTCCCGAACACAAATTGTCGGCGCGAATCCTCGACGGCGACGCTCGTACGGTGATCGAACGGTCCCTCGCCAACGCGCTGGCTGCCGACATCGGCCCGGTCGTCGTCGTCACCGGCGCCGCAGCCGACGTGGTGCCGACGCAGCTGGCCGATGCCGTGAGCGTGTGCCACAACCCACGGTGGGCGGACGGCCAGATCACCTCGCTGCGCGCCGGGATCGATGCGGCGCGGGCGCTGGGTGCCACGAGCATCGTGGTCGGGCTCGCCGACCAGCCGTTCGTCGAGCCCGGTGCCTGGCGTGCCGTGGCAGAACATGACGGGCCGATCGCCGTTGCCACCTACGCCGGTCGACGCGCCAACCCGGTGAAGATCGACGCCGAGGTCTGGGAGTTGCTGCCGGTGGTCGGCGACGAGGGTGCCCGTGCACTGATGCGCGTTCGTCCAGAACTGGTTCGTGAAGTAGCGTGCGCTGGTTCACCCGCCGACATCGACACCACAGAGGACCTTCGCCGATGGCAGAGCAACTGATCAACGAGTTCACGGTCAACCGCCCGATCGAGGAGGCTTGGCCGCTGATCACCGACCTCGAGCGCATCGCGCCATGCCTGCCGGGAGCCGAACTGCAAGAGATCGAAGGCGAGACCTACCGGGGCGTGGTCAAGGTGAAGCTCGGCGCGATCAGCAGCCAGTTCAAGGGCGAGGCGCACTTCGTCGAGCGTGATGATGTCAACTACCGCGCCGTGATCAAGGGCGCCGGCCGAGACACCGGTGGCCGAGGCAACGCCTCGGCCGAGATCTCTGCGCAGGCCGAGAGCCTGTCGCCGACCAGCACTCGCGTGGCGGTCACCACAGACCTGCACATCACCGGCAAAGTCGCCCAGTTCGGGCGCGGCATCATGGGCGACGTCAGCTCGAAGCTGATGGAACAGTTCGCCGACAACCTCAACCAGATGATCGACGAGCAAGGTGTCGAATCGGTCGCATCGGCCACGTCAACACCAGCTGCGGTTGTAGCTGCGGCCCCGGCGCCGGACACTGCCGCGGCCCCCGACGCCGCAGTCAAGCCGCAGGTACGCAAGATCGAGGGCCCTGCAACGGAGCCGATCGACCTGATGGAGGTCGGTGGTTCCTCGCTGGTCAAGCGCATCGTTCCGGCGCTGATCGCCATCGTGGTGGTGCTTCTGCTCGTTCGACGCCGACGGGACTGATGGACGATCGAGCTCGCGTCGCCGAACTGCTCGGACGTGAGCCGGCAGGAGCGTTCGAGGTCGTGGTTCGTGACGGCGCAGGTGACCCGATCGTGGTTCGCAACGCCCCGTTCCTCGACGACGGCACGCCCATGCCGACACGCTTCTATCTCGTGGGGGCCGAACTGGTTCGCGACGTCAGCCGGCTCGAGGCAGCCGGAGGTGTCCGGGCAGCCGAGGCCGAGGTCGATGCCGACGAGCTGGCGGAGGCGCATCGACGCTACGCCGCCGAACGTGACTCCGCCATCGACGACGACCACCAGGGACCGCGGCCGTACGGCGGTGTCGGTGGAACACGCGTGGGCGTCAAGTGCCTGCACGCGCACCTCGCGCACCATTTGGCGGGCGGCGACGACCCGGTCGGGCGCTGGACACTCGACCACCTCGATGCACCGATCACCACGATGGTCGACGCCCAATGACCGTCGGGACACTGGCGGTGACGATCGATGACCACGCGTTGCTCGTCGAGGTCCACGGCGGTGGCACCCACACGGTCCCCGTCGGCCCCCTCACGCTGCTGAACGGGCCGTTACTCGGTGGCGACCCGCCGCCGCCGGCGCATCTCACCAATGCGTTGGGTCTCGTGCACGATCACCTGGACGATCTGCTGATCGAGGCGCCGTCGATCGCCACAGCGCACATCGTGATCGCACTCGGCCCCCACGCCGAGGCGCTGGCTCGCGTCGAGATCGGCACCGACCGCGTACCGGTCGGCTACGAGCTCCTGCGAGCCGACGCGGACGAGGTGTTCCGAACGCTGGCCGTCGAATCGGTCCACGACCGACGCCACAATCCCGGGCTGCCCGACGACCACGTCGAGTCGATCATCGGCACGTGTTGCGTGATACTTGGGATCATGCGACGTCTCGACCTGCGTGCAGTCCGCATCGGCGGCTCGGTCGCGGACCAGGTCGACCGTCCAGACACGGGAACGGTGTCCTGATGGTGCTGCGACATCCGTCCCGGTCGAGTTCACCGGTGCGCCTCTACGGCCGGCGGGTGATGCTGCGGCCATTGGCGGCCAACGACTTCCGGTCGTGGAGCGACGTGCGGCGCCGCAACGCCGAGTGGTTGACCGTCTGGGAGCCGAGTCGGCCGGTGCACCAGCCCGACCCGGTCACCGACCGCAGTGCGTTCGCCGCACGTTGCCAGCAGCGCGACCGCGACCGTGCGGCCGGCACCGCCTACCAGTTCGGCATGTTCATCGATCAGCAGGTTGCGGGCGAGGTCAACCTCAACAACGTCGTTCGCGGCGCCATGCAGTCGGGCACGATCGGCTACTGGATCGATCAGCGCCACGCAGGCAACGCCTACATCGCGGAGGCTGTCGCCGTGGTCATGCAGTTCGGATTCGAGCAGTTGGCACTGCACCGACTCGAGGTCTGCATCGTCCCGCGGAACGAGCGCAGTCGCCGCATCATGGAGAAGTTGAAGATCCGCGACGAGGGCGTGGCGCAGCGGTACCTGGAGATCAACGGCACGTGGGAGGACCACGTGCGTTACGGGATCACCGTCGAAGAATGGAACCAGCGCCGCGACGAATTCGTCGCCGCATGGATCGACCAACCCCGCGACCTCGTCTGAGGCCGGTGACGCCAGCGGTGTGCGTCGGCCTCAGTGGCCGATGAGGCCGGAATTCTCGCGGGCCAGACGCATCTGGTCGGCCCGGTCACGCCGCAGCTGCGTCCGCCGCTTCCACATCTTGGTCTTCCAATGACGCTTGGTGCGGCTGCGCTTGGCGAGCTTGTTCTTGGCGATCTCTGCGTCGTGATGACCGATCGGCTTCCATGCCATCCCCGGTTCGTGGACGTCCTCGGGTTCGAGACCGGCACTGACGTCTTGAGCGACACTCTGCAACTCGACATGGATGCGGTGCCGCTCGCTGTGGGCGTGGGCACGCACTTCCTGCTTGAGTGGCAACACGGTCTCGGTGGACCGGTGACGTTGGCTCATTGCTACCTCCTGCTTTGTGGCCGTGCCACGGTGGTTTCGGTGCTTGCAGAGCCCAACCTAGTGCAGCAGGTGTTGGGCTGTCGTGAGTCTTGTGTAACGATCCTGCGCGATTCGGCCTCGTTGCCGCCTGGTCACGTAGATCCCGGGGAGCGACTCGGAAGCGAGGTCAAGAATGCGGCGGTCGGTGCCGATATCCCCGTCGTGGACACGTTGCCGCCGCCGCTCATGACCGCGCCCGACACCGGGCAGGTGGCCGACCTCGGTACGCGACTCGTCCGGAACATCGATGCGGTGATCGCCGGCAAACACGACATCGCCGAGGTGGCGATCGCGACGGTCCTCTCAGGTGGACACCTCCTGATCGAGGACATCCCAGGCGTCGGCAAGACACTGCTCGCCCAGGTCATCGCCCGCAGCACCGGCGGCACGTTCCACCGCATCCAAGGCACCTCTGACCTCCTCCCCGGCGACATCACCGGCTCGATGGTGCCGAGCGGACGACTCGACGCCGACAGCATGACGTTCCGGCCCGGACCCGTTTTCGCCAACATCGTGGTGTTCGACGAGCTGAACCGAGCAACACCGCGCACGCAGTCAGCGCTGCTGGAGTTGGCGGAAGAAGCAACGGTGACGGTGGACGGCGTCGTGCACCGGCTTCCCGACCCCTTCATGATCGTTGCCACCCAGAACCCGATCGACATCGCCGGCACCTACGGGCTGGGTGACGGCTCACTCGACCGGTTCCGCGCGGTCGTCACCCCGGGGCGCGCGCCGGCATCGGCAGAACTCGAGGTGCTCACCGGCCGTCGGGGCCGATCGGTGCTCGACACCCTCGAGCCGGTCGCAACGCTCACCGACCTCAGCGCCGCCCGCGACGTCGTCGCCCGAGTACAGATCAGCGACGCGGTGGCCGGCTACGTCGTGCAGCTGCTGCAAGCAACCCGCCAGCACCAAGCAATCCGCATCGGCGCGTCGACTCGCGGTGGCGTGGCCGTCGTCGCTCTCGCTCGGGCGTTCGCCGCCATGTCGAACCGAACGTTCATCACGCCCGACGACATCGTGCGCGCCGCCGGACCGGCACTCGCCCACCGAGTGGCGGGCACTCACGTCAGCGTCGAGATCGGACGAGAGCTCGTTGCCGACTGTCTCGCCGGGATCGCTCCACCGACGATCTGATGGCGATGATCTGATGCCAGCGATCGGCGGGTCCGCGCAGTCATCGTCGTCGTCAGGTGTCGCCCGGGTTCGACCGACCGGATGGTCACCTGGAACGGGCTCGTTGGTCGGCGCTTGGTTGGCCAGCGCCGCAATCGCCCGGCTGACCGGGGCCACCGCCGTGATCCTCGTCTTGGCCGCAACGCTGGTTGCCATGGTCTTCGAGATCATGGCCGGCTGGTGGTCGGCGCGCTCCGTCCATACGAGCGCTGCGCTCACTCCCTCCGTGGTCACGGTCGGCGAGCAGTTCTCGGTGCTGGTCACCATCGAGGGGCCGACATCGCCCCGTTCGATCGAGCGTCGCCGAGTGACGCTCAGGACGACCGACGGCACGGTCGTGAGTGTCGCCGAGGCCACGAACGTTCCGGGAACGCCGCCGTCCACCGACAGCATCACCGTGCGCGTCGAGTCAGCCGGAGTGCTCACCGCCCTGACGGTGTCTGTGTTCGTCGCCGGCCCTGCTGGCCTGATCTGGTGGAAACGCGCCGAGACGATCGACATCGAACCGCTGCACGTGGCTCCGAACGCCCGGGGCCCCCTGCTGGAGGTCGAGACGACCGCGGCGACAACGGAGGGATCGGTCGCAGCCCCGCGCGGCAACCACCATGGCGAGATCGACGGTGTGCGACCCTGGCGGAGAGGCGACTCGACGAACTCGGTGCATTGGGCGTCGTCGCTGCGGACCGACGAGTTGATCGTGCACGATCGAGTCACCGTGGTCGACGAGCACTGGCTCGTCGACCTCGACACCGCCGACGCCGACCGGCTTCGCTGGACACTCGATGAAGCGCGCCGTCTCGGTCACGACGTCGCTGTGCGAACGAACGATGACGCACTCCACGTCGTGCACGACGCCGACGACGCCGCTCGATGGTCAGCGATCGCTGCGCAGACTCGAGCCGACCGAGATCGACTCAGCGCGCCGACCGGTCGCGACCGGCGACGCATGGAGTTCCTGTACCAGCCGATCCGGCTGCGAGCCGCAGTGGCCAAGCCGCCGACGGTGATCACAGGCCCGACCCGATGGACCGCCGCGGTTGCCGCGTTCGCGAGCATGGCGATGCTGGCCGGCGCGCTCGGCGGGTCCACGGCCCGGCTGGCGCTGATGGCCACAGCGCTGGCAACCGGAGCAGTGGTCTCTCTGTGGGTCGCTCGACGTGGTGGCCGACGACCGCTGATCCTGCAGGCGACCATCGTTGGCGCGATCCTCATCGCGCTCGTCACCATCGCAGTGCAGGCCACCGAGGTCGACGGGCTTCTGGCGGCGCTGCGCGGACCGTTGCCCAACGTGTTGATGTTGCTCGTCGTCCTCCATGGCTTCGAAACGGTCGACCGCCGAACGTTGCGCGTCCACCTCGCGATCACGTTCGTGCTTGCCTCGTACGCCGCGGGCCTCCGCATCGACGGGAGCATCGGTTGGTGGCTCGCAGCCTGGAGCGTCCCGTTCGCTGTGTCGCTGCTCACGACCATGCGTCAGCCCGGCAGCGGCGCCGACCGGGCGGCACGGCCCGCTCGGTCGACTCGGTCGACTCCGTCCCGGGTCGGCCTCGGTCCAGCGAACCTCGCCGGACGCCGACTCGCGTCGGTCGTTGCGATCGGCCTCGGAACGCTGGCGGTATTGAGCCTCGTCCCGATCCCAGACGGCCCGGCTCGGCTCGGGCTTCCAGCGTTGTCGGTCGACGCGCCGACGGTGGACACCCCCGGTGGGCTCGCTGGACCGGATGGCTCGAGTTCGACCGCCGACCCGAACGGCAGCGCTCCCGATCGCGGATCGATCGGCGCCACCGTCGGCTACCCCGGCTTCACCGACTCGCTCGACACGAGCGTCCGCGGTGACCTCGGCGATGAGATCGTGATGCGCGTCCGGGCGCCGGAGCCGGCGTTCTGGCGCGGCCAGACCTTCACCGACTTCGACGGTCGAACCTGGACCGTCTCGCCGCAACTCGGCCAACCTCGCAACGGTCCGGTGATCGACGTTCCGGCGACGGTCGGCGACGCGCTCGGTTCGACGGTGCCGAGCAGCGAACTCGTGCAGACCTATTTCGTCGAGCAGGATCTGCCGAACGTGGTGTTCGCCGCGGCCCGGCCTGCACAGGTGATCTTCGACGGCACGCTGTGGACCCGCCCCGACGGAGCGCTGCGTTCGGACGTCACACTGACCGCCGGTTCGGTGTACACGGTGATCTCCGATCGAGTGCAGGTCGATGCCGACATCCTGCGCAGCCAAGGAGACCTGGGAGAGTTCTTCGCCGGGTTTCGTGCGATGGCCGGCGGAGACGAACTCGAACCGTTCCTCGATCTGCCCGCTTCGACGACGCAGCGCACGATCGACCTTGCGACGTCGCTGCGCACCCCGGGAGCGTCCACGTACGACACGATCCTGGCCTACGAAGCGTGGCTCGGCGCCAACACCGAGTACGACCTCGACGCGCCGGTGCCCGCCGACGGCGCCGACGCAGTGGACGACTTCCTGTTCGAGTCGCAGCTCGGGTTCTGCGAGCAGATCGCATCGACGCTCGCGGTGATGTTGCGAAGCCAGGGAGTCCCGGCCCGCCTCGCAACCGGCTACGTGCCCGGCGAACGCGATCGAGTCTCGGGCGTGTGGAACGTACGGGGCAGCGATGCCCACGCCTGGGTCGAGGTCTGGTTTCCCCAGACCGGCTGGCAGTCGTTCGACCCGACCGCCGAAGTGCCCCTCGCGGCCGACGCCGGCGGCGACACGGTGGGCGGCGACCTGATCGCCGCCTCGATGTCGTCGATCTCGTCGCATCGCATCGAGATCGCCCTGGTGCTGTTCGCAGCTGGAGCGCTGGTGGTGGGCGTCCGACTGATCGCGCTCGCCCGCTACCGACGTCGACGTGGGCGGTGGGGCCTCCTGCAGGACCGATTCGAGGCCTTGGCCGACGTACCGGCCGACACGGTGGTCGCGACGAATCCGCTCATCGCCTCGACCGTCGCCGAAGCGGAGTCCGGTCGGATCGCACGGACGGTCGCCGACGAACTCGACCGGGCCGCCTTCGACCCGACGTGGGTCGATGACGACCAGCGCTTCGAACAGACCCGATCGGCCCTGGCCACGCTGGAGCGAACCAGGGCCTGACCCCTACTTCTTGGAGATGCGTGCCTGGAGCGCGGCAAGGCGCTCCGCGAACCACGGCTGCTTCGTGCTCCACAGCTGCGGTTCGAGTTCCCGGGCGACTGCAGCCGGATGGTCGTCGACGTTCGCCATGGCCTGGATCGTCTGCTTGGTGACGATCGCCAACTCCCGTGGCGCCGCCGCCGCCTTCGCGGCGAACTCGTGGGCCGCTTCGAGCAGCGAATCGGCGGGAACGGAGCGATACGCGAGACCGATGCGCTCGGCTTCCTTGCCGTCGAGGACCTGGCCGAACACGACCGCCGCCATCGCCGCCTGCGGGCCGACGATTCTGCGCAGCATCCATGTGTGGCCGCC
>Ga0307378_10011555_pt1 | contig 11363 bp, 9 predicted proteins | sample UN1MG_FD_202238 | JGI IMG/M metagenome (GOLD analysis project Ga0307378, IMG submission 202238) | Soil microbial communities from Risofladan, Vaasa, Finland - UN-1 | ecosystem: Environmental > Terrestrial > Soil > Coastal area > Acid sulfate soil | place: Finland: Risofladan, Vaasa | collected...
CTGCCGATGCGTCCTCTTAACTGGTGCAGCTGTGCAAGCCCGAACCGTTCGGCGCCTTCTATGACCATTATCGTTGCGTTCGGGACATCCACACCGACCTCTATAACAACCGTTGAGACCAGCACATCGATTTTTCTTTTACGAAAATCTGCCATAATCTGCTGCTTGTTTTCTGAACGCATCCGACCGTGCAGAAGCGCAACATTGAATTCGGCAAACACCTCCTTCGAAAGATGCTTCCACTGGTCCGTGGCTGCTTTGACATCATCGTCACAACTGGTTATTCGCGGATAGACAAAGTACGCCTGTTTTCTTGCCTTCAGACGCTGCCGGATAAAATCATACGCCTTTTGCCGGTCGTTCGGGCTTACCCTGCGGGTAACAACATCTCCTCTGCCCGGCGGACAGTGCCTGATAACCGAAACATCCAAATCCCCGAACGCGGTCATCGCCAGCGTCCGCGGAATCGGCGTTGCAGTCATAACAAGACAATGCGGCTCGGTCTTTTTACGCATCTGCTGGCGCTGTGCCACCCCGAACTTGTGCTGCTCATCTATTATCACAAGGCCAAGCTGACTGAATTCTATATCTTTCTGCAGCAGTGCAACAGTGCCGGCGACAATATCAATTCGGCCTTGCCTTATGTTCTCCAGCAGTTCTTTTCTTTTACCGCCGCTGATTCCGCCCGTTATCAGGACCCTTCTTACGGCGCTTTTTCGCAGGTATCTATCCATGCTTATATAGTGCTGGCAGGCCAGAACCTCCGTAGGAGCCATTATCGCAACCTGTTTTCGGTTGGCCACCGCCACTAGCGCAGCATACAGCGCAACAACCGTCTTGCCGCTGCCCACATCACCCTGCAACAGGCGATTCATCGGTTCGGGTCTTTGCATATCCGAAACGATTTCGCTTATTACTTTATCCTGGTCGCCTGTAAGCAGGAAAGGAAACCTTCGCCGGATTCGCCTGTCGATTCGGTCGTTAAATTTCATCGCCGCAGCCTGACAGTAATGTTTTACCCTGTATCGCCGAAGTGCCAGCCCAAGCTGCATCAGGAACAGCTCGTCATACTTCAGACGCCGCTTTGCCAAGGCAAGCTTGTACTCATCGGGCGGCGAATGTATCCAGCCGAAAGCCTCTCTTCGCCTGACCAGCTCGGCCTGTCTTAGAAAACTTTCATCATAAAACTCAGTAACAAGACTGTCCAGATTATCCAGCACCGGCTCTATTATGCTCTTGATTCGGTTACTGCTGAGACTCGCACAGGCCGGGTAAACACCACCGCTGAAATACTCGTCACTATCACCGGTCTTTTCATCCACTGTGACAAATTTCGGATTAACCATTTGTAACCGGTGTTTATAGCTGCTGACTTTGCCGCAGACCGCAATTGTCTGGCCGACCGTTAGCTTATCTTTGACAAACCGCCCGTAAAACCAGATTATTCTGCAAACCCCTGTATCATCGGCGACCATCGCCTCGAACCTGGCCGGCCTGGCAAAACCCTCGTAATCCGTGGACTCCACCAGCGCCACGATGGTCGCGGTTTGACCTTCCCTAAGCTGATTTATCTTGACCGGCTGCGGCGCAAAGACCCAGTCTCGCGGAAAATACTCCAGCAGGTCCCCTACCGTCTCTACTCCCAACCGTGAAAACGCCTTCGCTTTTGCCGGCCCCACTCCTTTAAGGTACCGAACTGGCATCGAGATACCGCTTTTGCCCTGTGTTTTTACGCTGGTTGAGTCCATTACAGAAATTATTGCTCAAAACCGTGTTCGCCTATAAGCTTGACGAAACGAACATCACAAATCACTCTTTCGGTCAGCTTGTCTTTTCTTTTTTCACAGACAACCAGCTCCTGCACCCACCCCGGCCCGACAGGTACCACTAGTAAACCGCCCTCGCCAAGCTGATTTATCAGAGGCTGCGGTACGCTCGGCACCGCCGCCGTAACCATTATCCTGTCAAAAACCATTTGCCCCAGCCAGCCGCTGCTGCCGTCGCCGATATAAAAATCCACGTTACCTACACCCAGCCTGCCCAGAACGGCCTGTGCATGCTCGGACAACTCATGCAGCCTTTCTACTGTATAAACCTTTTTGGCAAGTCTGCTGAGAATTGCCGTCTGATACCCGCTGCCGGTACCGACCTCCAGCACAATACTGTCAGTTTTGACCCGCAGTTCCTGCGTCATCAGAGCAACAATATACGGCTGGGAAATCGTCTGACCTGACCCGATAGGAAGCGGGCCGTCTGCGTATGCCTGCGGCTGATAATCCGGCAAAACAAAGTCCTCACGCCTAATCTGACCCATTACACGCAGCACATCTGCATCGTAAATACCTTTGCCCTTAAGGTCGTATTCGACCATTCGCCGCCGCATACCCTCAAATTTGTCTTCTTTCCCGGCCTCTTTCATAACCGTAATAATGGGCACCCAACAGGCCTTTTGCAACTCAATTTTCAAAACACGCCCGGCCTTTTATAACCGGAAAATACCCATTGACTTTTACCATAAAGAGGGAATAATCACCTTATGGTACGCCCAAAGCCGCAATCGAACCATAAATAATTGGGGGCTGGACAAATGCCAATCAACCTGAACCTGCCTGCACATCCGGGCCTGTTCATTACCGGAACCGATACGGGTGTAGGCAAAACTGTTGTTGCCGGTGCCATAGCCAAAATCCTCACCGACGCCGGAACCAAAGTCGGCGTATTCAGGCCCATTGCCACCGGCTGTTATCGAAGCTGGGACGGCCTGATTAGCCAGGACACCCAGTATCTGGCAAACTGTGCAAACAGCGACCTGCCGCTTTCGACTATAACGCCCGTGGGCTACTTCACCGATGCCGTGCCCGTCATAAGCGCCGCCCGCGAAAAAAGACCCGTAGATTTTCAAACAATAGCAGCCGCTTATAAGCAGATATGCCAGCAGTGCCAGGTAATTATCGTCGAGGGTATCGGCGGGGTGCGTGTGCCTTTGACCCTCGAATTTGACCTGCTGGATTTGGCCGTTGAATTTAATCTGCCGGTGGTAATAGTAGCCCGGTCGGTCCGCGGAACGCTGAACCACACGCTTATGACCCTCGACTGCATTCGGGCTACACCGCTGGAAATCGCCGGTGTGGTAATAAACGGTTACGACGGCACAAAATCCACGCCCGATGAGGACATCGCCGCACAACTGGTAGCCCAGTTCGGTCAAATCAATATCCTCTCGGAAGTACCGTTCGACGACAGCGTCAGTTTCGAGCAATTCAACCCCGGCCAAATGGTAGTGCGCTCAATGGCTCACTGTGACTGGAAGAAACTGGCCCAGGTACCATAAAATTAATTGCCGCTGCACGTTAAAACGTTAAAATTTATCTATGGGCTTTTGATATGCTCTCTGTAAAAACCATCGAAAGGAGCCAAAAATGAAAACCAAAAAAATCCTTTTTTACCTGCTGGCCGGCATATTGGCCGGCTGTGTGCCCTCGCTGCACCCACTTTACACCGAACAAGACCTGATTTTTGCTCAGCAGCTGCTGGGCATCTGGCAAAAACCCGATTCGAATGAAAACTGGCGATTCGAAAAAGACCCTGCCCAGGATAATAAATATTACCAAGCTACCTACACCGACGACAAGGGCAACGACGGCACATTCGTCGCCGCCCTGATAAAACTCAACGGCACCATGTTTCTGGACCTTTTCCCCAAAGAACCCGAGTGCCACTGCCGCCCGCTGTATCCGTTTCACTTTTATCCTGTCCATAACTTCGTGAAAATACAGCAGATTCAGCCCACCCTTAAAATGATGGTAATGGACCCCGAAAAAGTAAAACAATTGCTCGCCGAAGACCCCAATCTCATACCGCACGAGATCGTGGACGACCGCCTGGTACTGACCGCTTCCACCGCGCAGCTGCAGAGCTTCGTTGCCGACTACGCAGATTACCCGCAGCTTTTCGTACAGGCCTGGGACCTTCAGCCGCAGGAATCCGGGCATTCTGATAACATCGAATCCGGACGCGGCAAACAATAGAAAGGACGCTATGCTCAGTGACCAGCAGGAATTAAGGCGTTATCTGGTAAACATCGATTCTATCTCGATGCACCAGCTTTTCACCGATTGCTTAGTCATCGGCGCCGGCATTGCCGGCCTGCGGGCGGCTATCGAAGCTGCTGATAACTGTAACGTGCTGGTCGTCTGCAAGAACAGCCTGCAGGACAGCAACACATGGAAAGCACAGGGCGGCATCGCTTCGGTGCTGAACAAAAGCGATTCGTTCGAATCACACATCACCGACACTGTCAATACCGGCTGCGGCATCTGCGATGCTCGGACCGTGGATTTGGTCGTGCATCAGGGACCGCAGCTTATACAGCAGCTGCTTGAGTGGGGCACTGAATTTGATATGGTCGATAATCATATCGCCATCACACTCGAAGGCGGTCACTGTCACCCGCGCGTCGCGCACGCCCACGGTGACGAAACCGGCAGAATAATCGCCCAGACCCTCATAGACAAAGTTAAACGCAACCCCAATATCAAAATAGCCGAAAATTTTTACGCCGTCGATTTACTTACCAACGACGCCAACGAATGTACAGGCGCTGTAGGCTGGGACAGTTGCAGAGGCCCCGAGATAATCTGGGCCGCAAACACAATCCTCGCTACCGGCGGCGCCGGCCAGTTGTTTCGAGAGACAACCAACGAACCTGCGGCCACCGGCGACGGTCTGGCGATGGCCTACCGCGCCGGTACGGTACTGCAGGATTTGGAGTTCATGCAGTTCCACCCCACCACGCTTTATATTGCAGGAGCCAGCAGGGCACTTATTACCGAAACTTTGCGAGGTGAGGGAGCTGTCCTTCTGGACAAAAACGGCTTAGCCTTTATGAAACAATACCACGAAGCTGCAGAGCTTGCGCCGAGGGATATTGTCAGCAGGGCCATCCTGTCGCAGATGCTCAAAACCAAATCAACACATGTATATCTGGATATTCGCCACTTCGAGCGGAAAAACTTCGAATCCAGATTCCCTATGATTAGCGAATTGTGCAACAGCTTCGACATAGATGTCAGCCGTGATTTAATACCTGTTCGGCCAAGTGCTCATTACATGATAGGCGGCCTCAAGACCGATACCACAGGCAAAACAAGCATAGCTAATCTCTACGCCTGTGGCGAAGCGGCCTCTACCGGTCTGCACGGTGCAAACAGGCTCGGCAGCAACTCCCTGCTGGAGGGCCTGGTCTTCGGCAAAGCCGCAGGCCAAAGTGCCTCCAACGCTCCGGCTGCCGGCTTTTCGCACATAAAGCACCCGAGAATAAAATACGCCGTGCCCGATTCTAACCGCAGCCGGCTCGATACCGCCGACGTGAGGAACTCCCTGAGGGCACTTATGTGGCGAAATGTCGGAATCACCCGCAAGGCCCGCCCGCTTGCAGAGGCCCAGGAGATTATCACTTTCTGGCAGCGGTATGTAATGGACAAGGTCTTCGACGAACCCCAGGGCTGGCAATGTCAGAATATGCTGACGGTCTGCGGCCTTATGGCACGCTCTGCCCAGCAGAGAAAGGAAAGCCGCGGCGTGCATTTCAGAAGTGATTACCCCCAGACCGACGACAAAAACTTCAAAAAACACATCGAAATCGTGCGCACCGGGTAAAACTTATGTTATAATACTTTAGTAGTATATAAATAGTGAGTAATCAATGGTAAATTGAAAAGAGTGGGTCGGGCGGTCGCCCCGCACCAACTTTGCTCAGCAAAGCAGAGAAATTCGAATATCGAAACCCGAAACAATATCTAATGACCAAAATTCAAATCACGGAAACATTAGTTTGGAACATTAGAACATTAGAGTTTTGAATCCTTCGACTATGCTTAGGACAGGTTTGTTTCGGATTTCGTGTTTAGGATTTCGGATTTATACTTTTCTGGTCAAAGTTGGTGCGGGGAGGAAAGTCCGAGCAGGGCAGGGCATGGTGATGGCTAACAGCCACCGGGGTCCGGTCTCCGAAAGGGGCCCGGCCAACCCCAGGGAAAGTGCCACAGAAAACACACAGCCGATGGCCCCGCACCTGTTTTTATATCTGACGGTGAAGTTGCTCGAATGTTCTTTTCCATAGTTAATCACCGTGTTAGTTCGCCAGATTGAATATAGAAGCAGGTGCGGGGCACAGGCAATGGTGAAATGGTGCGGTAAGAGCGCACCGCGGCATCGGTGACGGTGCCGGCACGGTAAACCCCACCACCTGCAAGACCAAGCAGCCGGTTACCCGGCCCGGGGTTAAGCACTTGTTGCTTTGCCGGCAGGTAGGTCGCTTGCCGCACCTGTTAGGACAGCTTATTCCGCAAGGCCGGAACTTCGCAGGAAATTGCGAAATGGCCGGCTTGTGTATTGTCGAATAGGTTGCTCTAACAGGTGCGGCAGAGCCGGCTGGTAACAGCCGGTCAAGTTACATGACCGTCGCCCCGCACCTGCTTTGAGATGCTGACGAAACTACAGACATTGACGTGGTTGGTATTGTTAAACTTCATTTGTGGAACCAGCGTTGGAATCTCAAAGCAGGTGCGGGGACACAGAACTCGGCTTACAGGCCCGCTCTTTTTGATTTACTATTGATTATTGACCCGCTTGTGTGAATTTGAAAATTGTGCCGCCTTTGATTTTACTGCCGCAAAAGCGTTTTTAAGTACAGGTCGGGCTGCGGTACTAAATGGCCTTTTTGAGCTTACGCAGAACCGAACCCAGCCTTACCCTGATAGTGACAACATCATCCTCAAGAAGCATCCTGATTTTGCCTGTTCCAAGACTGATATGCTCGAACTTCATACCGGCGGCATCGCTTAATCTGCCCGCCAGGCCGGGCGAATCCTCCAACTCAACCAGCGCGCTTGTCAGCACCTGGTTTACAAGCCCGCCGCTTGCTGCCAGCACTTTATTGTCCGATTTGACCTGGTCAAGGTCTAACTGAAAGTCCTCGAGCACCCGCTTTAATACCGCTATTCGCTTTGCGTTCTCATTTGCGTAAGGTTCGTCCAGCACACCCCCAGCGGCATCATTGTCACCGCCTTTGGCGCCCGAACTCAATGCCGACCGGCAATCAAAGCTGAAATATGTCCGCGGCTCTGTAAACAAAACCTTTGGTTTTTCATCCACTACAAGAACGTACTTTCGCATCACCGTGAATTCGTCCTCATCGAAGGCCGCCATATTAAACCATCTTTTGTATCCTTTCTTCTTTTGCCCCGCTGAGACGATAACACTTTTGCTTTGGCTGGTCAGTGCATCCACACCTTCGTCGCCCGATGTATCCAGCACGATAAGCACGTCCGCGGCACTGCTGAGCTTTACCGTAATGTCATTGTAGTCGGCCATAATCTGCTCGTTGCCGGGCGGGCCCTCAGGCCTTAAAAAACCCACCACCCCACAGCCGCTCAATAAGCTCGTAATTAAAATCGCAAAAAAACTTAACCCCACACCCAACCTTTTGCATTTTGAATTTCGATTTTGCATGTCCCACACTCTGCTTTTTAGACTTCTTTGGACTGTATCCATTTCATCATCCTTCGCAGCTTCCTGCCCACCTGTTCCAGCTGGCAGTTATAATCCTTGTCGTACAACTGCTTGAACTTCTTACAGCCGCCCTTGTATTCATTTACCCACTCGGCGGCGAATTCGCCGGATGTAATTTCTTTAAGTATTTTTTTCATCTCAGCCCTGGTCTGCTCGGTGATAATCCTCGGCCCGCGCGTCAAATCCCCGTACTCAGCCGTGTTGGAGACGCTGTATCTCATATAGTTGATTCCGCCCTGGTACATAAGGTCCACTATTAACTTGACCTCATGCATACATTCGAAATAGGCGATTTCAGGCTGATAACCCGCCTCAACGAGTGTTTCGAAACCGGCTTTTATAAGCGATGAGAGACCTCCGCACAAAACGCACTGCTCGCCGAACAGGTCTGTCTCGGTCTCTTCTTTATAAGTAGTCTCGATGATGCCGGCCCTTGCGCCGCCCATACCGTTGCCCCAGGCAAGCGCGATCTCTTTGGCGTGACCGTCGGCATCCTGCTCAACTGCCACAAGACAGGGAACTCCCCCACCTTTGACAAATTCGCTCCGAACAAGGTGTCCCGGGCCCTTGGGTGCAATCATTACCACGTTAACGTCTTTTGGTGGAACTATATACTTGAAATGAATATTGAATCCGTGACAAAAACCAAGCGTCTGTCCTGCCTTCAGGTTCGGCCTTATCTGGCCTTCATAGACGCTGGCCTGGACCTCATCCGGTACGGTCACTATAACTAAGGCGGCACCGTCCATAGCGGTCTTTATATCGCCGGGTTTGAAACCGTGCTCGACTGCCAGCTTAAAATTGTCCGTACCATCAAGCTCGGCAACAGCAACTTCTATACCGCTGTCACGCAGGTTCTGGCTGTGCGCGTGACCCTGGCTGCCGTAACCGATGACCGCAACCTTCCTGCCTTCCAGTGCAGCTATCGGCGCGTCATTCTCGTAATAAATCTTCACTGCCATATTTTTGTACTCCTTTTTCCCAAATGCCGTCTTTCACGTCGTTCAATTACGGCCCAAATGCCTGCCCTGTTACGCTGTTGACATTATATGAAAGCATCTCCTGCAGGCAAGAAACTTATTGCTGTATTGTCGCAAGCTGCTTGAACCGCCCGCAACACTATGGCGTCGCCGTTGAATGCCGTACCATCGCAATTGTGCCGGTTCTGGCAACGTTCTTGATGCCGTAAGGCCGGCACATGTCGATAAATGCCTCTATTTTCGCCTCGGGACCGCTGACCTCGACCGTGACAAATTTATGCCCTATATCAACAACCTTGCCCTTGAACATCTCTATCATGCTAAGCAGCTCAGGCCGTTTTTCAGGCGGCACCGATATCGTTATCAGCATCAAATCACGCGCCACTACGGGCTTGCCCACGAAATCCTGCACCTTCACTACCGGAATTAGCTTGGCCAATTGCTTGCGAACCTGTTCAACGACATTGTCGTCGCCGACAACGACAATGGTCATCCTGCTCAATTGCGGGTCTTCGGTTCTGCCGACAACAAGTGAATCGATATTGAATGCCCTCGCCGCGAACATCCCCGCCACATGTGCCAGAACACCGGGCTTGTTTTCCACCAGTGCGCTTATTATATGCTTCATTGCTATTCCCTGTTCTCAATTGACGGCAATTTTCTTTAAGCCGACTGTCCTTATACGCCTGCGTTCGTCAGACTAAGCTTTCCAGTATGTCAAGTCCGTCCATATCGTGCAGGTCCCTGCCGGGTGCGACCATAGGCCATACGTTTTCTTCCCGTTCGACCTTGAAGTCCACAACAAAAGGCCCTTTCTCGCTTAGCATCGTTTTTATCGTCTTGCTCACGTCAGCCTTCTTGTCGCAGGTTATGCCTCCTGCACCCAAAGCCCTCGCAACCGCCGCATAATCGGGATTCGACAGGTAACTGTACGAATATCGTTTGTTATAGAAAAGCTGCTGCCACTGACGAACCATACCCATATACCCGTTGTTGATTATACAAACCTTTATCGGCAGACTATATTGAACCGCAGTTGCAAGCTCGGTCAGGGTCATATTGAAACTATGGTCGCCGTCCACGTCAACGACCGTCGCTTCTGGTCTGGCTGCCTGGGCGCCTACGGCAGCCGGAAGACCATAACCCATCGTGCCCAGCCCACCGCTGCTGAGCAGCTGTCTGGGTCTTTTGAACTTGTAAAACTGCGCTGTCCACATCTGGTTCTGACCGACACCGGTGGTGATAATAGCTTCACCGCCGGTCTGACGGTAAAGCTCTTCTATAACATACTGCGGCTTTATAGTCGAAGAATTATTGTCGTAGCAGAATGGAAACTTCTTCTTCCACTCGGCAATTCTCTCGAACCACTCTTGTCTTTGCCTGTACTCAACCTGAGGAATAAGTTCCGCAAGAATAAGTTTCGCATCACCTACAACAGGAATGTCCACCTTGACATTCTTGGCTATGCTCGCGGGGTCAATATCAATGTGAATAATTCTCGCATGTGGAGCAAAGCTCTTGATTTTGCCGGTGACCCTGTCGTCGAACCGTGCCCCGACGGCTATCAGCAGGTCGCAGTTCTGCACCGCATAATTGGCATACGCCGAGCCGTGCATACCGAGCATATCCAGCGACTCGGGTTTGGTCTGGTCAAAAGCGCCCAGGCCCATAAGCGTCATTGTCACCGGCAGATGCGCTTTCTGAACCAGAGCATCCAATTCTTCGCTTGCGTCTGCACGTACTACACCGCCGCCGACGTAAAGCAGAGGCCGTTCGGATTTATTTATCGCACTGGCAGCAGTCGATATTTGCCTGGGGTGTCCTTTGGTTTTTACATGGTAACCCGGCAGTTCCATTTTCGGACAATCGTCTGCAGCGGCCCTGGCAACCTCAACGTCAACAGGTATGTCAATCAGCACAGGCCCGGGCCGACCCGTTGACGCTATATAAAACGCCTCACGAATCGTTCTGGCAAGGTCTTTAACATCCTTGACTATGCTGTTATGCTTGGTAATCGGGCGCGTAATACCGGTGGTGTCGGCCTCCTGGAAGGCATCGTTGCCGATAAGCTCCGTGCGGACCTGCCCGGTCAATGCCACCACAGGTATGGAATCCATCATCGCAGTCGCCAGTCCGGTCACCAGGTTGCACGCACCCGGCCCGCTGGTGGCAACAATAACTCCCACCTTGCCGCTTGCACGCGCATAGCCGTCAGCCATGTGGCAGCCGCCCTGCTCGTGACGAGGCACTATCAGCTTGATTGGTGCATCGTACAGCTTGTCAAACAAAGGCAGAATCACTCCGCCAAGATACCCGAACATCGTATCAACACCAAGCTCAACGAGTGTATCAACGATTATCTGCGAACCTGGCTTAAGTGCGGATTGGTTGGCCGATTCAGCCGAAGAATTGCTCTCGTTACTCATTGAAACTTACCTTTCCTGATAAACGCTGCTGTTATTCCGGCCGATTATGACGCCACTGGGCCGCTTCTGCAAGCCAATTGCCTTCTACCCGGAAAACAACCGGCTTAACCGAAGTTTAACGCCCTGTCATAATCCCGTAACCGTCCCGCCACTGGGACGTCTCAGGCTCGTATTTGCATGTCTTTCACACAAATACAAAAACGCATTCTATCAGAACCGCTGTCCTGTGTCAATTATTTTCGGCTGGCTACGGCCTCAAAACAAGTGTTTTTTTTAATCACCGAAAAATAATCCCGGTCTGGAGTCCATAAATAGCTGGTATGCCGGGGGTTTTCTGGTAAAATAACCGGCAGAACCGAACCAGGCCGGCCCGAAAACGGTAAAA
>Ga0307378_10011558_pt1 | contig 11362 bp, 7 predicted proteins | sample UN1MG_FD_202238 | JGI IMG/M metagenome (GOLD analysis project Ga0307378, IMG submission 202238) | Soil microbial communities from Risofladan, Vaasa, Finland - UN-1 | ecosystem: Environmental > Terrestrial > Soil > Coastal area > Acid sulfate soil | place: Finland: Risofladan, Vaasa | collected...
CATTAGTGCCATTGCTCCGTTTACATGGACATAACGTAAAATTTGTTTACGATCCGGATACATTTGGTGTTACAGACAATGTTATTCAAGCACCGTGGTTAGCCCGCATTTTCTCCTCTCGGGAACAGATAGCAACAAACATTACAAAAAACGATCCGGAAGTAGTAATTTTCAGCGTCTTACCCAGTACTTACAAATGGTCTAAACAAGTGGCTATAATTGTCAAGGAACATATACCAGCTCCTATAGTATTTTTCGGACTGTTTCCATCACTGGTTCCTGAACGGGTAATGCAGGATGCTTTCGTAGATTATGTTATTCGGGGAGAAGCTGAAAATATTATAACTTCTCTCTTGGAGGCGATTTCTGATAATAAAAAACCTTCTGAAACAGGGAATCTCTGGTATCGCCAGGGAGACAAGGTTCAATACACATATCAAGCTCCATTTGTAAATCTTGACACATTGCCAGTCCCCGACAAAGAATTATTTTATCCGTATGTATCACATTCCTACAGCTATACAACTTTTGTCAGCCGCGGTTGCAGTTACAATTGCACTTATTGCGAAGAAACTTGTATGAAGAGAATTTTTGGTCCGAAATACTTTCGCCGCAAAAGTGTGGATACAGTTATTAAAGAACTGACCATAGCGAAGAAACGCTATGGTTTTAGAGAGGTCATCTTCAAAGATTCCTATTTGTCTGGGAATAAAAAATGGCTGACTGAATTAATGAGGCAGTACTGTGAAGACATTTGTGTTCCATTTAAGTGTTTTTGTACAACACATGGGTTTGATGAAGAAACAGCAAAATTGCTCAAAGGGGGGGGATGTTACTGTGTTGAATTTGGACTCCAAACATGGAACGAAAATATCCGACAGGATATTCTAAGACGCAAAGAGAATAACAAAGATGTTTGTTATGCACTTGAATGCTGTGCGAAGCACAAGCTCTGGTACGATGTTGATCACATGTTTAACCTTCCATATGAAACTCGGCAGGATCACATTGATGGGGCATTTTGTTACCACAAATTACGCTATCTTAATCGCGTAAAAGTTCATCATTTACTCTATTATCCCACTGCTGAAATCGTGAGCCATGGCATAGCCAGTAAAAAGCTGACAATTGATGCTCAAGAAAATTTGGTGGATGGATATGAAAGTGACTTCTATGACCAACAAGACAATAATAACGAAGATAGGATATTAGTTTCTGCATATGGTACTCTCTATAAAATTTTGCCAATTATGCCGGATTCCCTATTACACTGGTTTACAAAACGCAATCACATAAAGCTGCTTCGGCGAATACCATCACCTATTTTGGCCATTTTACAAACCTTGGTAGCAGTGCGAGGTAAAGACCTTAGATTCAAAGCATATCTATGTTTTTACCCAAGAAAGGTTGTTGCTTCTTTCAAAAGAAGTTTGGGACAGTACTTGCTTAACTTATTCTCTATAAAAAATCGAACCATCAAGAAAGTTACTACAGATGAAAACTATTAATAAAAATATCAAGAAATTATTTAAATACTACCTACACTCACGTGGTGCTAAGATATTTGTACACCTTGCAATGTCACTTGTGATACTAGTGGCTATTTACTTCTATAAAAAAATTGATATTGGTACGCTTAGAGCAGAATTGGAAAAAATCAACGGAACAGTTCTTCTGATAACCATTATTTTCTCTGCTGCAATTCATATTTTCATTGGGGCACACAAATTATGGCGAATCATGTGTGCTATGGGTATTGATATAACTTATAGTGAAGCATTAAAAGTAAGGCTAGGAGCAGGTCCTCTTCGTCTCCTTGCCCCACTTGATGCAGGCGAACTGGTCAATATTTTATATTTCTGTCGCCATAAGAATATGCCATTGGGCCGTGCCTCAGGTGCAATGGTTCTTGACAAAGGGCTAAATTTGATTGGTATTACCTACTGGCTCTTGTTAGGACTGATTTTGTTACCAGGCCTGAGTTCATTGAAACAAATACTACTTGTTGCTATTTTAGGAGCCTCTTACATTGCATTTTTCTTCTGTATACCGTTACATAATTTAGTTGTTCACATTACCACTCGTCTACATCCCAAAATTGGCCGATTTACAGAAGGACTTCTGGCTCCGTTTAGAGAATTTTCACCTGCTAAGAAACTGTATTTCCTATTTTATGGTTTGTTTTTTAGCTTGAGGCCATTAGTTGTTTGTTTCCTTTTATTCTATGTCTATGGCATCAGCATGAAAACTGTCCAAATCTTGATTGGTGCTTCGGTTGCGATTATAGCCGGCCACATACCTGGTACATTGGTTGGAATAGGACCTCGGGAATGGGTCATTTCTGAAGTATTTTCCGGCGTTGCATCCACGGAAGTCATTCTAAGTGTTGGAATAATGATGACATTAACGGTTCATATTATTCCTATGATTTTAGGTATCCCATGGGTGCCTTGGCTTGTTAAGAGACTTGCGCTGAGTAATCAGGTGAGAGAACTTCGGCAAACTGCCATACTCCGAGATAAAGAACAGGTTGACTCAAGTGGTAATTCTACAGAAATCCAGAACTCAGAATCTACCTATAGCGTCCCTTCAATTAATTGCCAGTTATTGCAGCCAGAATTAGCGACATCCAAAATCAAGGAAGAACTGCTCCAAAAATCACCTCACTACAATAGCAATAAAGCAAACATCCAAGCGGGTGTGGTAGATTAGGGCATTATGGTTATTCTCGCATGGGAAATGAAATCGTTTAGAACAAACATATAAGGAATTATGTAAGGCAAAATGAATACTACAGATAATAAAACAATTCTTCTCATTAACCCACGGGCAACATATGTCGATGAGATTGCGCAGAAATGTTACCCTCCTATGAGTTTGCTATATCTTGCCTCGGCATTGCGTGAGCAAGGTTTCAATCCTGTTGTACTTGATGCCAATGCCTTTTGTATGACGGATGAGAAAATTGCCGTACAAGTACAGTCTCACAAACCATTGATAGTTGGACTATCGCTTTACTCTGAAATCCTTCACCAAGTTCGTGATATTACCAGATTTGTACGAGAAACATGTCCAACAACTCGCATTGTTCTTGGTGGGCCACATGCTACAGCAATTCCAAGAGAGACAATGGAACAGTTTTCTGAAATCGATTATGTTTTGAGCGGTGAGGCAGAAGAATCATTCCCTATGTTGTGTAGGGCTATAAAGAACAGAAATATCCTGACACAAATTCCGGGGGTCTTTTATCGTGATGGAGATAAAATACTTGAAGGATTACCCGCAAAGTTACCATCTATTGATAAAATACCGGCACCTGCCAGAGACTTAGTAGCGAGGGCATATGAAGAAAAACGCTATTATACGATAATGGTACGGCAACGTCCCGTAGACACTCTGTTTACCAGCAGAGGATGCCCATTTCGTTGTGGTTTCTGCTATAATTTTAGATTTAAATATCGTGGGCGAAGCCCTGAAGATGTAGTAGATGAATTGGTTCGTATTCGGGATCGAGGAATTCGCGATGTTGAAATATGTGACGATACTTTTACTGCAATTCGACCACGTGCGATCAAAATATTTGATTTAATTATCAAGGAAAAACTTGATATTTCCTTCCGGATTAAAAGCCGTGTTGATGTGTTCACAGACGAATTAGCCGAAAAAGCATCCAAGGCCGGTGTTTATCTTGTGGCATTCGGTATGGAATCAGGTTCTCAACGTATATTAGATGCCATGAACAAAAAAACAACTGTGGCCCAGAATGCTCGTGCTTGTGAATTAACTCGAAAATACCGAATGCTATGCCATTCAAGTTGGGTGATAGGGTATCCAGGTGAAACACAAGAAACAATTACTGAGACATTTGAATTTATTCGAAAAAATCATCCGGCAACCGTCAATATAGCAGTGCTTCGACCGTATCCTAAAACCTTGGCATATGAAATAGCCTATGAAAGCGGAGATTTAATTGGCGAATGGTATCCCGATTCTAAAGAAATGCCATGGGTACGTCTGCCATGGATAAGAAAGAAGATGGAACTTGATGATTTGTGTAGAAAGTTGATGCGAAGAATTTATTTTACTCCCTACTATATGAGTTCCTTTGCAAGTCGTATTGTTCGTAATGCAAATTGGATTCTTGCTAAATATGCGATCCAAGAAACAAGAAAAGTCATTAATACTAAACACACTGATTAAGCATATCCCATAAGAATTGCGGATTTATTGAGTGTTTGCTGGATTAATTTTAAGAAATTTATCGAGATGACAGATGAAAATTGGTGCAATGAGAAAATTCGATACCTGGTTAGGAGTGCCCCTATGTTTTTTTCTAACCTTTGTCCGCATGCTTGTAGATAAATTTCGCCCAGTGAACTTGGGACAAGTGCAAAAAATTCTATTTGTTAAGCCTGCTGAACAGGGAGCTACTGTCTTAGCTTATCCTGCTATTATAAAGGCTATAGAAAAAGTTGGACGTGAGAATGTGTATTTTATTGTTTTCGAAAAGAATCGCCCCATCTTGGATGTTATGAATGTCGTACCAAATGAGAATATTATCACGGTACCAACACAAAATATGCTAAGTGTTTTAAGCGGTTTCTTACGGGCTATTTTACGAATACGAAAGGAAAAAATAGACACGGCTATCGATTTTGAATTTTTCGCAAGAACATCAGCTATTATATGCTATTTAAGTGGTGCAAAACGGCGTGTTGGGCTACATTCCTTTGCTGGCGAAGCCCCGTATCGTGGGAACCTTATGACGCATCCAATACTTTATAATTGTCATATTCATACCCTTGACATTTTTCGAATACTTATTGAATCAATAGACGCGCCCGTTCAAAAGCTTCCCGGCCTTCACATCTTACGGAAATCTGAGCAAGAGAACAGTTTGCCACAGTTTTGTCCCTGCCAAGAAGATATCACTGGAATCAAGGAGGTGCTTTATAGAAAAATTGGACAGAACAAGATTCCGCCCATTATCGTTCTTAACGCCAATGCAAGCGACCTTTTGCCTTTACGATGTTGGCCAAGCCAAAACTATATTGAACTTGCTCGGAAATTGCTCGATAAATATCCGGAAGTCTATATTATCTTTAGTGGGGCACCAAAAGAAACTTTCGCTGCACAACAGATTGCAGACCAAATTGGGTCCAACAGATGCATAGCTCTTGCAGGTGAGACTACATTCCGTCAGCTTATGACACTATATACGGTTGCCAATGTACTCGTAACAAATGATAGTGGGCCGGCACATTTTGCCTCTCTTACTTCAATTCACATAATCGTGCTGTTCGGTCCTGAAACACATATTCTATTTGCTCCAAAATCACCTAGGGCTCACGTGATAGAGGCTGGTTTAGTATGCAGTCCATGTATGAGTGCATTTAATGGGCGATGTACAAAATGTCAGGATAATGTATGTATGCAAGCGATTACAGTTGATCATGTCTTTCAGGAAACGTGCAAAATTTATGAGTATTCATGCATAACTTCATATAAAGATAACATAAACTTGACACAAAGAATTTTTCTCCCCTACTACAATAAATCTATCGATAACTTAAAAATTACAAATGTTTCTGGTGCTAATATAGAATCTTACAAAAACGATTGATTTCCATATAGCAGGTTTCAAAAAGTATGTGTAAACATTTGCTAACGGCTATAATGCATTTAGGGTCACCAAAAATTTTTGTTGTGGGAGATTTTATGCTAGACATTTATGTCTATGGTAATGTATTAAGAATAAGTCCTGAGGCTCCAGTACCTATATTAAAGGTTGATAAAACTGAATATAGGCCTGGAGGAGCAGGTTCTGTAACAACCAATCTTGTAGCTTTAGGCGCATCCACTAATTGTCTCGGTGCTGTTGGTAACGACTCAAGCGGAGAATTATTAAGGAAACTCATATTGCAAATGGGAATTGAAGCTGACAACTTGTTTATAGTTAACGGGCTTACTACTATTACAAAGCAAAGAATAATCGGGATTGCGCAAAATCGTCATCACCAACAACTAGTAAGGATAGATCAAGAATACTTCCCAGGGTCATTTCAGTCAATACAAAAAAAAATATTTGATGCCTACAGAAGAGATATTGAACAAGTAGATATCGTTTGTTTACAAGATCACAACAAAGGATTATTTTCCTCCTCATTTTGTCCCCAACTGATAAAAATTGCAAAGACCGCTAACAAAAAAATAATTATTGATCCCGCGTTGATTTCAGACTATTCAAGATATAAAGGTGCAACTTTAATCACACCAAATCGCAAGGAAGCTTCTTCGGCGGTAGGTTTTGATATTCAAACTTCCGATGATGTTATCCAAGCCGCAGAAAAACTCATAGATGAACAGGAACTTGAAGCTGTACTCATTACATTGGATCGAGATGGTGCTTACCTTAAAACACAGAACACAAATAAATTTATTTTAGCCAATGTTCGTGATGTTTATGATATTACTGGAGCGGGTGACATGATCTTGGCGGTATTTGCATTAGCAGTAGCTAGCGGCTATGATTATGAAATAGCAGCTGATTTAGCTGTTGTTGCCAGTGGAGTTGAGGTTGGAAAGTTTGGGAGTCAACCCGTGAGTCCTTATGAAATTATCGAAGCAATTTTTGTTAATAATGATGATACCAATAGTAAACTGTGCTCAACCAACTTTATTGTTGATAGGGCTAAGTGGTACCACAATCAAAAGAAGAAAATTACTTTTGTGATTGGTTGCTTTGATGTTATTAACAATAGTTGTATCAAATTTTTGAAGTCTTGCAAGCGGCAAGGCGGTGTAGTTATCATAGGGCTAATAAGTGACAGAACCATTACAAAGAAAAACAACCTTAAGGGACTAGTGAATACTGAGGATGATAGGGCCGTTACCATAGCTGCATTTGAAATGGTAGATTGCGTTATAATCTTGGATACCGTTGAAATTCCTAGATTAATAAAGGAAATAAAACCAGATACATTAATAAACTTTGAAGAGCGATCTTCGTTTTCACATAGCTTATTGTAATTTACTCAGCATAAGCGAGGCACTTTATTTTTAATATTTGGCTCTCGCCTTGGCTATCAGATACTCGAATGATTATATCGTCTTTGGTTACACTAGGTTGTGCCGCAAAAAAAGTAATCTCGAAGACAAGGTCATTCTTATTTTGGTTATTAACGTTTAGAGGTGAAACAGTAATATTGGATGGTACATATTCAAATTCTGCTTTAATACTTTCATTTTTAGTGCAAGGGCACAAAGTTAATAAACAATGTTTTTGTTCACCACTGCTAATTTTGCCAAAAAACAAACACGATGGGTTGAAGTTAGTAAGGTTTCTAGTTTTTATCAAACATGGTATTTTAAATAATTCTTCAGTGCCATCATTTTCGATAATTAATATTATTTCATCCCGAATTTTCCCCCCATAACCTGGGGTAATCGTTTTTGCTGAAAGTTCATAAGCAACTTGGGATTTCTTCGAATATTTTTTTGTAGTCACTTCTATTATATTTTTTTCTGTTTTTATTTCTTTAAGTTTAAGTTTAGGAGTGTCAGGCCTACATACGACAAATTTGAATCCTACTTCTTGATTTGGGACAGCCACCAGAATATCCAACTCCTTTGGATAAATAATCACTGGTATTTGCTTTGCTTCACATAATATCTTCTTGTTGTTATTATCTTTGAAAAGTTTTATTAAATAATCTGTTTCTGGTTGTTTCCATGAAAGTATTTGATTGTTTTTATTTATTGTAACATACTGAGGTATTGCAGTAACGCCATACCTTTCAAAAGTTTTGCCTCCCCAATATGAGATATTTCCACCAGCACTATCCAGAAATACTGGATATTTGATAGAATGCCTTCTACAGATTTTCTTTACGTCAATAGGTTTTTCACCAGCAGCATGAACAGACAAGAAAATGCCCCCATTCGCTTCAAGCAATTTAGCTAATTTATTGCTTTGAGGTATGGAAGCAATACATGGGCCACAATGAATACTCCAAAATGCTAGAACGCATACTTTATTTGGTGGCCATAAAAGCTTACCAGACTGATCATCACCACAAGCTTCTACAAACAATTGGGGAGCGTCCTGCCCTAAAAAAGAATCTTGAAATGCAAATGTTTTTCGATCTTTTCTTGTTTTTTCCAACAAAATCAGCAGCATATTGGGGTCCAAGCCATATTTTTCATATGGATATGCAGCTATTATTGGTACAGTTGGTAATGTTACCATAATCGCCAAACAAATTACTATTCGCAATGATATCAACATAATAATATAATTTACCTGACATTACCCATTTACACGGTTAAAAAACATAATTTTCTCCGTACGATACCAATAATTCTACAACAATCTACCTGAACTGTCAAGAGTTTCCTTTTCTGGGGCAGTTTTCCTGCAAATTCATACGAAAGGCCAATTTTTTAGACCCATCTTTCTCCCAACACCTGATTTTGCACAGACCGCGACCGCTCGCACCTTCATAAATCCAAGTTTTTCAGCAATTCTTATCATTAACCATACCCAATGCCCGCAGGCTTCAATCGATGGATACGCTCAAGGATTTCCTGAAACAATCTTTTTGAAACCATCACCTCTGCCATCTGAAATATCACATAGCTTGAATGCTTGACAACCTTGGCACCGATTTTAATCAGTTTCACTTGTAGTGTTCTAAGCGACCAGTCCTTAATCTTCTTTGGTAAGGCCAAACGTCTCAGGAAATTGCCGAGGTTATAAGCCAGGGAAAATAATTGGAGCCGCACCTGATTATCAACGAAATCATGGCACGAAAGCTGTGTCCAATTTAAGGCGTATTTACCTTCCTTAATCCACTGCTCTGCTGTTCCACGCTTGTTGTAGAACTTCACTACATTACTGTGTTTCCAACGAAGATTTGTAACAATGAATCCTATTCTTGGAAACAATTCTCCTGCATGCCATTCAATCTTAGCAACCACTCTGCGATCTATACTCCAGCTGGCAGCCCTGTAACGAAAACTATGATACACAACAATCGGCTTATTCGGTGGACGGCCTACAGGTCGAGTCACTAGATGCGTAATATGGCCTTGGAGTATGTTATTGCCCTTCAGCCGTATCACATAGGAGTAATCTTCAGATTCAAGAAAACGATAAATTTCAGGATCTGCAAAGCCAGCATCCCCTCGGAAGAATCGATGGATGTCAGAGGATCGGTAACGAGAAATAATTGGTCCCAAAACGCTCTGCCAGTCATCGGCACTATGAACATTTCCATTACGAAGAGAAGCCTGCTCCATATCACCAAATTGGTTGAAACAAAATAATGGGTGATAACAGGTGCATTGAAAATATCCATTGTAAGCAGTGCCCTCCTGATTGCCATAGGTTGGACTGACAGAACTGTCCATATCAAGGATTATCTGCTTGAGCGGCTTTCGATGGCGAACTTTATCTACCCATTGACCTGACAGGTTTGTCAATAGATCCATATTCTTTGGCTGGGTCAGTATCTCTGTTTCAAATCTACCCATCAAACTTGTCGAAGCTGCCGTTCGTTCTTTGGCCCTTCCACCAACAACTTGACGCATAGCAGGGTCAACGGACATACGTTCTGCATCATTAGTGTCATCATAACCAGCCAGTCGACTGTAAACAGACTGACGCAGCAGTGCTAAAAGCCCATGCCGGGTATTCTTACCTGTTCGACTATCAGTAAGCTCTGATTCTATCATTGTCGTCAATCCGAGTACTTCATCCAACTCTCGATATGCTAACAAACCTGCATCGCTGGTAACTTTGGTTCCATGAAATTCAACCTTCAATTTTCGGTCAAAATCGAGCCTAAGAGCATCCTTTTTGCTTTCACCCATCGGGTTCTCCAGATCTGAACTCAAAAACTATCATAAACAGCATCTATAAGCTCTATACTATCAAATCAATATCAAATGCGCCACTTTTATATGGGAAATCCGAGTATAACATGTTACAGAATCCTATACTCTATTGCGTCCAAATGCTACTAAAAAATAAATCAGACGTTCTTACCCAAGACATTTGTATAAGAAAATTAATTTTTGAGAATTATGACAGGAATATACAATTGAGTGTTGTTTAAGATGACTGAAATTTCCCCTTTTATCATACCATTTTGTTTCGGAATATTTCTTGGCAATATCTTGAGCAATAATTCGCCATTCTCCCAATTTCCAGGATAAATCTCTAACCAGGATGGTCCTTGAATTTGTGGTTCTCCTAAACAGCCCTGAGAGTGTGATATTATCTTAATAGATTTTGCTGTGGCACTTCTCGAAGAATCGTCACTTAGGATTAGCATAGAGGGCTTAGCCTCAAAGTCCAATTTTTCGGTTACTTTAACTGGTATCTTAATGTGTCGATATTTTTCATCTGAAGTACTTATATCCAGATAGTGTTCCCATTGGGGAATCGATTTTGCGCTAATTACTAATTTAACCTGCCAGATATTTCGATTTTTCACTGTTCCAATTTTTTGTATAGATTTAATATCAATAGCGTCATCCTGCTCGCAAACGCTTTGTACTTCAAAACTTTTATCATTTGTTGAACCTAAAACTTTAAGAGCTACTTCAGATGAACTCCTCGCAGGTAAGTTATCAACATATATTTCTCTAGGGGAAACATGACAACCAAGAATAGTAAATCCTTTTATGCGAAGTATCACAACATCATTTTTAGGATCATTAGTTTTTACTTCGATCTCCTTGATCCATGGACCGGGAGTTGCGGGTGCATTATATTCAACTTTCAAGTTTATTTCTTCACCAGGCGGAACAACGTTTCGGTCTGCATAAGCAACAGAACAACTAGCACATCCTGGGTCAACATCATCTATAACAAGATTCTTCCGTCCTGTGTTTGTCATATTAAATAGCGCGGTTACCGTTGGACCGATCTCTCCTAGGTTGACACTTCCTAAATCTATCACAGGATTATCTACAGATAATCTAGGCCTATCATAAAAATTGGCGAGGAGAACCAAACCGATACCCAAAAATATAAAGCTAATCAAAGATATTGCCAAAATGCTTTTGACCTTCACGATAGGAACCTTAAATTAATCGAATATTATCTGGTCTTCTAACCTTATTAAAGGTTTCAAATTCTTTAGCCTTAAGTAGAAATGGAGTCAAGAACATGGCCTACCGAGTAAGTCATTTGTTACAACTTCTTGACTCCACCCGAGTTACCATCCCGTTACCTAACAATGCTTACCAATATCGACAGCTAGTCATAGCACTCACATTTAAAGTACTTCGGGAATAGCATATGTCCGACAAAGAATCCCAACTACAATTAATTCTTTTGTAACAAACAGCTTTG